>Ga0098059_1001290_pt1 | contig 12760 bp, 19 predicted proteins | sample 20_taG_FD_92580 | JGI IMG/M metagenome (GOLD analysis project Ga0098059, IMG submission 92580) | Marine viral communities from the Subarctic Pacific Ocean - 20_ETSP_OMZ_AT15318 metaG | ecosystem: Environmental > Aquatic > Marine > Oceanic | place: Subarctic Pacific Ocean | collected 2015-01-19
CTAAAGTATATTTAGGTAATGGCAAAGAGTTTGTCTTTAATGGTGGCACTACTGCATCTGCACCAGTTACTGCTGATATGGATGATGAGGACATCCCTTTTTAGGGGGAGTTGAGTTAAAGTGTTCGAGGATGTTTCAACTACTGTATATACACCATTTGAGGCATCCTCAACATTATATCCAATCACTATAATTTATGAATACTATTAAAGTTTTAGAATTATTTGCAGGGTCAAGATCCTTTTCAAAGGTTGCAGAAGAATTTGGATATAAAACTTATTGTACTGACTTTAAGTCATTTAATAAAATAGACCAAGTATGTGATATATTTGATTTTGATATCAGTAAAATTCCCTTCAAGCCTGATGTGATATGGGCATCACCACCTTGCTATACATTTTCAGTTGCATCTATTGGTCATCATTGGAAGGGTGGAAATAGGGCTTACATTCCAAAAACAGAAAAGGCAAAGGTTGGCATTAAGATGGTTCAAAAAACATTAGATATAATTAATGAACTAAACCCAAAACACTATTATATTGAAAACCCAAGAGGCTTATTAAGAAAGTTGCCAGTTATCAAATCTGTTGCACTAAGAAGAACTGTATGTTATTGTAAGTATGGAGAAAATAGAATGAAGCCTACTGATATTTGGACTAATGATTTTAAGTGGATTCCAAGAGAGATGTGTTTTAATGGTAATGTAAATTGCCACCACGAACCTGCACCTCGTGGATCGCGTACTGGAACGCAGGGGTTAAAGGGCAATTATAACAGGTCGATTGTTCCATATGAATTATGTAAAGAAATAATAGGGGGCGTACTATCATGAGTACAGCGTGGGCTATACCAACAATAGAAAAAGAAAGAATGAGAAAAGCTGTAGATAAAATATCTAAGAGTGCTGACAATGAGCAAAGACAAGATAAAAGAATATTGTATTGCACAACTTGTAAGCATTGCTTTCAAGAAAATGTATATTCTGCTAAAAGATATTATTCTAAGAATGAAATAGAAATATATCTTGACTTTCCATCAATAGGAAAAGAAAGGGTAAATTCATGTCGAAATTGCGAGTCGAAATCAGAGTAAGGGTAAATGGTAAAGAAAGGTGGGCAGATGCTGACAAGCTATATGAGTATCTGTATCCTGAGAAAGTAGATATTACAGGAAAAATGCCTGACCCATATCCACAAAAAGTAAAAGCATTCTTTAACTCAATAGAGGAAGATCTTATAAAGGTTTGGGTTGCTGCATATCCTAATGTGGATATAAAAGCAGAACTTCCAATGATTGAGGCTTGGTTGCTTACCAATACCAATAAAGCTAAAAAGAATTTTAAATCATTTACAAATAATTGGTTAAGTAAAAGAATGACTAGTACAAGAAATGGTTCTGCTAAAGAATCCATTAAGGATGAATGGAGTCAGTACAGATAATGGATAAAGTAGAACTTATAAACTATTTGTTTAGGTCATTCAATAAAGACCCATATCAGCACAAAGACCAAGTTAAGCATTTCCTAGTCGAATGCCAAGAGTTTGAAGCACGTGTGGTCGATAGGGCAGTCAGAGAGGCTATAGCACAAGAACAATATCTTCCAAAAGCATGGATTATTGTAAACAAATGCAAGGAGCAGACTAAGGCAAGAGAAGTTATCCAAGAAGATTGTTTTTTATGTAATGGTATGGGTCTTATATTTTCACCAGTACACGTAGGGAATGATGGGTTTCAGCTTGAGATTGCATCAAAAGATCATGAGGTAAAATCAGAAGGTAGATATAGTGCAAAGATTATAGGTGCTTGTAAATGTATAAATGGTGAGATTTATGCAGCAACAAGAAAAAGAGTTGAGCCTTGGGCATATATTGTTGATGGTGCTAAAGAAAATAATTGGGACTGCGTATTTGAAGCAGATTGTGTTGCAAAGAGGTATAATAGCATTATAAATAAAGATAATAATTTTAAAAAGAATACACACTTTTCTAAATATGAAGAGGAGCAAAGTGTTAGAGAGCAAACACAACCTAATCAAGAAGATTGAAAAGCTAGAGTATGAGAACAATATACTAAAGTCTGAAAAAGAATTATTGCAGTACCAATTAACAAGAGCAACAAATGATTTAGTAGGGAAGGATTTGAAGATAAAGGACATGGAAAATGGAAGATCAAACGATAATAAATAACCAACTCAATGCAGAGCTATGCCTTACAGTATCCAAGTTAGCTTTGGCAATTGAGGCTTTGGAAAGTATCGTGGAAACCTATGACCCATTAAAGATAGCTCAAAAAGGGCTATCTGAAATTGAATATTTAGGACAGAAGTAGTAATACTTGTAGAGGTTTCCCTTCCTCTATGGATGGTTACCCTTTCTCCATCCCTGTCCACCAGTTTTTTGAGAATTACCCAAGAGAGCCACAGGCAAGTGATTTTCAGTTGCTGACCACGAATTAGCAGCCCTGTGGCTATGGGTATAATTAAAATGTAAATTATATTGTGAGGTAAGAAAATGAAAATAGCAAAATGGTTTTGGAAAGAGCAACACAGACTTGATAAAGAATATGAAAATGCAGATTACTGCAGGGAATGTAATGCAACATTAACTAATGGGCAAACAAGATGCAACGTATATTGCAAGGAAGAGAAGCAATGTTTATAAAAGTTAATGATGACTATGCCCTGGAATCTGATGTAAATTGTTGGGCAATATCAAAGTGGGAAATCAATAAATCTTTAGATGGTGGTGGAAGACACAGACAGATACTGTGGTACAGTTCTATTGAAGATGCAGTCAAGGGGCTTTCAAGAAGAATGATTAGACTCTCAGATGCAAACACAATAGAAGATGCTGTCAGGGACATCTCAGAGGTCGACAAGGTTATAAGGGAAGCCTTTGCACCACTATATAAAATGGAGAAGTTATAATGCATTTCTGCCATGAGTGTAAAAGTAAAGAATTGAATCTTGGCTGCCCACATTGTGTAAATAGAAAGGCAGTAGAGATTTCCAAATATACCAAAGAATTAGAAGATGAAATACGATTTCTAAAAAATGAAATGGAGTTAATTAATGAACAGAACTGACCAAAAGGTCTTATCATCCTACAGAATGTTACTTCGACACTATTATGAGATTGGTGTAGGCGAAAGGTCAAGTATTGCAGGTACTATTGTTACAGATAGACTTATTGATGTAGTCCAAAACAGATATCTTGCTTTAGGTGGCAAGATGAAGGATTTGGCTGAAGTTGATCCTGAATTTGATGAGTCTGAATAGAATATGGATTTATGAAGCTAAAAGATAAATATAAGATAAAGCCTATTAGCTATAAGTTAGCGATGGAATTAGTAGTTAAAAATCATTACTTACACAGAAAATGCCCTTGCTCACAAGCCTTTGGATTGTTTGAAAAGTGTGATAACAACATAGATTTATTTAATAGTGAAAGAATTGTGGGTTGCGTAATTTATGGAACGCCTAGTTCAGCACCATTAAGGAAAGGGGTTTGTGGTATAGAAGAAAGTTTTAACGTACTTGAATTGACGAGGCTATGGACTGAAGACAGCACACCCAAAAACACAGAAAGCTATTTAATAGGCAACACGATAAAGTTAGTAAGCAAGGAAATAATAGTAAGCTACGCAGAAATAGAACAGGGTCACTTAGGTATAGTCTACCAAGCTACCAATTGGATTTATACAGGGCTGAGTGCAAAGCGTACAAACTGGGTAATTGAGGGAATAGATAAACATTGCCAAACGATAGCAGACAAATACACATCGAAAGAATTAGCAGAAAAGTATGGGGATAAATTTAAAAAAGTACCAAGACCGAGAAAACATAGGTACGTTTATTTTAACTGCAATAAGAAAAGGAAAAAAGAACTACTAAGCAAATTAAAGTACAAGATTGAACTTTATCCGAAAGGCTTGGATAGGTTTGATGAGTCTGAATAGAATAACAGCAGGTGTAGGTAAAAAACACTATGAATGTGAGGTGTGTGGAGTTAAGAAGAAACACGCACCATATTTTAAATTATTACCACACCCTGCCATTATAAAATTGCTAAATAATTTTAGAGAAAGAATAGTTTGTAATTTATGTGCAATGAGAGAAGAATTTGGAAGTAATTACAGACAACACCCAAGATATAAGGAATGGATAGAAGGGAAGTATTAATATGGGATATAAGGATGAAGATAAGCAAAGGGAATATCAAAGAAAATGGGTAGCAAGAAGAAGAGAGGCTTTTTTTTGCGATAAAAAATGTACGCATTGTGGCGTAGATAAAGACCTGCAATTACATCATTTAGACCCTACCCAAAAAGAAAGCCATTCAATATGGGGATGGGGAGATGAAAGAAGGCTTCCTGAAATAGAAAAGTGTATTGTATTGTGCCGATCTTGTCACTATAAGGTTCATGGTAAAAAAATAGGCAGGACTTGTGGAAAACTTTCAACTTACAAGTATGGATGCAGGTGTAATAAATGCAAGGCAGTTGCCTATGAGTATAACAGGAATCGAAGGCTAAAATATAGACAGAATAAAATAGAGGTAGAAAATGCCAAATAAAAGCAAAGCGAAAGGTAATAGATTTGAAAGAGAAATTGTGGAATGTTGTCAAACTCATGACATTGCTGCTGTGCGTGCTTGGGGTAGCAATGGTAGAAGCATTGGGATGCATGAAGAGGTGGATGTTCTCATCGACAACACAGTCAGAGTTCAAGCAAAGGTTAGAGCAAGGTTACCTCAGTATATCATCCCAACTGATGAAGTTGACATCCAGGTTATCAAACAAGACAGGGGAGAACTATTGGTTGTAATGAAGTTTGATGATTGGTTGACTGATTACAGGACTATAATGGAGCTTACGAATAGAGCATAATGGCTGAGTTCTATGAAGCATTAGCAAGGGGTAAGCAGATAGAAGAGTTAATCCTCTCCATGATTAAACCTAAATACCCTAAAGCTCATATAATAGATGGATACTTTAAGGATTATGATATATACATCCCTGAAAAAGAGTTTGGGGTTGAAGTAAAGTGTGATGAGAAATCTAAACATACAAGGAATCTTGTAATAGAGGTAGAGTTTAATGGAAAGAAATCTGCACTATCAACTACAAAAGCAGAGTATTGGGTATTTTATACTGGAGAAGAAATCATATGGATAGAACCACAGATGATTAAGGAAATCATATTATCCTATCCCCTTGTAGAGTTTTGTGGTAAAGGAGATACTAAATTTAAGAAGGCATACTTAGTCAAAAAGAGCCATATCATAAGAAAGGCTGTCTTGTGCAACCCCATCAGTTAGGATAATAACATGAGCATGATCTACACCACAATATGATGGGCAGGGTAACTGCTTGTCATCAAAACTATTTAAGAAGCCAAAGAATAAACCAATTAGCAGTCCAAAAATCTCGTCCCCATTACCAACTCTCCCTTATCTTTAATTTAACATTATAAACATTGTTTGCTACTTGTTCGTACTGTAGTGAGTTCATATCAAATCTTGCTATTGCAAATTGGTCAGGATTATTATTGTTATTGTCAGGCTGAAAGATGAATGGTAAATGTCCACCCATAGTTTTATTCCATACAACTGAAAAGAAATCACTACCACTTAAAACATTAGTATCAAATAAACCTTGATTAGTGTCTATATCTACAACCCCTGTAGTAGGGTTATTATTATCTACATAATAACCATCTGATGTAATATTTTGATAACCTGTACTTGCATTTATTGGGAATACATCTGTATCTGATAGATAACTAAATGATAAATCCCATACTCTACGACCATTACGAAGATTAGATGCACCTCCTAATTGCCAAGCCCCACTATCTCCCCAATCAGCAGGTTTAGTATAAGAAGCATTAGAAAGAGTGCTTCCACCTTTGGTTTGAATAGTCTTTACTCCATCATATTCATAGGAGAGTTTAAGATTAAGGTCAGGAGAATGTGGCATATCGTAATAGTTCCCTATTACAATACTACCAAGTGGATTATCACAAAATACATCAATATAATCATTTACAGTTTCATCCAAGCTCCTTAAAGTCCACCCTTTAAACTCAGGAGAAAGACTATTATTGTCAGTTGTATTAGGATTTCTCTCTGCATTTACTTCAAAATCATTAGTGTAGTTTATTGATATATTGAATTTCCCTGCCCCACTATGCCCTAAATATGCTGCATAGCCCTTGCTTCCAAGAATACCAACAGGAATATAAAACCTATGACTTGTACTTTCATCTACACTTCCATCTTTTATTGATGTTGGATTCAGTCTAAAAACATCATTTATCTCAGTATATCCAACAGCAGATAAATACTCTGCAATATTAACATAAAATCTGCATGCACCCACGTTCTGATAAGCCATTAATAGCCTCCTCCACCACCTGACCTACTTGCAGTAGTTGTGGCTCGTCTAATTTGTGAAATTTGTTGTCTTGTTGCTACCCTTCTACCTTCAGGTTGATATATTTGAACTGAATCTTCAGTATGTACTCCACCTGTCATAACAACCCCATCTGCATGGATATGTATTAATTCATTAGCAGCAACAGGGCTACCATCTTGATACTGATATTGACCCTCTGATTGTGTTTTAATATTGTTATTCACTACAATACTATGCTTGTTAAATCTTTGCCTAGATCCTACTAAATAAGTTCCATTTCTTGTACCCCATAGTGAACCATCATCTTCCCATTTTTCCCTATCTAACTCCCAATAGTCGACACCCTGAAGAGAAACTCGTTCTCTTTCTAAGGCATTCCCTTGTACTGACTTACAAGATATAACTCTCAGCTCTCCAACATAATTAAATAATTCTTGTGGCATATCTGTACCATCAAGCATTATCCCTACAATCTTAGTTTTGTTTGCAGATAAGAAAAGATTATCAGGGCTATTGGTAATTGTAATTGTGCCTCTGTATCTCATCTCAAAGCCTTTAGAAGAACCATCAAATAAAACTTCACCATTTCCATAAGTAATCATTAGTTCTCCATAATTACATTTACAAGGGTAACAATATCTAATACATTAATAGTTCCATCCTGAGTTATATCTGCTTGATGTAATTGTTCCTCAAATAGAGCAGGTGCAGACCCCTCTTGGTCAGCTAATACATAATTCACTACTCTAACGACATCAAGTATATCAACCACTCCATCTAAATTTATATCTCCTGATGGTATTAAGTCAAAATTCCCATATTCTACATGAGGCAATTCAATTCTCACATGCCACTTTACATATTCATATAACCCATAATCAGACCAAACAAAAGCCATCACAGTTGAAGTAAGATAACGAGGCACGCCTTCCTCTAAAAGGTGTAGATAATTCCCTGACTGCCAACTGCTGAGTGCTATACTAATAGGGTCGTGTTGATAAGGTTGGTGACCTTGCCCTTCAAGCAACAATTGGTTAATCATACCTGCAGCAACAAGAACAACAGAATTAGTTAAGTCTTCGCCATTATCATTATCTACAGCACTATATTGTATTTCCTGAAATTCGCTTGTATTATATACATATTTTTCCCAATAATTAGCATCCATATTATCTGCTAGCTTAATATAATGTTCAAACTGAATACCTGCCTCTGCAAGTATTTCACTATACCATACATCCCCTCCTAAATCTGCCCCTGCCATTGGAGTTACAGTAACAGTAGGTAATTGACGTTCTCTAATATTAATATTGTAATTAAAGATTTGAATGGATTGTAGACCTGTTGTAGGGCTTGTAATACTATATGTTACTGCAATTTGATTTGTATCAGTATCAACTTCACCTACAAAATGTGATTGTCCTCCTGTAAAAGTTTGCCCCATTGATTCAACTACAAGTAAATCGGTTATATCTGTGCCTGCTTGGTCACCATCAATAACAGTTGCTTGATGAGTGTGTAGGTCATAAGTAAATTCCTCTGTATCTATATCTGTTGTAATAGGTGCATCTATTATTATATTAGGTGGAGTAATAACAATATCAGTTGCAATATCTTCAGGGACAATAAGAGAATCAAAGTCATTAAAATAAAATAACCCTTCAGGGTCATTATTCCCCATATTCATCTGAGGTGGGAATAATTCTTCTACCCCTCTTGTCCATGACAAATTGATTACACCTGTCAGGTTATGTAATTGCATACACTCAATAGATACTGAATCTAAATTCTTTGTAGTAGAGGTGACCATAAATAAAGGATAATACCATTGTTCGTTAGGATATTGTATAATTCTGTAGTCAATTCCATAAGCCTTTACACCCCCAAAAAGTTCTCTAAATTTAACTAAATCCCCAATCTCTAAATCAATATATTGCAAGGGCAATTTAAGATTAAATGTTAAATGGTTATTTCTGTATTGTTCTGATAGGAATGAAGCTAATTTATCAGTAGTTTGCACATTCCTAATATAGTCTGATTCAAGTTCTAAATGAGCATCTTCTGAATCTTCAATACCATAATGCGTATCAACCCCTAAGTCAATGCCAGTTGTTTTTAAATATGAATCTTGTGCATAATCCTTATTGTAAGATACAGTTACCTTCTTATAGATTTGTTCAGGCTTAGTTTTCTTGAATGAATATGATAAAACTTCTGATTCCCTGATTTGAGTAGCATCTTCATAATCATTTGCTACGTCATAACTATCTTTAATTGTATTAAAACCAAAAGTGCCATCATTCTTAAATTTAGGAAAGCACTTAGTAGATTTGGCTATATCTTCAATGAGTTTCTTAGAGTTGATTTTCTTATTAACAGTAAATCCAAATTTCCATCCATCGTGTTCTTCTTTTGCTTCTGCATATTCAGCTTCATCAATAGCATCATGCCCAAGTTCACTTCTAACTAAATCATAAATAATGTCAATAGGATTTTCTATAAGTTCGTAAACAGCACTTACCCAAACAGGCATTTCAATTGTTCCTACAATTGGTAAATCCATTGTTTGGTAGTCCATGTAGCCTGCTGTAGCTTGGATTGCTTCATCAGGATGGTCATCAAATGTATTTATTCTTCCTTTTACATTGGCGTAGAAGTCTTTAGTTGAAAATCCTTTAAGTGCATAATTAACAGTTGAATAAAAGGCATTAATATCTAATTTACAATCTGCTGAAAAATTTGCACCCTCAGAATAGTAGGTACTATCTGTACCATACAGTCTAGCAGCAATTCGCCATTTTAGTTTTCTGGCTGTGGAATCTATCCAATTATCTTCAAAACTTGATACATTGCTATGTGTTATATCAGTCCCATTAATCGCTGTCCCTTCAAAATCAAAGATGTTGGCTTTTACTTGATTAAACACATAGGGACTATCTTCTTCATCAATATACCCAAAAAGTTCGACTAATAATTCTACTTCATCAGTTAGCGACTCTGACGAATATCGAAGTTCTGCATCCCAATGTATATTGAAAAGAAAATCATCTATAAATGGGTCAATAACATCATGAAATATATAATCTATTTGATACCTTTTTCGGAAAGTATCATCATCAGTTCTAATTTGTGAAATCTCAACTTCTTGCCCAAAGTTTTCAGCCTCATATTCTTTATAATAAGTTATTCCACCAGAAGTATAGTAAGTATCATCTTCAGGGGTAAATAATTTTATTTTATTAGGTTTATTTGTGTATTCAACCTCAACAGCATCTTCTGATAAAAGAGATTCATCATTATCAATGGGAGATATTAAAATTGTATCTTCATTTAATAATTCAAATTGAGAATCTTTAGAATATCCCCATCTTGCATGATTTACAGAATTTTTTAAAACTCTAACATATTGCCCATCTACCCCTATTAGCAATTCTTCATTTTCGACAATCCTCTCGATAAGATTATAGTCTGCTATAAATTCTTGCTCAGATGTATTATATAATTCATTAAACATTAATGGACTTCTATCAACGTGTCCATAAACCATAGGAATAGGCTTGTCTTTATACTTATCAGGGACATCTTCACCACTTCCTGAAGATTTACTTGGTAAATCCTTATGTGCTTTTTGTTCTGTTAAATCTTCAAGCTCCACTCTTACCTTCTCATCATCGTGGGATATACGTCTGATGACACCCTGATAAACCATTTGTGTCATAAATGGTTTATAATCTGAGTCATTTTTATACTTGTCATAAAAACTTATATCATTAGGATGGCTGTCACTAACTACTGAATAAATTAAGCTATACCCATTACCTGTAGGAGAAACAAATTGGACACTACACTTCCAATTTATTAAACTTGTATCAGAAAGTATATCAGTAAATCTCTGCCCCCCATATTCAATATTGGATATATCTAAAGATACATTGGAAATCTTAAATTTACGAGATTCAATATCCATTGATTCTTTAATTGAGGGGATATTTAAAAGGAGAGGTTTAAAATTTGTCGAATGTAGAGTTGGGTCAGATGTGCTACCTTCCACTTTAGCTAAAAACATTGGCAAAGTTACATTATTAGTGGATAGAAAAATGCATTTACTTAATTGTGTCCCCCAATCTGATGCATCAGGAGGCTCAATAGTTACTATTGGGTATAGCTGTGTATTCTGTCCTTGTATGTCATCTATAAAGCTCATGAAACTCCTATGTCAGCACCACGCCTGATTGCTTCTTTAAGTTGGTCAGCCAGTTCACCTTCAACATAATCCTGGCTCATAACATTCCCTGATACATTTACTACAACTGAACCTGCACCTCCACCTGCGTTGATCCTATTCATTGCTTCTACACCTACAGCATTTACTGCATTCCTGGACATAACAAATTCACCTTGTTCTGCTTCTATCATAGTACCACCTTGTGAATGTCTGCGACCACCAACCATGCCACCTGTAGCATATTTAGGTATTGGAGTACCAATTATAGTAGCCATTTGTGCTGCTCCTAATGCAGCCACAATAGAGAATAATACAGGGTTGGTAAGCACTTTAGGATTCGTTAGAGAGGTCGCAATATTAATCCCTGCATTAGCAATATTTGACACTTTTTCAAATTGAGCTACACGAGTTCTCTCTTTAGCATAAGAATCATTTAAATCTTTCTCCATTTCTTTCTTTTTCTTATAACTTGCTTTTTGATATTTCTCAGAATCCTTTAATGTTTTTAGTTCATTGCTTAATCTTACATTCATGCTATTTGACATTGAGTCGCTTAACCCTGAGAATGAATTAGATAAAGTTTGTGCTACAAATATCCCTTGTGCAGTAATTTCTTCTATAACCTCTGCTGAACCACCAAACATATTTTCAAAAAAAGAAATTTCTGAACCACCAGTATCTCCAAGAGTAATCCCACTTAAATCTATCTTAGGAACTGTTCCGATTCTTGACAGAATCTCGTCAAGTCCCCATAAAGCTCCTGTAACATCTTGAACAGGCTCTATAAATGAGTCATATGCCACTTTTTGCTTCTCTATCATATTTATAAGAATTTTAATTTGCTTTTCTTGGAGTTTTATTTGTGCAGTTAAATACTCTTCAGCATCGCCTGCATTCTTTATTGTAGGATTTAGTCTGATTAAATTATCAAAATAATCTTTTGATGTTGTGCTTTGTTTATCTATCGCCTCTCTTGCCATTTCTACTTTTGAAGTTAGTTCTGCTTGATTATTCTCTAAATCTTTAATTATCCCCCCATATTTCTTAACTTCAGGGTTTGCACCAATAATATCATCAATAAAACCCCCATATACCCTCGCTGCAAGCGATAATGTTGGGGTTAATCTTTTACCTATAACATCGGCAGCGTTACTTAAGGAAGCAGAAAACGCTGAAAAATTATCTACAGCCCCTAATTGCTCCTCTCCAAGAGCTTGAACTTTCTTTTCAGCAGCTTCCATAGTTGCGTTTAGAAATGCAGTTTTCTTTTGGGCATCAGTCAGCTTATCTGCAGTTATTCCAAGTTTTTCTGCATAAGATTTATATGCTTCGTCTGCTTTAACAATAATACCAATATTATCAAGCATGAGTCTTGATTGCCTACCAATACCTGTAATAAGTGATTCAACCGAGGATGCAGCATCTCTCCCCAATGCACGCCCAAGCCTTTGAGCCACATCAAACATTCTCGCCATTTGGTCTGAGCTTGTCGCAACTCCAAGAATCAAGGCGTTGTTTGCCTGTGTTAGCAAATCTGCATCAGAGGCAGTATTATTCGTAGCTTTTCGTAATTTCTCAAGAGTCCCTGAAGCTATCCCTGCTGATTGAGTAAGACTATCAAATGACAATCTCATTGCATCAACTTTTGTTGAATGCTTAGTCATTTCAATCATCTGCTTGATACCCATTGACATTGCAAAACTATATAGTAGCATATGTGAACGAAGAGTTGCAAAAGAATTGCCGAGGAGTCTATTGTTCTTGAGTAATTTATTGTTAGCTTTTTCTGTTTTGCCTGTAGCAACCTCAACTTTTTTGCTTGCTCCTGCAAGTTGCTCTTGAGCTTTGGCAAGATTCTTTAATGCTGTTCGTAAACTTTTAGCCCCTTGGGACTTAAATTTTATTGTTATATTATTCCCTGCTGCCATCTATAAGATCCTTTTCTTTCTTTGCAAGAGCATTCTTAATAACAAAAGATTTCTCAACCCACTTACTAGGTTGTTCACCATATGCTCCACTATACGCAGGAACTCCAAATTCCTTGCAGTAAATATATCTTTGTATGTCTTTCTGATGTTCATTCTTTAATACTTTGTTTCTACAAGCAAAAAAGGGCAA
>Ga0098059_1001293_pt1 | contig 12747 bp, 10 predicted proteins | sample 20_taG_FD_92580 | JGI IMG/M metagenome (GOLD analysis project Ga0098059, IMG submission 92580) | Marine viral communities from the Subarctic Pacific Ocean - 20_ETSP_OMZ_AT15318 metaG | ecosystem: Environmental > Aquatic > Marine > Oceanic | place: Subarctic Pacific Ocean | collected 2015-01-19
ACGACGGCCCGCTGCTTGTTGTCGATGCCAAAGACCAGCCAGGCGCAAGACAGCCCCCGCAGATTGGCCTCGTTGGCCAGGGCCGAGAAGTACTGGCCGATCTTGTCGGTGGAGTAGTCATGCCCAGCGCGCTTGAACTCCACGACCTCGCCCTCCCATCGAGCAATGAGGTCATTCAGCAGCGCTAGCAGTTGCGGTTCTGTCATCACATGCCGACGCCCGCGTGGCGAGCCCATTCGCTACAGAGCTTGCGGAAAGAACGGCAAGCGTCGAACGCCTGCTGAAGGTCGAATAGCGCGGTAAAGGCGGGTTGATCGGTTGTCTCACGGTAGCGTCCTCCCGGCATGTGCTGCGAAACCCAGCCTTTGGCGTCGCGCGGGCGTTCAGGGTCGGCAACGTGATCTGTGCCGCGCAGAAACCCGCGCTGCCCATCCAGAGAAGCGGCTGCAGCGATAAACCAAGCCTCGTACTCCCGGTTCGCCACGACGACCGATACGCGCGGATGCGTGGTGACGGCACGCACGCGAACCAGTACGTCGGCCCCGAGCGTTGCAGGACAATCGTCGTCGGCATCGAGAAGAATCAGCACCCAACCCTCTGCGCCACACTTCGCGGCCGCAAGCAGCACGTACTTCCGGAATTCGTCATCCCTATTCAAGAATCGGTCGCGCCGAACCTTGATTGGCGCCAGCGGCTGCACATAAGTGTCGCCGGGCTTCCATTGATTCATGCGCCGAAGTAGAACCGGCACTGCCTGCACCTCGCCATCACCTTCCACGATGGATGCTACCGACCTCATTCCACAGCTCCACCAAACAAATCCGGCTGGACCGCAGCCTGCTGAGCGAGCACTGTGGGGTCAGGCGCAAGCTGGTTCAACCTCAGCAACTCTCCGGCCGAAAACAGATGATCACGCATCGCCTTTCTCGCGCCTTCATCCAGCGGCGCGATTTGCGTGTTGCTGCCTTGCGAAACCACCGCCAGTAGCGACTGCTCTGAAATCGAAGGGTCATCCAGCAAGTCCGGGCTATGACTGGTGACGATGATCTGGGTTTTCTCGGAAGCCCGAGCCAGCGCCTCCCGCAGCGCCGCACTGGCCGCAGGGTGCAACGCCGTTTCCGGCTCCTCGATGCCTACCACGGTCGGCGCATAGTCACGATTGCCCTGGAACAGTGCCGTCAAGACACCTAACGCCCGCAGCGTGCCATCCGACATGTTCTGAGCCAGAAAGCGCCACGGCGATTTGGACCCGGCAACATCCTGGCGAAATTCCAGCGTCTCCATCGGGCCGATGGCCTTACGTTCCAGTCCATGCACCATCGGGACCACCGTTTGCAGATACTCCCGAATGATCTCGACCTGCTCTGGTGCCACGCGCTCCAGATGCGCAATCACGCTGGCGACGTTTTCCCCGGCGTGTTTGAGCAAGCGGCCGTCCTGCGGCTTCTGCAACTCCCGCATAACCTTAGGATTCAAGTTGTAGAAGCCCATGCCGACCAGGGCATCGAACACCGGCCTGAACGCGGTGACGCCGGAAACTGCCACCAGCGCCAAACGGTCGGCGGTAATGGCTGGGAATACGGGCTCACTGCTGTCTTTGAGCTTGCCGTGATTGATTCGGAAGAACGGCGCTTTGGCCACGCCACCGCCAAGCAGGCATTCCTCTGTCTGCACCTCGTAGCCGCCGCCCTTCTGAGAACCGATGTTGAAAGCGTAGTGGCCAGACTGCCCGTTGCGTAGAACGAATTCGATGCGGATGCCAAAGTGCGTGGGGTGCCCGCTGGATCGGCGCCTTACCTCGCTCAGACCGCCGCGCTCATTGATGGCGTTGTCGAGGGAACCGGCCAGGGCATCGCGCACAAAGTGGAGCGCATCCAGGAAATTGCTCTTGCCCGAGCCGTTTGGACCCACAAGATAAGTGAGGGCCTGCAACCGCACGTCGCAACTCCCAATACTCTTGTAGTTGCGCAGCACGACGCGACTGAGAAACAAGGAACTGCTCATAGCGTCTTAACCTCGGTGGCGGGCGACAGCAGCTTGAACAGCTGCTCCACGTTGATCTTCACGCTGTCGCTGGCAAACCCTGAGTCGCGGAACACCACACGCAGCGGCTGGTAGCCCGCCAGCGTCTTGACGAAGGCCTCGTCCACGCCGAGGTCGAAGCAGGCGGCGAGCGCGGTGTCATCGACGAAGAACACCGTCTTGCCGGCGATGCTCTCCTGACGGATTGGCAGCGATAGATCGACGCCCCAGTCCAGCAGCACCTGGAACAGCAGATCCTCAGATGTGCGGCCGTAGCGGATGTTGTCGACTTGTTCGGCGAGGAGATCCTGCTTCACGGCGTCGGGGGAGTAGTACACGTCGGCCATGTTCGATGAATCAATCTTCAAGACCCTGAATCCAGTATCCACGGTTCTGGCGCCCGCGCCTGCCTCGCGTCGAGAGTCTTGAATCTCCCTTCCCACATTGCGAACACGGGTAAGTCCCATCTCAAAGATCGTGCCCATGCCACCTTCGGGCTTGGGAAGTGGTTCTTGGACCTGTACCGCGATAAATCTCCGGCGTCCGCCGTCTTCTTCGTTCTGCTTCAGAACCGCATGTGCTGTCGTCGCACTCCCACTGAAGAAATCAAGCACGATGTCTTCATCATCCGGTTTGCTCGATAGCTGGAGGATTCGCTGAATCAACTCAACTGGCTTGACTGAGTTCAGTACGTTCTCCGTGTACTCGAACGGCACATATTTCAGAAGCGTCTTCTTGGCGTCTTGGGTATGGCCCACATCCTTGTAGAACCAGAGCGTTTGCGGCGTCCGCCCCTGCTGTACTTCTGACAAGAATCGTTTGAGTCGGGGCATATTATTTCCGTCCTCACCCCACCAGATTCGACGATCCTGGTCCAACCTTTTGAAATTGGCCTCGCTGACGCCCCAGTATCGACCCTTCGGTGGGCCGTCAATTACGCGGCCCGATGGGCACGTAACCGGGTAAAGGCCCGCGTCATAGCGGTTCCTCGCAGCGAGATCACTTGAGGTCCACGCACCACGTTCATCGGAATCGAGATTCTTATAGCGCGCGACCATTTCCTCAGTTTGAGGAAGCAAGATCGGGGTCCACCGCTCCCTGGACTTAGCGTAGACCAGCACATAATCGTGGTCTTCAGAGAACCAACGCGCGGAGTTTTTCGGAGAAAAAACTTTCTGCCAGATCACCTGTGCGACGAAATTTTCATCGCCGAATATCTCCGAGCAAACCTTCCGCAGGTTGTCCACCTCGTGATCGTCAATCGAGATGAATAGAACACCATCATCTCGTAAAAGGTTGCGAGCAAGACGAAGTCGCGGATAAATCATACTGAGCCAATCCGAATGAAATCGGCCATTGGCATCAGTGTTCGCCACCAGCCGCGCACCGGAAGAGTCAGCTTGATTGGAACGAGTTAAGTAGCTGTCGGCACCATCACCGTAGTCGTCGTCGTAGATGAAGTCGCGGCCAGTGTTATAGGGCGGATCGATATAAACCAGCTTGACCTGGTTCAAGTAGGTTTCCTGTAGCAACTTGAGCGCCTCCAGGTTGTCCCCCTCTATAAACAGGTTCCTGGTGGCATCGAAGTCCGCGCTCTCTTCACGACATGGACGTAGGGTTTTGGCGATTGGCACATTCGCAGCAAGCAGGCCCTCCCGCTTTCCCGGCCAATCGAGCTGGTAACGCTCCTGCGGTCCATCTACAACGTGGTCGCTCAGTTCTTGGCGCAGCTGGTCGAAGTTCACCGCCAGACGCAGCTTGCCGTTCTTGTCGGCCGCTTCCGTCACGCACCCTGGAAACATCTCACGAATACGCGCGATGTTGTCTTGCGTCAGATCCGGCGAGTGCATCTTCAGCTTGTCCATCGTGTGTCCCGAGTTCATGGCCTTGATCCGCCGTCAGGCAGTCAGGGCCTCGATTTGTTGGTTGACGGTGCGTAGCTGCGCATTGATCGCGACCTTGCGGTTGAACTGCTTTTCCCGCTGGAGCTGGGCATCCAGCTTGGCCCGTTCGCGCTCATGTCGGCGGATCGCTTCAACCCGTTCCAGATGCGCGGCAATGCTCTCGCCCGGTCGCGCCGGCTGCGGCAGCAGGCCACGGACCAATTGCTCGTAAAGGCCCTGGAGATCGAGGGCAATCGGCAGCACCTGTCGATCAGCGGTCTCAGGGTACCAGTCTCCCAGGTAGTGCTCGCCGATGACCCACTTGCTGCCATCCGCCTCGCTCGGCCGCTTGTGGGCGGCGGCCATGCGAACCTGATTCCCATAGCGCAGATGGAACAGGATGGGCTTGGGAATCACCTTGTCGATCGCCAGCAGGATCGGCGCATCCAGACCCTTGCTGCGCTGGTGCAGCTCGATGATCTGGATTTCCTGCACGCCGCCGCGCTCAGGCAGGTTGGTTGTTTCCGGCGCCAGCTTGTAGGCCCAGGTGATGCGGTCCACTTGGGCTTTGATGCGCTCACGCAGGGCCTTGCCGAGGTGGCCGTGCTCGTAGATTCGGTTCTTGGGGATGACCCGTCCGAACGCGGCCTTGGCCGGGTAACTGTACGGCGCGCCGATCATGCGGACACGGCGCTGCACGTCTTGTCGTCATTCCCGCGCAGGCGGGAATCCAGCCCCTCCGACTGAGTAGCGACAGCACGGCGCGCTGCGCGCGCCGCCTGGATTCCCGCTTTCGCGGGAATGACGGAGGAGAGGAGTTTGTTCTGCGCGCCGATCATGCGACGGCTTGCACCACGATGAAGGTGATCAGCTCGAAGTCATCCAGACCGGAGATGGTGCCGGTCAGGGCCGTGGTCTTGCCGGGGGTGAACAGGCTGTCCAGGTCCTTTTCCTCTTTCACGTCGATCATGGTCTTGATCGCATGGTCGAGCAGGTCGGAGTAGGCCTTCATCTGCTTGCCGTCTTGCGTCGCCTCGTTGAACGCCAGATAGGCCGCACGCACCGGCTCGTGGCAACCACGACAAGCAGTGCGCGCCAGATCCAGCAGGCGCTTGGCTTGGGTGTGGTCTGTGACGATGCTACCGTCGATGCCGATGTAGACCAGGTAGAACGGGTGCAGCCGGTTGTGCAGGTTGACGTTGACGGCCGGATTGCGGTTGCACAGCGTGAAGATCACGCCCGGATGCAGGCCCACTTCCGGACGGGCGGGAACCACCGCATGCAATCCGTTCGGGATGTTGCTCAGATCACCGTGCGTCTTGATGTAATTGAGCAGATCCATCCGGAAGTCGTTGAGGCCAAGGTCGGTGATCGACACGCCGGTCCTCAGCTCTTCCATCTCGATGACTTCTTCCTGCAGGCGGCGTAGCTGTTCCTTGCGGTAGGCCACGTCGTTTGCCTGGGCGTTGAGCACGTTGTCATCGCCGGTCGCGGTGACGTCCGCAATCATCATGCGGTTCTCGACCCGCTCCTTGAGGTTGATGTACTCATCCAGGCTGATGTCCGGCCAGTAGTTGACCAGCTGGATGCTGGCGTTCTGCGAGCCGATGCGGTCGATGCGGCCGAAGCGCTGGATGATGCGGACCGGGTTCCAGTGGATGTCGTAGTTGATGAGGTAGTCGCAGTCCTGCAGGTTCTGGCCTTCCGAGATGCAGTCGGTGCCGATCAGGATGTCCAGCTCACGCGGCTCGTTGGGGTAGACCAGCGCTTTTTCCTTGGAGCGCGGCGAGAACAGCGTGAGCAGGCCCTGGAAGTCATAGGTCTGCCGACTGCCGGGCATGGTGCCGAGCGTGGACTTGGGCGCGTCCGAGCCCGTGACCTTGCCGGTGTGGACCTTGTGCGCTTTGAGCAGGGACTCCGCGAGGTTGTTGTAGAGGTAGTTGGCGGTGTCTGCGAATGCCGTGAAGACCAGCAGCTTGCGGTTGCCGGGGTTGATCGGTGAGGTCAGCTTGCTGGTGATCTGCGTCTTGAGGTGCTGGAGCTTGGCGTCGTCGGCGGGCGTGACCTTTTCCATCTCGCACAGCAGCTCGCTGATGAAGACCAGGTCGGCCTGCAGGTCCTGCTCCCAGCTCGGCACGTCCATGTCGTCCAGGTTGATCTGGATCTTCTTGCCGATGGTGGCGTCGCCGGGCAACGGTAGCTCGTCGTCATCCTCGGACACGTCCTCAAAGGCGGTGGAGGTGTCGGCAAACGTGCTGGGCACGCCGCGCTCACGCCAGTCCGCAATCTTGTCCAGCGCGCTGGTGTGGCTCTGCCGCAGGCTCTTGAGCGTGAGCCGGAAGGCTTCGACTGAGCTTTCCAGGCGCTTGAGCAGGTTGGTGGTCATGAGCGCCTGCAAGCTCTTCTCACGGTCCGCCTGCTTGAGCTTGCCGCCGCCGCTTTCGACCTCGGTGTCGTACAGCTCCTCGTACTTCTTCAGACGGCTGGGGAGGATGTAGCTGATGGGCGCGTAGACGGCGAGCTTCAGCAACGATAGCTGATCGAAGATCTCGTTGAAGCCGATGACGTCATCGCGCGTGGTCAGCGGGCAGTGAAAGGACAGGGGCTTGCGCCGCTCTGGGAAGCTGCCGATCTCTGATGTGTCGTAGAAGGTTTGGATGTGCTTGCGGGATCGGGCGATGGTGACGCTGTCCAGCAGCTCGAAGAAGTCGAAGTCCAGGGCGGACAGAATTGCGGTGGCGGTGCGCTTTTCCGCTGGCAACACCGACCAGGCGTTGAAAGCCGCCTGTGCCCTACGGAAGATGCTCTCGATGTCTTTTTGGGTGCGGAGCTGACCGCTTAGCGTTTCGCTGTCGCCCTCGTAGGCGAGCGCCAGCTGGTTCTTCAGATCGTTGAAGCGGTTGTTGACCGGGGTGGCGGAGAGCATGAGCACCTTGGTCTTCACGCCCTGTCGGATCACCTGGTTCATCAGGCGCTGGTAGCGGGTTTCCTTGTCCTTATAGACGTCGTTGTTGCGGAAGTTGTGAGACTCGTCGATCACGACGAGGTCGTAGTTGCCCCAGTTGACGTTGTCGAGGCGAATGCCCAGCGACTCCCCACGTTCGCGTGAAAGGTCGGTGTGGCAGAGCACGTCGTAGCCGAAGCGATCCTTGTAGAGGATGTTGGTCTTGGTGTTGCCGCGATAGGTTTGCCAGTTGTCGGCGAGCTTCTTGGGGCAGAGCACCAGGACCGACTTGTTGCGGAGCTCGTAATACTTGATGACCGCGAGTGCGGTAAAGGTTTTGCCGAGACCGACGCTATCGGCCAGGATGCAGCCGTTGTAGGTCTCCAGCTTGTTGATCAGGCCCGTGGCGGCGTCTCGCTGGAAGTTGAAGAGCTTCTGCCAGATCAGGGTGTTCTGATAACCGGTCCGATCGTTGGGGAGCACGTCTTCATTGATGTCTTCCAGGAACTCCCGAAAGATGTTGTAGAGCATCAGGAAGTAGATGCGCTCGGGCGGGTTCTCCTGGTACACGGACGCGATGTGATCGCAGAGGCGCGTCGTCACATCTTCCAGCTTGTCCGGGCTGTTCCAGATCTGGTCGAACAGGTTCAGGAACATGCCCGTGTGCGAGGGCTCGCTGAACCGGGTGACGATGTTCGAGACGGCGTTGCCTTTCTCATACCCGAGGTCCACGGCCGTGAAGCCCTGAAGCGGCATGTAGACCGTGTCGCTGCCTGTCGCCCGAACGCCAGCAAAGGGCTGCATCGGTGCCTGCGCTTTGTTGGACCGAAACGATGCCTTGCGGCGAATCCAGTCTGCGCACTCCCGCGCAATGGCGCGCTGGGTCAGCTTGTTGCGCAGCTGGATCTCGAACTCGCTCCCATACAGGCTGCGCTCGCGCTCAGCCTTGGGAATGTGGAACTCGCGCTGTTCCTTCTTGAGCTTGTCTGCGACCTGCTCCGGCACGAACGTCGGCGAGGTGAAGATGAACTCCAGCGAGCCGATCGCTTCCAGCTCCTTCTTGAGCGCGACGTAGGCGTACATCGAAAAGCAGGAAGCGGCGATCTGTAGCTTCGCCCCCGGCTTAAGCGTGCTCTTCAGGTCGTTGCCCAGCAACGAATTGATGTTGTCGATCAGGTTCAACGCCGCTCCCCCTCTATCTTTAAATGCGGCGATCCCTTAGAGGCGACTGCGCGGCGCAGTTGGCTTCACTGCGGCCGCGAGATCGCCAAGGCCCATGGCCAAATTGCTTTGCTGCTGCTGTCGAGGGCATGGATCACTTTGACGATCCCTGCGCCGGCCAAGGCAAAGAGACCGAGCGCCCAAATGAGCCATTTTCGGCTTGGAACCGAAAAACAGATCGCATCTACCGAGCTTGAGGATAGCTGTACACGGAACCAAGTTCGAGCCTGCCTGCTCGCGCGGGTTCCAGACCAGGGAACAACTTTTGCCCGGAGAGTTTGATCACTACGCAGGCCACGCCTGCCGCGGTGACCTAACGGGAGTACACGCCGCCTCGACGAGTAGGCGGGCATCAGTGTCAGCAGCGTCCTCAGCATCTGATAGGCCCACCCACGGTCTCAAGCGGCATCGGGTCGCAACATAAAAGTCTCGCGGGATCCGGCGTTCGTCGCGAAATGCGAGGGCATCGTCGACCTGTACCGCTCGCGGGCGGAGGACGCGCAGCTGCCGGAATGCACCGGCGGTGCCGTGCTCAGGCTCGCTGAGATACCCGATCGGTTTCTGATTGCACTGCTCCAGACGAATCCGTGTGCGTCCAAAGCTCTGCGGGCGCCGGCTGCGCCTTGGACATAATCAGACAGATAAAACCAGCGCGAGGCTTGCTTTTTTGATCTGGTGGGCCCTGTCGGACTTGAACCGACAACCAAAGGATTATGAGTCCTCTGCTCTAACCAATTGAGCTAAAGGCCCAGCTCGGGCGAGATGGTACACAGTCGCCATGCGTTGGTGCGGTCTGGCGCGGCGGCCAATGTTCGGGGGCGGGCTTGGCTTACAGTGCGGGGCTTCGGGGCCTGCGGGCCGGTCAATTGGGGGGCGGATGAAATCTTTCCAGAACAAGGTGGCAGCGATTACCGGTGCCGGCTCGGGCATCGGGCAGGCGCTGGCGCTGCGGTTGGCGAACGCGGGCTGTGCGCTGGCGTTGTCAGACATCAACGACACCGGGCTGCAGAACACGGCCGAGCAGGCGCGCGCCACGGGTGTGACGGTGACCACGCAGGTGCTGGACGTGGCCAAGCGGGATGCGGTGTATGCCTGGGCCGGGCAGGTTGCCGACGAGCACAGCCAGGTCAATCTGATTTTCAACAATGCCGGCGTTGCGCTGGGCGCGCCGGTGGATGGCATGTCTGAAGCCGATCTGAAATGGATCATGGACATCAACTTCTGGGGCGTGGTCTATGGCACCCAGGCGTTTCTGCCACTGCTGAAAGCCTCGGGTGACGGCCACATCATCAATATTTCGAGCATTTTCGGCATTGCCGGCATTCCGTCGCAATCGGCCTATAACGCGTCGAAATTTGCGGTGCGCGGCTTTACCGAGGCCCTGCGGCAAGAGCTGGAAATTGCCGGCGAACCGGTCTCGGCCACCACGGTGCATCCCGGTGGGATCAAGACCAACATCGCCCAGTCGGCACGGTTCTCGTCGAACATGAAGGCGCTGATGGGCGTTGACGAAAAAGACGGCAAGAAGAATTTCGAGAAGATGTTCATCACCACGTCCGACTCGGCGGCCAAGGTCATTCTTGACGCGGTGCGTGCCAACCGGCGGCGGGTGTTGATCGGGCCCGATGCCAAGGCGATCGACCTGATGGTGCGGCTGATGCCCGAGGGCTACCAGCGCCTGATCAGTTTTGGTGCCAAGTGGCAGCGCCGCAAGGCCGGCGAGACCGGGTAAGCGGCCCTTACGACCGGGCGCGCGGCGTGCGTTTGGCGCGCGCGCGTTCGGCGGCGGGTTGCGGGTCTTTCTGCCGTGCCAGCTCGTCCAGCACGTGCGCCAGACGATTGCCGAGATGGCGCGTGGCGGCAATTTCCATGGCGCGTGACACTTCGGCCTGCACGGCCATGTCGACCAATGGCCGCAGCCGCCAGATGATTTCGCCCAGTTCTGCGGCCTGGTCGCGCGGGGGCAGCGGCGTGCCGAAGCGGTCGAACACGTGGCGCTCGACCAGATGGACCATTTCTTCGGCGGCGTGCTCGACGTTGGCGCGCAGGTGTTTGACCACGTCGAGCATTTCATCGAGCGGGATGCCCGCCTTCACCAGCTCGGCGCCGGCCTGAATCATTCTCGGGCTGGGGGCGATAAAGCCCATGCCGTGGGGTTTGAGCACGCCCAGCTCATGCGCCTTGACCAGCCAGCGCGGGTCAAACTGCCCGCCGTACAGGCGGGCCAGCTCGACAAAGCTGTACTGCTTGGGCGTTTCGTTGGTCCAGGGGCTGGACACTGCGGCCTCCAGGCCCAGCAAGGCGCTGATGTCCTGCCCGGCTTCCCAGGCGGCGAGCAGCTCGCCAATGCTGGCCAGGGTGAAGCCGCGCGTCAGCATCTGGTGGATGATGCGCAGCCGCGAGAGGTGTTCGGCGCCGTAAACACCGGTGCGGCCGCGCCGCTCCGGGGGCGGGATGAGGCCGCGGTCTTGATAGGCGCGAATGTTGCGCGCGGTGCAGCGCGAGGCCTTGGCCAGTTGTTCGATGGTGAGTTCCACCCGTGCCGGCGCGACGGCCTCGGCGGCCTCGGCCGACGCGGTCTTTCTGCCGTTACGGCGCCCTGATGTGCCCGGTTTCATGGTGTCTGATCCATCGATGAGCGACGCGGATCGCCGCGACGGCCGGCGCCGCAGGTCGCAATGGCGCGGAATAAGTCGGGCCAGATTAATCGAAGGGTGAGCCGATGGGCAGCGACGGGCCGCAAGTGGCCGCAAGATGCCCGCCGGCAGGCGCGTCAGCTTCGCCGGACGGTCCATGCGGGGCGGCGCCGTCGGCCGCCCCGCATCAGGCGCGCTGCGCGGTTACGGCGCGAACGATTGGGTGCTGTACAACGCGACGGGCAACTTGCTGATCACTGGCAGACCGGCGTCGTTTTGCGGCAGGCCGTCGATCCGGGTCTGGAACACGTCGGCGTCGAGCACGCCGATGTCCGGCCGCCGTTCGGCGGGCACGTCGCGCAGGGTGATGTATCCGTCGCCCCCGTTGGCAGTGAAGCTCAGCACGAGCAACGTGTCGGTGCGCGACGATTCCAGCGGCATCCGCAACCCGGTCTGGGCGTCGAAACCCTCAAGGCCAGAGGCGCGGTTGCCGGGGGCTGCCGCGCTGTTGAGGTCGAAGCGCAGCCCGCCGGTGTCGGGGTATGGGCCGGTGGAACCGCCCTCGCTGGAGGTGGCCTGAAGCCCGTCTTCGATCATGGCCTTGACCTCGTCGCCGGTGATGTCGGCACCGCCGTATTGCGCCTTGAGAACGTCGACCTGCGCCTTGAACGGGGCCAGCACGGCCAGCGCCTCGGGATCGGGTTGGGTGACGCGCAGGAAGCCGCCGGCGGCCACGTCGGCCTCAAACGCGGCCAGGCCCTTGGCAGTGAGGGCGGTCGTGTTGCGTCTCGATGAAATCAGCGGCAAGCGCGGGCGCCGGGGGGTGATCAGCCCTTGGGCAGCAGACGCATCAGGGCGGCGCCTTCCTGGCGCAGCCAGGCCCGATGCGCGCTGTAGGACGGGCAGTGGGCGGCCACCAGCGTCCAGAACTGCGGGCCGTGATTGCGGTGGCGCAGATGGCACAGCTCGTGGATCACCACATAGCGCATCACTTCGGGCGGCGCGCAGACCAGCCGCCAGCACAGTTGCACCACGCCCCTGGCCGAGCAGCTGCCCCACTGCGCGCGGGTGTCACTGACACGCAGGCCCGTGGGGTGCAGCCCGGTTTCGGCGCGGGCGGCGTGCAGCAGGTGCTCGGCGGTGCGGCATGCCTCGGCAATCAGCGCTCTGCGGGCCAGTGGCGTGAGTGCGGCGTGGCCGGGTGGGTGATCCGGATGGCTCAGCAACACCCATTGGCCGTCCTGCAGCCGCAGGGCGGGGTGCCTGTAACGGTGTGCCGCATGAGTGACCGGCAACCATTCGCCCCGCAGCGGCAGCGGGGTGTGACCGTCCCAGGGCGCGGCCGCCGCTGCGGGCACCGCCGGCCGCGCCTGCAGACGTTGGCGCTGGCGCTCGATCCACGCCTGATGCTGTGCCAGAAACGCCTGCGCCTGGGGCATGGAGCAGCGCCGCGGCAGGACCAGCGTCACCGTGTCGGCACTGCGCACCTCGATGCGCAGCCGCCGTGCTCTGGCGCTGATGCGGGTCTCCAGCCGGTAAGCAGGCGCCGGCTCGGGGGGCTCGGGGGGCGCGCTCACGTGTGACGCTTGGGTGACGATCTGGTTACAAAATCACCAGCACCGGGGTAAGGCCCGTTGAGCCGGGAGGTCGGTGCCGCAGGTCGCAGGTTATCCACAGGCTTTTCCCGAGCCGGCGGGGATAACTCCCGGAGCCGCTCAGCGTTCATTGGCGAGGCCCAGTTTGGCCAGCACGCCGTCCAGCGCGTCCAGCGAATGGAAGCCGATGGTCAGCGTGCCGCGCCCCTGTGGATCGGCCTTGAGCGACACCGACGCGCCCACCGCATCGGCGATCTCGCGCTCCAGGCGCAGCCAGTCGGCCGACTTGGCGGGCGGCGGCGGCGGCCCGTTCACTGCGTCGGTGACGTCGCTGCGCCGCTGCAGCTGCTTTTCAAGCGCACGCACCGACCAGTCGGCCTGTTGCAGGAGGGCCAGCCATCCGGGCTGTTCGCCCAACGGCAGGCCGGCCAGCACCTTGGCGTGGC
>Ga0098059_1001295_pt1 | contig 12723 bp, 14 predicted proteins | sample 20_taG_FD_92580 | JGI IMG/M metagenome (GOLD analysis project Ga0098059, IMG submission 92580) | Marine viral communities from the Subarctic Pacific Ocean - 20_ETSP_OMZ_AT15318 metaG | ecosystem: Environmental > Aquatic > Marine > Oceanic | place: Subarctic Pacific Ocean | collected 2015-01-19
CCATTATGTGGTAAATAGGGTGAACCTGAGCAATCACCATATTGCATTTCAGGCCAACCATATAAATCAACATCATAATAGTCTCCACCTTCACCATCGCAACCTGTATGATAACGGATTACATTAACGGTGCAACCATCTGCGTTTCCACAATCAGTATCATCACGACCCATATTGACACATTGAGGTTCATCAATACAATTATCTCGTATTCTAATAGTAAATGGTGTATATCTGTTGAGATTTCTACCACCTTGCCATTCAAATAAATTTACACCTTCTGTTAAATCAGGATTATCTTTGAAAGTATCAAGTTCATTGGCAATAACAATTCGTCTACCAGGTTCTATAATAGTACCTTCAGGAAAACCAGTTCCATTCCTATTATACTCTTTACCTGTAGCATTATCTCCGCAACCTAAACCTACAATATCATCAGTACCTTCAAAAGTTATTCTAAATCCAGAAATATTACCATCCCATTCTGTATTGGGTGAATTTTCGGGTCTATATATTTCTATAAATTGAAATTGTTCATAATCACCGACACTTGACGGGATTGAAAAATGTATTTCAGATATTGTTAATTCTCTATAAAAATCACTGGCGCCATCTTTAGGGTCTTGTGCACATGATGACCTTGTACTAAAAGTAGGTGCGTATTTTTGATTTATGGCCACTTAATTCTCCCTAAGATGGTTTGAAGCCTTTGGCTCGTAATAAATCACTCTTTGAAATAAATTCAACTTTACATTTGTTACCATAACCTGAATAATGAGTATATGCTCCTAATTCACTCCAATATGGTGGATTTTCACCATCTTCACACTCCCCCCCACCAGTAGGTTCATAACTGCATTGGAAATACCAATATGTATCAATATTATCAGAATCTAACATATATTCTGTTGGGGTTGTACCAAATGGTATAACATGATTTAACCAATAATCAGGATACCATTTTAATTTTGTAGAACCATTAGGTCCATATGAATCTTCAAAATATGGCCCACTACCACCGCCATCGGCATCATCAAATGTATAATCTTCATTAGTATCTGGTTTATATGTTGCAACAACATAAAACCATTCATTAAGGTCAATTGGTATGCGCGTATGTAATAATAATCTATTTGGATAATTAGTTTTTGAAATGATACCATCTCGTGTATCGTGCCGCGACATAATATAACCCCCACGCCCTTTAGACATACCCATATGTGAATCTCTCAAAGTGTCATCTGATTCTCTCACTACTAATCTTACAAATCTTTCTGAATCATTATTTTTAAAGAATGTATGATTTGCATCAAAAGATTGAGTAGCTATAGCAATACAAGTACCTAAAGTATCACCACAGTCGGAATTATCACCGCACTGAACAGTTAAATCTCCTTGACAATGACCACTGGCCTCCACTCTTGAAGCTATATAAGTTTCCCAAGTGTGAGCTATTGGTTGTTGATAAAAAAGACTTTCATATATATTATAATATGAGTCACTACAAGTAAAAGTATCATATATTTCTTCATCTGTACAACTCATTGCTTCAAATGGCCTTATAATATCATCCTTGTGTAACACATAAGTTTCTAACATAAATCCATATGGGTTTTCCTCCCGTAGAGGAGCTCCTAAATTAAATAATGTTCCTTCACCGACTCTATCTAAAAATTTAACCCACATTGCAATAGTAAATCCATCTTGTTGCCAAATCGGGTTATTCATATCATTTCCTATCAATCCTATATCTTCACCTTCTTGACTTCTTACAATAATAGATTGATTTAAATTTCTTATTTTTAAATAACCTGAGGATTGTGTATCATAAACAGGCCTTTCGTCTTGTGAATCTCCAGAAGCAGCATCTAAATCTTGTAAGTAATCATTTAAATCGTTTCTTAGCCACTCCATAGTTTTATTTTCATTTTCTTCATCTGAAAATTTGTCTAATCTTGTAATTTCACCATCAACTTTATCATTAGATACACTATCCTCATCATAATCTAATGCTTCAGTTTCACTAATTAATCCTTCTATATTGGGATTAAAATTAGGTATTTGTGGTGGTTTTAATTTTTGATAATCTGCAAAAAATTTATTTATTTGTTGTTGTCTTATTGTTTGTTGTGGTAATAATTCATAAACCGTAGTATCTAATGTCTGTTTAGCTAAATCAGGATTTATTGTAGTTAGGGTGTTTCCAGATGCAACTAATTGACTTAATGTATAAAGTGCTTGAGCAACTGGAACTTCTATTTGTGTACAATTAGTAGTTTGATTTTGTTCTTGATAAGCAAATAATATACTTGGACCATTACCTGTTGGTGTAGTGTCACCGACCTGAAAAATTAATATTGAACTATCAAAAGGTGTATATTGAGCAGGTATCCAATTACCACTTAAATCGTTCTCACCGGTACCTCCTATTTTATGGCATATCAATACAGGTTCTATAAAATCTGCAAAATTAGAATCTTGCACATCTTGATAATCTTGTTCATAAATAACAATTGATTCGTTATTTGTTCTACCAGTCCGTAATTGTCCCGTTTGAGGGTCAACTATTCGCTGTAATTGATTTATATCATTAAGTTGATTATTGTCAAATAACACATCAATAATTGATTTTACTATTTGCTCTTTTAATATTTCTCTACTTACTGTGTTTCTTGGATAAACAACTGTTGCCATAACCTATCTACCTTTTTACTTTAAATTCAAAATTATCATCATAAATTATTTCTTGCCCGTCCTTATGTTTTAATTTAAACATTATTTTATACATTCTATCTGGTGCAAATCCATTTAACCACTGAATAAAATAATTTGAAGTTGGGTCACAACTCATTGATGTATAAGCACTAAATGGTACCATAGTTTCACCGGTAGCTAAATCTACGATTGAATAACTACCACTTCCTTTACCTATAAAGGAACCCGTTACAGTTTGAACTGATGTTGAAAATGTTTTTTGAATATATCGTTGTCTTGCACCAACTCTAAATTTTACTTTTTCATTTTCTTTATATGATTCTCGTAACCCTTTCATATATAAATAATTATCAACATCACCACTTAAATCAAGTTTTTGTAAACTACCTGTTGTACTGCTTTGATTCCATTTACTGCTACTTTCAAATGTATGGTCGTCCCATCTAATTTCTAACTTGGGTGCATAAATAGTATTTGATTGTACAGAAAAAAACTTTAATCTTCCATATGCAGTATTATCTGTTTCTTGACTACCACTGAATTTTAATAATAACCCGTGGTTTTCAAGTTTAGTAGTAGTAGTCGGACTACCCAACCAATTATTCATTAAAGTTGTTATGTTCATATCAACATCTGGTGATTCGTATGAAAAAGATTGGGATGCTTCATAACCACTACCAGTATAATATGCACCACCGGGTTCCGGTGCACCGTTATGATAACTCCAAGTTACAGCAGATGCACCTGGAAATTGATTTCTATTTTCCCAACTACATCCGTTAGTTACTTTTGGGTTATCTCCAAATTTTCCAGTACCTTCGTCCCAAGATTGTGATAAAGGGTGAGCACTTAAAGTGTATTTCTGTGATAATCCAGAATTACCTTCTGCTTCATACAACCGTAAATAATATTGGGGATTTTTTATTTTTCCCTGAACCAAGGATTGTGATAACTCACTTAAATCAAAATAAACTAATGCTCGTGTCTGATGGTCAAAGGATTTGTTATAAAAATTCTTTTTAACTTCTAATATTTGGTCCCTACCAAAATTTTGGTCTTTTTCAGAAATACCTGATGTTTCTATATTAGAACCACTTGATATCCATGAATCTTTTGTAGCGTAAATAAAATGATGCATTATCTCACGACTCCTTTCACATTTTGATTAGGATTTTTTAATTCAAATATAGATGGTTCTACTGATGGTAAAATAGTACCATTCCCGACCGATGTAGTATTCCCATAAAATTGACTAAAATTATAATTATACCCGTAGCCACTACTTAAATCTGCTATCAAAGAACCAGGAGGAATACCTGTTAAACTATAAAGAGGTGATGGTAATAAATTAGAATAATTTGTTTCTCCACCACCTTGTGTTAACACTACATCATTTACAGCTCTAACACCATCAACCCCCATTAATTCATACTCTAAATCACTTGTATAAATAGCTTGTTTAAAATCCATTTTTTCTACTGTAAAGTAATCAATTATTTTTTGAATACAACGCATTTTGACTTCAGATTTATTTTCAGACCTATTGGCAACTACATCAAAAATTACACCAAAATTAACAATATATCCATTTTTTATAGCAACATCATCAGTAATCATTCTAAATTGAGATAAATAATTTTTTATATTTTGCATTAAAATATTTGGTGCATATGTTAAATTTTTATTGTTATCATAACAAACTATATATACTGATATGTTTCCTGATGGATTTAAATTATTATATTGATTTGCTGCAGTATGGAATGGTTGTACGATATCTTCTATTAAATTTTGTGGTATCTCATCTTCAAAAAAATTAAGCATTGTATCATTCAACCAATTGTCTGTAAATTGCAATAGTGAATCACTATCGCCTTGCCATTGCTGTTGGAATTCAAATAAAGCTGAATAATAATTAGTCATTATATTATTATTACCTTGACTCAATTGGTCAATTATTTTTTGTGTCATTTGAGTTGTATCATTTTCATCAAATATACCATCACCAGTAAAATCTACTCCTGGCATTGTTTGTGCTATAGAAGAACGCTCAACATATACTTTTGCTATATTACCAAATTTAGCAGGCATATTTAAAACTCTTGCTGTATAATCTTCTTTTGTAACACAACGATTTTGTGTTTCAAAAAATGCTTTTGCGCGCTGTCTTATTTCTTCAACTGATTCACCACTTGAACCACCTCTAGCAGGTATATTATTCTTAACTGCAAATGCACGGTCAGATGGTGTTATGCCACCATTTAGTACACTTATACCCTCATAAGTGGTTAAATCACCCTGTGGAACATTTGCTTCTAAACCACCACCAATTTTATATGTAATAGTTAAAGTAGTATTAGATGGTGTTTCACCAAGTGAAGAATATACGGTACCTAATTTAGGAGATATAGAACCTTGCCACTCATCTGTATCTCCAGGTAATACTATACCTGCATTATCTGAATTGTAAAACCCTGTTTCTAATGAACCTGTTGTTCCAACTCTTAATAAACCGTTACCAAACATTAAACTTGTAGTATCATCTTCATTTATTTCAGTAATAAATCTTTTTGATGTTTTTAAATATTTCAATACATAAGGAACTGGAATTTCATTAATATTAGTAGTTGGAGATAAATCATTGTATGCAGTTTGTCGTAAAGATATATCATCATAATTACCATTTACCCAATCATCAGTATAATGCACATCTCTAATAATTTTATCTTGTGCTAAATAATCTACATGATAGTATTTATTATTACCACCATCAATAACTTTTGTTATTTCAACTACATTAGTTTCCGGTATTGTTAATTTTAAATATTGTTTAGGTGAACCTATTGTAAAAGTTTTTTCTTTAGTTTCACCCGACATAGCTCTAACTTGCCTTGATAATTGGTAAGCTGTAACAACACCATTATCATCAAAAGAATATGGTACTGGGTCAGGGTCAGATGAACTACTTATAGTAAAATCAATCATATCTAATGTTTCAAAAACAACATCAGAATTTTCAGATGACCTTATTTTTAAACCTTTATCAATTATCATTGCTGCACCTTCATAAGCAGGTAAAATATTATTAATATCACCAGTAGTTACTGGTACGGTCTGTGTTGCTGTAATTGTCGTATAAGCTGGAGCTATAGGATTAACCTTATAACCTAACATATTTGCTATATTAATCATATTTCTACGCTCTTCAGCTAAAGGTAACATCATCTCTTTATATTGTTGGTCTATATAAAATGATAATACATCACCAACATATGCACCCATTTCTATCAACATCATACCAGGTGATGTTTCATTAAAATCCTTATATGTATTTGGAAAATATGATTTTGCATACTCCATAAGAGTGCGTTTGATATTATCAAAATCTTTATTTAAGTAATTTATGTTTGTTGTTTTTAATTCATTTTTGTCATAAGGCATTAAATTACTCCTAAATAGTTACATTAACTGAATCTAATGTATTTGGGTCTCGCGTAATGTTAAATATTACTTTTACATTAAGTCTATTTTTACCTAAATCACTAAGTTCATCCATTTCAATATTTAAATCTTTAACTTCAACAAATGGCAACCAAGTATTAATCGTATTTAAAATTTCATTTTGTATTGCAAGTAAAGTATCGTCTGTAAAATTTTCAAATAAGAATTTATCAAGATTTAAACCTAAATTGGGTTGCATTAACCTCTCACCTTTTTTAGTTTTTAATAAATTTCTTATATTATTTTTTACAGCATCAATAGTAAAAGTTGATGATGCAAAATACCCTTCCTGTCCAGATGATTTTCTAAATGGTAAGTCAATACCTATAAAGGTGTTTTCATCTCTATCGTTAATGAATACTTTTTTACTATGGTCTATTATTGGCATATTATCTCTCTGTTACATCTTCTTCTAATAATTGTACTTTAGTTTTATCTTCATTTGTTTCACCATTTGGTGCTTTATTTCCTATATAAGCATAACCCAATGAATCTGTTCTTAATCCTTGCCCACCTACCTTTTTTAAGTTCAAAGATTTAATAATACTTTGACCTGGTGCACCTGTCCCCACAGTTCCTACTACTGCAGTAACTATCGGTAATTCTGTTTGTATCGGGCCCGCTGTACTCAATTTCTCTATTTCAACCATCGCTTTCATTTCAGTAATAGTGAATGTTTGTTGAGTTATCCAATTTATAATTGCTTCACTCATACCACTTGCCATCTGTTTAACTTTTTTCTGTTGAAAACTCGTTAATTCAATGGTTTCTTCACCATTATCTGATAAATTGTCTGATAATACTTGTTCTAAATCTGCACTAAGGCCCATTACATGGCTCCTATCGTTTTACCCTTTTTAGTATAAGATTTTTTTACAACATCACTATAATTTTTATTTAAAAAATCTGGTAAATTAGTTTTTGCACCTTCATTCAATTGAACAGAAGATTCATCCATAAAATTACCATTACTATCTAAAGAAGTATTTGCTTGAGCAGTTTCATTTAAAATATCATTTAAAATATTATTATTACTAAATGTTTTTTTATTTTCAACTATAGGTTTTTGTTGTTGTGGTTCAGTTTTCATTGCATTCACTGGTTGCTTCAATTCAGTAATAACTTCATTGATTGCCATGGCAACTTCTTCTCTTACTATTTTTCTTATAAATAACTTTAACTTATCTGATTTCATCTTGTAAACTCCTATGCTTTCTGCCCATTATCTTCAATGTAATGATACTCACTAAAAAATGCTGGACTACTTAACTTATTTTTTAAATTTATTATTTTACTTATTACATCTGGTGCGGGTGGACCAGAAATCCCACCTACCGTACCAGAAACTTTAAAAGTTTCTAAAATACCGACTACTTCTTCCAATATAAGTCTTAGTTGTTCTCCTAAAACTAAAGGTTCTTTTTCCTCTTGTGCTTGTTTTCCTAAATAAATATTAGAAGATTCAATACTTACAAATTTATTTGTATTTATCGTAAGATTATTACCTGCACCTAAATCTAAATTATTGAAAGCTGAAATTGTTACATTATCCTCTTTCGCATTAAATATTATCCTATCACTTGCTATATAAATTTGATGTTTGGTTATTGGCTCACCGTCCAATTCACCATAATTATAATTAAACTTAGATGTTTCATCTGAATCATTACCACCCGCTAAAAATCTTTTAGGTTCTGTTACTGAATCAGAGCCAAGTGAAAATGGTGTCAAATTATCAGATATTTTACCTTTAGAAAATATAGAAATTAAAGAACCATCTAATGCCGTTTCAATCGGTAAAGTTATATCTCTACCATTTGATATTAATATCAGTGGTGATGCAGCTCTCGTCCCTAATCTAATACTACTACCGAATCTACCTTCTAATACCATATCACCCTGTGTTCTTTTATCAGTACCAGTAGAAAAATCTAAAGCTGGTTTATTAAATTTTTGTAATCTTGCACTTGGTACTTTTGGGTAATTATTATTTAATGCATTCTGATTGGATGCAACATTAGGGTTATTAATTAAATTAATAGGACCTAAATAATAAAATTCTTTACCTATCTGTGTTACCAAAACCGTATCATCGACTACCGGTAAATCAGATATACCCCTAAGTAGTGGATATGCTTTTTTTCTAATACCTACATTGTCACTTGAACTAATTATTACACTATTTATGTCTTTAGCTTCACTATAATGCCTTGAATCTTTATTTATAACTACATTGGTTACTATCTCTGGTACAAATTGAAAAAATTGTTTATCCGTTGATGTGGGAATTCCTGATTTATATTTTTCAGAATTTTTTAATTTATCATAGATAAAAGACATTATATATTACCAGCATGCTTTTTATCAGATAATTTATCTAAATTATCATTTTCTTTCTGTAATTCATTTACCGTATCGTGTAAAGATGTCATCAATTCTTCTTTTTCCGTATCACTTAACCCAAAACCATCTTCTTCAGTATTATTACTTGTTTTAGTTAATATACGCTGTAAAACATTAGCTAATTTAACTAAATGTTCATCATTTTTTACTGCAACTTCTAAGTATTCTTTAATTATAGGAGCTACTATAACAACCTCATCAATGGAAGTTATCATTTTATTCATTTCTCGAATTAAAACCTCTATTTGATTTTTTTTATTTAATGCATTTTCGTAAATATCTCTTGTTAAATCTTGAAATGATTTATCATCAAAAATTTTCATATCACTCATTATATTCTCCTAATAAATGTAATTATTCATATATAAATATAAAAATTATAAAATTGTCTTTAAACAAAAAAACCTGCTTACGCAGGTTTTTTATATTTTAATTTTATGTTTGATTTGTTAAAAGAAATTATTACTCGTTGTAGTTATATACCCCTCATTACTAAATTCTTCAAATCTTTTTTTATAATCAGTTTTTAATAAATTAACGACATTTGTTATATGAACCGTTTCTACATCAGTCATTTCTCTAATTAAAATATATAAACTTTTTTTATTAAAATTTTCTATTTCTTGGGGTCTTTTTAATATTTCTAATAATGCATATGCTATATCAATATCTCTTTTCTTTTTAAATAATAAAGGTATACTTTTATCTAAATGGTTTACAAACATTTTCAAAAAATCAATCAGAGATTCTTTTTTTTCACTACGAAAAAAGTCTGTTTTTTCATTCAATACAGTTATTTTATCATGTATTTTATATTTCTTATAATTATTATTATTATGTAAAATGAGGTAATTTTTAGCAATTACTGAAAAATAACTAAATGCTTTTGAACCTTTTGTATGGTCATATTTGTGCATATTCATAACCATAAAAGCTACAACTTCACATTTTACATCTTCAAACCCATAGTCAAAATAAGTAAACTTAAAAGTATTAATGATATTTTCAGCTAATTTATCAAGTGCTCTATGTATCTCATCTCTATAAATTACATTTCTTTTAGCATCACTATCACTTTGGTTATACCTAATAATAGCATCCTGTACATCTTTTCCAAAATATATTCTTTTATTCTTTTTTGGCATCGTCATCTCCCTCAAAAATATTTTCTAATAGTTCTTGTATTTGTTTTAATTGTGTAAAGAAAAATCCTGTTTCATCATCTGCTTCATAATGACCTGACACATCAACTTGTTTTATTTTTTTAGATGCAAATTCTACTATTTGTGATATTTGCAATATAAAATTTTCATAATTTTGTATCCTTCTCAATGATAATATTAATAAATAACTTAAAAATATTATCAATAAAACTAATATTATTATTATAACCATCTAAGCAAACAACTTATCAAATTCATCTTTTAATTCATTCAAATTAGTATCTTTTGGTTTAATTTTTGTTTTTTTTATTTTATTATTTTTTATTTCTCGTGGTTTATTTTCCTGTTGTACATAATGTTGTTTTTCAGCTACTGTAGCCATCCAATCTGCAAAATGAATAATATAATGTAAAATATTCTGATTATTAGTACCCAATCTAAATAATTTAGTATTACCATCATCAAACATACCATCAGCTAATTTTATAGCTTTCCATACTTCCTGAGATACTTTTATGTCAAAGTGTTGTAATAACCAAAGAGCTCTATCGGTTACAGATAGATTTTCTAATTCTTTTGAATATGTATAAAATTCATTTAATTTATTTCTCCTCCACTCATCGGTTTGAATTATGTAATATGGTGTATTCAAATCACCAACCTTACCTAAATCATGAAACATAGCTGCTAATATAATATCTGAATCACTACAAGTAACTTCAACCCCCATTTTTATAAATTGCTGTTTAACATCTAATCCCGTTTCAATAATTCTTAGAACATGGTCCAAATATCCACCTGGAAAACAATTATGATATTCTGGTCGACCAGATGCAGGAGCTTCTATAATTCTTTCTTCAAAATGTTCATGTAATTTTAAAATATTTTCTTTTAAAGTTCCTGAAAAGTTATCTTCAATTATTTTCATTAACTTATTCCAATTTTCTAATATTTTTTCTGCTGTCATTTTAATTCCTAATTTATAATTTAATTATATATTATTATTTATTATATTATATAAATTGTATTATCATTATTACAATAGATAACAATATTGATATTGCTGTTTTTATATTAATACCCTCACCTAGCATCCAGTATGTTAAAAATGGAAATGTCATCATACCTGTAGCAAACCCCAATAAACGAATTGACCATAGGTTACCAAACCCCTCATAACCAAATTTAGTAGTTAACCAGAATCCATAGGTTAAAGGCATACTAAAAACACATATCATAAGTGGGTTATCTTTAAACCACTTCCATATTAGTTGTCCATTTAATTGAAACCATACTGCTATCTGCAAAGTAAATAACAACATGAGTGTAATCAGCTGATTTTTATTAATATCATACCTCATTTTGTAATGTTATATTATACAACGCTTTCCCTATACGGAACAAGCTTTTTTTTATTTATTTAAAGTATAAAAATAATCCTTATTTGATGATAATGAACCATCAGATGGAGCTTTGGCTTCCTCCATATTAACCCATTTAGATATTGTTACTTCTGCATCAGCATCATTTAAATCAAATTTATTATCATAACGAGCTAATAATTTTGAAATTAACTTATGACGAACAATATCTTTAGTGGTAAACATAGATAAACCAACACCTCTGATTCCCGCGAATCTTCTGATAGAATCATCTAATCCATTAACACCCCGTTTATCAGTTTGTTCTAAGTCACCAGCAATAATATACTTAGAATTTTCACCAAGTCTTGTTAGGAACATTTTTATTTGAGCAGGAGTTGCATTCTGAGTTTCATCTAATATTACGATTTTATTAGATAAAGTCAATCCTCTCATATAAGCCATTGGAATTACTTTAATGATTTCTTCTTGCCTCAGAACACCAAGAATTTGTTTTCCAATAAGTTGTTCCATATTATAGTAAAAAGACATCATAAATGGTTCCGTCTTTTCTTCTACATCACCTGGTAAAAATCCAAGTTTCTCACCATCAGCCTCAACTAAAGGTTTAACAATTACTATTCCATCATATGGTTTTTCTTTATCAGCTAATGCCTTTAAAGCATAATGAACGGATAGATAAGTCTTTCCACATCCTGCAGGACCTGTACAGAAAGTTATATCTTTCTTTTCAATCATATCATAAAATCGTTTTTGATTACGATTCCGGAATTTAATTGTCCAATCTTTATTTTTGAGTTCTTTTAGTGCTTGTCTTTTATTGCGTATATCGTGTGCGGTAGGAGTAACCTTTTTTGAAGTTGATTGTTTTGACATCATAACTTCTCCGTTATTTATTTTTGAAAACTACCTTCAATAATAAATATAATATATATTAAGGAAAAGAGGGAAGAAATAAATCTTCCCTCAATTTTAAATAACACCTACCAAAGTGTTATATAACTACTACTTCTTATTCCATAATCCGACAAGAACAAGAAGTGCCAGTAAACCAGCGAAACCGTTATCTCCAAATGTTGATATGATAGCAACTAAGTTACCAACAACATTCATGCCCCAAACACCTGTACCGAATATTACTTCAGAAACGATGCCAAGAGCAGCTAGAGATGCAAGCAGTTCAACTAAACCACCAACGAACTCACCAATTGATGAAAATGCACTTTTTAAATTAATCATGATTTTCTCTCCTATTGTATTTGGTTAAATTAAAATGAATAACTGACTCTGATAAGTTTGTCACCTTCTGCTGATAATTCAGTAGAAAGAAAACATTTATCAGAACATTTATACCCAAGCCCATAAGTTAAGTCATCATCAGAATTAAAGCCGACTAAGATAGATGCACCTTTTGCAAAGCTTGGGGTCACTACTGAGCGAATCCAAAACCATCCATCACCTTCTTCTGATAAATCATATTCTGCAGATGTTACAATTGGAAAGCCTAAAACACTAGCTTTACTTGAAACATCTAACAATAGAGCTTCTTCACCATCTAC
>Ga0098059_1001297_pt1 | contig 12721 bp, 19 predicted proteins | sample 20_taG_FD_92580 | JGI IMG/M metagenome (GOLD analysis project Ga0098059, IMG submission 92580) | Marine viral communities from the Subarctic Pacific Ocean - 20_ETSP_OMZ_AT15318 metaG | ecosystem: Environmental > Aquatic > Marine > Oceanic | place: Subarctic Pacific Ocean | collected 2015-01-19
CTCAAATAATAAACAATCATCTGAGCATTCATCAAAATGTGAATCTTCATTTACGATATCCCCACATTTCTTACATATAATAATATGTGTCATTGTATCTCCTTATTAGTGTGCAAACCATCCGTAATGAAAGGGCCAGAATAACATATTTAATATCTCTGGATAAAACCAATATAATCCAATCAATATATATATTAATACACTGAACCCTATACAAATCCTTCTAAGCCAGATCATATCCATTATATCTTGATCATTCATCAACAGCCTCCATCTTTTTAAGAACTTTAGGCCACTCATCTCTATCATCATATTTATAATTAAATACAACCTTTTGAAGGTTTGTAATATCTTGCATTACACTCTTATAATTAACATAATCCCAGTCTTCTTCACCATGACCTGGATTAGCCGCAAAATGAGTATGAAGATTGTTAATAATAATAGTCTTAACATACCTTAATAATACTAAATCACGTCCTCGAGCTTCTCTTCTACGAGCATGATAGGGTCTACCTGTTGAAGGATTAATTGGTTCTTCTATTCCATTTGTATCTTTCATCGTGTCTCCTTTATAGCTATAACACTAGCATCCATTTTATCAAATCTACTTTGAAAGTGTCTAACATCTCTCTCAGTTATTATTACTACATCTAAATCTTCAAAAAATGATACACATTTAGTACCATCATCTCTTGTATAAAACTCTAAGTCTCTCATTGTATCTCCTTGTTAAATAATATCCTAACATGCAACAGCCTTAAGTAGCATATATTGGCTAGATTATGCATCTAGTTACTATAAGTGCGCGTCTACGTGGTTAACGATCTTATGTTGTACATGTCAGGAATAATATAGCTATAGTTCAATCCTTGCGTGCCACTTCGTGTGTTTCCACAACATTATAGTTCATCTGGCCCTCCAGCTTGGGGAATGATTCATTATAGCTATTTAATAATAATGTGTGTGTATGCAAGACTTGATTAGTTACTTGCAAGAATCCGCTTCTATATTACAGTATCCTCTTGTTAAACTGTCGTTCTATCCTCATATTCCCTTGCGAGGAATACATTAGATAAAGCTATCATAGCTAATTAAGAGTTCATACACCATGAAGAATGGTTAAGTATGCTTAATACCGGGAAAAGACTAATCTTTTCATGTTATCGGCTTCTACATTGGGTCAATGATTAATTGTTCACTATATCTATTTAGATCAAACAGGCGATTACCCTGTTAGTGCGAGTACAATCTCTACGGGCTCTTGTTACCCCTTCCCAATTACCTGCACTGCAATCTTCTTCCACTACAGCTACACAGGTTTACTACATGAATCATATCATATATCTGATCAGGATATAAGTATGAACACACAAATTTAAATATTAAGCCTTTTCTCTTCCTGCTTAGGAAGTTAATAAACTCTAGTATCTACAAATCAAATGAGCATATAACTCAAGATCATTGTCAAGATCCAACATATGAGCTAGCTTTATAACAGCAAAGTTAGAATTATCGGCACGTACTGTACCAACTCTTACTAATTTACTCTTACTTTTGCCACCAAATATTGGAGCTGTAGAGTTTACTACTTGAAATACATCATATATATACATATAATGTCTCCTTTCCTTGTTTATTTACTTTAACTCATCACAAGGAAATATTACCTCACGCATCCTCATCGGTGTTCAGCGCTATTTGGTAAATCTTAAAGAATATTCAGAAAGAGTGCAAGCCGCAACCTGCTAGTACATAATATTGGGTTGTTCGGCCCAAGTTTAGTGTATCTAGAAACACATACTATAGCTTGTTAGGCTAACTCTTAATTATAAATTACAATAAGGCAGACCAGGGCACGTAAAGTGAAATCCCAACGCAGTTCATGACTCTGCTATAGCCCACCTCATTAGGTCGCGAGATAGAACATTATCTATCACTCGTCAAATATAAAACCAAGTGGCTATGAAGTCTTATGCTATATCCAACTCATGCATAAGTTGTTATAGAATGGTAAACAGATCTATATGTTTACTCATAACTCCACAGTTGTCCTTGTCTATATTACTTGGTTTAAATGGTTGCGGGGGTGAGAATCGAACTCACAATAATACTGCTTATGAGACAGTCTAGCCTACCAAAGCTCGTCCCCGCTATTAAATATTAGGCATGCACAAATAATTATCGAAACTATACCTTTAAAGTATAATCGGACTATCGCGACTTACTGCCTATTTAAATCTTAGAGAGTATCAATGAAGGGAATAAACTAAAAACATAATCAAAAAACCCTTTGGCTGCTCTCACGATAACAGCTCTCTACTCTCTAGTAATTGCTCTTGCTGGGCGCCTTTTACAGCCTTTAATTAGTGTCTCGTAAACCCAGCGAAATCTTGTTGAACATACATATTGTTTAATGTAAGTGTATTTATATATTATAGGAGATTAGGTGAGTAGCACTTATATAAAGAACCACCCACCTCACCCAATTATTAGTGATTTGTTAATACGGGCTCACTACACCCAGGTTGTGGACACCACCCTTAACATCAGTTAGACATTGTCAGCTTTGTACTCAGCTTTGCTAATAGATCGTAGCTTTGCTTGTGCCATTCTATCTATACGTCTGATCTCACCTAGACTATCAGCTTGTGCTACTGCTAATGTCCATGCTTTAATGATCGAACGTGCTAGATTAGATTGCTTGCCGAAATACTTATCGACGAAAGCTTGCTCTTCACTATCAACATCACCGGTCAATGCTTCCAACTGATCTAAACCATCAGCCATAGACATTCTCCTTGTAATATATTGTTCAAAAAATAAGATATAACTCAAATTCAAAAATAACGTAATCGTGATAACGAAAATCCCTCGATAGGGGGTACCCAACAGTATATAAGACCACGCACAGAAATTCTACAATTTTTGAAACCTCTTTGAAAGTTAACGAAAATGTATTACATTACTGTCAATAAAAGGGGGCCTAAATGACATGGGCGGATTTAATTATAATTTTATATACGGTGAGTCTAACTATGGTTATGAAGTACCTGGATACAATGCCTGGGTATTCATGCCCGGAATATTGTGGAGTGCAACATGAGCATTGGGATCATCAATCCGATTCCGACTCGCTGGTCGGTAAAAATGCTAAGTCCAATAAAAATAGGTAGTTAGCCACTTAACAAAACTATTGCATATTTATTATGAGCTTAGTAATATAGTGGGTGTTCAATCTAACCAAAAGGAGGTATCTATGAAAGGTATAAAGAGATATATACTTACTATAGAATACAATACTGAAACTGAGGAGATAGAATATATTCAAGAGGAATTGACGGATAATGAAGAGGTATTTGAATATGGGGATATTATCTTGGATGAATACTTTGATGAAGAAGCTCTAGAGCTTATCTCTGAATCATATATATTGGGGATTTCATAAGTCTTCTTGCCGCATCAAGCGATGCGAGAAGACTTCCTAAGAGCGCACTTAAATAAAGGGTATAGTATGAATTATGAATTAGATGGTCTAATTGCTGATATAAGTAAAAGTATAGAGGACCTTACATATAGGGTGTATAGACTAGAAGATAGTCTAGCAACTATTAGCGGATATATTGAAGAAGAAAAGGGGGAGCACATAGATGCCTAGTTTAGATGGTTATAGTTTAAATCATAAGATGGATAGTTTGCATGAAGATGTGCAAGCACAAATAGATCAATTAAAGATAGACTTCCATAATTTATATGAGAAATTAAATAGCATGAAAGATACACCTAAGCCAAAGGCTAAGGCTAAAAAGAAAAAAGGAGTTGCAAGTGGCGATTAAAACTGGTAAGGCAAAATCAAAAAAAGAAGTCAAGAAAGATAAAAAGAATGCAGAGCCCAATCCATCCTATCAGAGAGATCTTATAGCGTGCTTTAAAAGAGGTTATTCTCAATTGGGTGGTAAGGGTAGTGAAGCTGAACGTTTAGCTATAAGGGAAAACTGTAGAGCCTCTGGGAAGAAGAAATGAAAGAAAAACAACATATCTGACCATACTCTGACAAGCCTCATCCGGTGGGTGAGAAGCATAGATCTAAACCTAATAAAAAAGGCGTTCACTTTAATCAACCTAAGAGTAAGTACAAAGAGGGTAAATGAGAAATTATAAGGCTGGGGGGAAATGGCACAAGGTATATGATCCAGACGATACACTTCCAGAGGGACTAATTGTTCAGTCTAATTGGAAGGAAGCTGAGGTGGGAGATTGGGTAAAAGCAGATGATGACTGTATTATTCAAATCCTAAGAAAGGGTACTATGCTAAGGCGCTTGGGGAAAAATAAGGTCCGAGAGTATGTGGGAACATGCACTGGGACCTTTCCTATATCTGCTAAAATGAAGATGGATACTTCTAAAAGGGCAGATATATATTCATTTAGTGGGAGAAAAGCACAAGAAAGGCTGGAAGATAGGGAGAGCCTTAATAAGCATGAGAAGCTATTTGTAGCGTACCTGTCAAAGGGAGTAGGAATGCAAGAAGCATATTTAAAAGCATTCCCTACTAATAACCCTAGATATGCATTAGAGAAGGCAGGGACATTAACACAAACAACAAGGATACTGACAGCTATGAAAGAAGAATTAAAGCCAGTGATGGAAGAACTTGACCTAGATGAAGCTTTTGTACTCAAGAACATCAAGGAGGTGATTCTCTCGTCTGAAAAGGATGACACTAGACTCAAGGCTCTTTTTAAGCTGGCTGATATTATGGACATGGAAGATAAGAATAAAACGCAAGTTACACAGCTTACTGCTGGAGTCTTCCAGGGATTTACTGAAAACAAACTAGATGAAGTTAAAAGACCAAAGGAGTTGGAATAATGGCTGTAGAAAATACAATAATGGACGAAATGCTAACTAGTGAGGGTGGTATGTTTGATTCAAGCCCTTATAGTACAATGGATCCAAAAGAAAAATCTATATATGATGAGCTAGCATTTAAATACTATGCAAAAGCTTTCTCTGAAAGAGACGAGAACAAATATGGTAAATTAAGTTTTGAGAATTTTATCTCAGGCCTTACACCAGAAGAAGCATTTATTACTGAATTAGGTAAAATGGCACCAGATGATGAGTCAATGGGCCCAGCTAATATGTGGAATCGAGTATTTGGAGAGAATACAGGTGAAATGGTACAAGCTGCATTAAGTCATCAAGGAGCAAATGACATTCTAATGGGTATGGAAGACCCTAGATATAAGGATGTTATCGCTAGATAATGGCTAATATAAATCTTAATAACGTTTCTCAGATGGAGGAAGAGTTAAGATTGGCACATTCAGATCTTATAGCATTTGGTAAGTTATTTTTACCAGATGATTTTATGCGTAGTGAAACCCCTTTCTTTCATTATGAAGTAGCAGATGCATTAATGAATAAAGAGTATAGACAATTAGGAGTAATATTACCACGTGGCCATGGGAAAACAGTTCTTACAAAGTGTAATATCGTACATGATTTTGTTTTTGCACAAGATCCATTGTTTTATGGATGGGTTGCTGCGTCTTCTAAGATATCTGTCCCAAATTTAGATTATGTAAAATATCATTTGGAATATAATGATAAAATACGTTATTATTTCGGGGATTTAAAAGGGAGAAAATGGACAGAAGATGATATTGAACTTAAAAGTGGCTGCAAACTTATCTCGAAGTCAAACCTTTCAGGTATACGTGGCGGAGCTAAGTTGCATAAAAGATACGATCTCATCATCCTCGATGACTTTGAAGACGAAAATAATACCGTTACATCTGAGTCTCGTGCTAAAATCGCGAATCTTGTTACGGCAGTGGTCTTCCCTGCTTTGGAACCTGCTGATGGGAGGCTTCGTATTAATGGTACGCCTGTGCACTTCGATGCGTTTACTACAAGGATACTTGATGGGCATATCAAAGCTAAAGCACAGAATGAGGACTATTCTTGGAAAGTAATAACTTACAAAGCTCTTCAAGAAGACGGGACTCCTTTATGGCCAACATGGTTTGGTCACAAGGAAATGGAGCGAAAGAAAAAGTTTTACGCGGACAGTGGACAGCCGCAAAAATTCTATCAAGAGTATATGATGGAGGTTCAGAATGAAGAAGATTCTATCTTTAATAGAAACCATATTAAATACTGGGATGGAGTTTTTCATAGAGATGAAGACATGGGCATTAACTACCTCAGAACAAAAGAGGGAGATGAAAGACCAGTTAATGTTTTCATTGGTGTGGATCCTGCCACAGATTCCACTCGTCGGGATAGCGATTTTTCTGTACTATTGGCTCTGGCTGTTGACTCTGACAATAACTGTTATGTGCTTGACTATTTACGCAAGCGTTCTCTATCTGTTCTCGGCATTCCGGGAGATGGGAAGAAAGGTATCGTTGACTATGTATTCGATTATAATAAAATATATCAACCAAGCTTATTCTGCGTTGAAGACACTACTATGTCGAAGCCAGTATTTCAAGCAATTAATGCAGAAATGCGAAGACGGAATGACTTCACTGTTAAATACACTGCGGAAAAGCCAGGTAATAGACAGTCTAAAAGGGATAGAATACAAGAAATTTTGGCTCAACGCTTTGCAGTTGGGTCCGTTTTTATTAAAAAAGATCAGTACGATCTTCAAAGGGAAATAATGACATTTGGGCCAAGGATGGGTCACGATGATACAATAGACTCATTGGCATACGCGTGTAAGTATGCACATCCTCCTAATTCTATGAAGAAGGATAAGAAGGGTGAATGGTATAAACATAAGACTAAAGCAAAGAGTTGGATAACAGCATAGGAGCAAATAATGAGTGCAACATTAACAATAACACACACAGAGCAAATTAAGTTAAACGGCTCGCAACAGGGAGCGAGTACAACACAAACCATCAACGCAATTACAGAGGTTTATAAAAGGAATATTGCTATTCCTACTTCTGAAGTAACTCTATTAAGCTTTGGTGCAACTGTATCAGCTGGTACTTTTGTAGAATCTGATGTTATGTATATCAGAATTACAAATCTAGATGCTAGTAATCATATTTATTTAGTTTGTAAAAACGAATATAATAATGAAGTCTGCATGAAGTTAGATAAAGGTCAAACATTTATTTATAACCCAGATCTAACAAGCGGTGTAATAGATACAATGCTAGCTAATCAAGTAGCATTAGGCTTTGCAGAAGGGACAGGAGATTGTGCTACGGGTAGTGATGATGTTACGGGCATTACTGCAAATGGAGCTATTATTCCAGGATTAAGAGTATCATCTGCTGCTATAGCTACAGGTGCAACTGTTGGCGCTATAACAGGTACTAATGGTGGTGTTTCTCAAGCTACAGCACATACTATGGTTACTAGAGATGGCACAACAGGAGCAGAGACAGTATCTAACGCAACAGGAAATGAAGATAACGATAGTACTTATGCTGCTGGCTTTGGTGATTTGGTAGAAATTACTGCTGAGGCAGATGATACTGAATGCATGGTTGAAGTATTCGTAGCTTCTAAATAATGCCTGATCTATTTACATTAGCTGATCTTAGTGTAAAGGTCCCTTCTCAAAGAGAAGAGGATCCTACTAATCCTGATGAGGAGGAAGAATGAGTATGGGAGAAATGATGGGCATTAGTCGCATTGGGGCCAATCCTGATCTTTTTGATTTAAAGAAGAACCCAGAATATACTGGAATTGACTTTGATTATATTGCATCCCATGAAAGAGAAAGTACAAGAGATCCTAATCTTGGATATACTCCTGATGGAACAGGGAGATTACACGATTCAGGTATTACCGTAGGTATGGGTGTGGATTTAGCTCGGTTAACGCTTAAAGTAGAGAATGGAAACTATTATGCTGATGACACTAAGATCAGCAAGGGCCTTTATGACAAGATTCAGCCATATTCTGGGCACTGGAAAAATAACAGTAAACAACCAGGACTAATGGGTGATGATGCTAATAATGCAGTAACACACCGAAGGTTTAAGGGAACCAAAGACCAAAGAAGAAATGTAATATTAACCCCAAAGGAAACCAAAGAATTAAATAATGCAAAATTTAAATTTGTTCATGATAAGATAAAAAGAGATTATGAGACTTATATCTCTGGGGTTAATGGAACTTTTGATGAGTTGCCAGATCAAGTAAAGACAACACTGCTTAGTATGGGTTGGAATATGGGGGAAAATTTTATCTTAAAGGGAAGAGGATTATTTAATAATGATACTGGAGCTTATCAAGGTAGTAATCAGGCGGGGACTATTTCTCAAGGCCAGAATAATACCAAATATTACAATGCATTGGTTGTAGGAGAAACTACAGGAGACTGGAATAGACTTGCAAAAGTATTGCAGCAGCCAGATTGGACTCACCCGTCAAGGAGAAATGACGAAGGTCGAAAATTAGAGGGGAGCTTATAATGCCAAAATACGGACCAAATAAAACTCGCAAGAAAAAAGAAGATGCATATCAAAAGGCTGTCAAAAAAGTAGCCCCTAAATACCGTAAAAAAGGATACTAAGATGCCGAAGATAGATAAGACTGCGCAGAGAGTAAAGGATATATTTAATAAGTCTAGATTAAATTCTAGATCACAATGGGAATATGTTAATCAAAAGGGATATGATTTCTCGAATGATAATCAACTTTCCAATCAAGAGAGAATAGCATTAGAAGAACAGGGGATGCCTACATTTACTATTAACAGGATAATGCCTGTTGTAGAAATGTTAAATTTTTATGCTACAGCACAACAACCTAGATGGCAAGCTGTAGGCGCAGAAGGATCTGATATAGATGTTGCGGCCGTATTTTCTGATATGGCTGATTTTATTTGGTATAACTCTGATGGTTCATCATTATATGCAAATGCAATTAATGATAGTATTACTAAGTCAATTGGATACCTAATGGTATCTGTTGATCAAGACCAGGACAATGGTATGGGTGAAGTTGTAATACAAAATCCAGAACCGTTTGATGTATTTGTAGATCCTAAGTCTAGAGATATGATGTTTAAAGATGCAGCATATATATTGATTAAAAAGATTTTACCAAAAAATCACTTAATGAAATTATATCCTGATCACAAAGCAAAGATCAAAAAGGTTTCTGCTAATGAGGATCACGAGGATTATTATACAGAGAAGTCGTTAGATAATCTACAAAAAGATTTTACGTATAAAGATATTGATTCATCTGATACAGTTGATCCTGCTACAGGAGAGCACGAAGAATTAGTAGATTTTTATGAGTTATATGAAAAGGTTCGTGTAGCTTACATGAATGTATTCTATCGAACTCCACCTAACAAAGAAGTATTGGAAGCTATTGCCCAACAGGTTCAAGTTAAGTTACAAGAGATGCAGAAAGAAATGGAAGTTCGCTTAATGGAACAGCAAGCACAAATGCAAGAAGCTGTTCAAAAAGGGGATATGCTTCCTGCTAGATTTGAATTGGAAATGGAAAAAGCTCAAAAGATGATGCAACAACAATTGCAAGTTGCACAACAAGAATTTCAAAGTCAATTAGTTGCAGAGCAATCTAAGGTAGAGAATGTAATCGTTTCTGAAAAAGAATTTAAAGCAATGATGAAGTCAAAGACTTTTGCAGCTAGTTTAATGGAGGCTGTTAAATTCTATGGAAATAGAATCAAGCAAACTATTGTTGTAGGAGATAAAAGCTTATATACCAGAGTATTGCCAGAAAGGATTACAGACTTCCCATTAGTCCCATTTCACTTTAAATGGACGGGTACTCCATATCCTATTTCTGCGGTATCGCCTTTAATGGGCAAACAAATGGAGCTAAATAAAGCTCACCAAATCATGGTGCATAATGCTTCCTTAGGCTCCTCACTAAGATGGATGCATGAAGAAGGTTCTATTGATACTGATCATTGGGAACAATATTCTAGTTCTCCAGGGGCATTATTACCAATTAGGCCTGGATCAACTCCTCCAACACCTGTTATGCCAGCTCCATTATCAAATGCTTTCTTTGGTATAGTCCAAGAAGGTAAACAAGATATGGAATATTTAGCTGGGATATATGGAGCAATGCAAGGAGATACTTCTGCACAGCATGATACTTATCGTGGCATGTTAGCTATGGATGAGTATGGTACTCGCAGAGTTAAGCAATGGATGAAAAATTCTATAGAGCCTGCATTAAAACAATTAGGTATGTTAGTTATGCAATATTCTCAATCGTTATATACTGCTAATAAAGTATTTAGAGTAGTACAGCCAAGTTCATTGCAAGGAGAGCAAGAGCAAGAGATAAACATTCCAATGTATAATGACTTAGGCCAAGCTATTGGTAAGTTTAAAGATTATTCGGCAGCTAAATTTGATATACGTATTATTGCTGGATCTACATTACCAGTTAATAGATGGGCATATCTAGATGAATTAAAGCAATTATTACAACTAGGTGTTGTTGATGATATTGCAGTATTATCAGAAACAGATGTTCGCAATAAAGAAAAGATTGCTAAGAGAAAGAGTATGTATAGTCAGATGCAGGGTCAGATTCAAAACATGGAAGAAGGCCTGAAGGATAAAGAAGGTACTATTGAAACTCTTGAAAGACAACTTGTTCAAGCAGGAATCAAGAACAAAGTTATGCAAGCAGCTATTGAAATCAATAAAGAAAAAGAAGAGGTTAAAGGTAAGCTTAAAGAAGAAGCCGTTAAAGGAGCCTCAACTATTAAAGAAATCCAAGCCACTGCAAAAGGTAAGATGGATAGAGAGCAACAGGAAAAATCTCTACAATTTAAAGCTGCACTTGAGGGTATGAAATTAGCTGAAGAAAAAGACCAGTTAGAACGAGATAAAAAAGATTTGCAAGAGACTAAGGAAGTTTCTTAATTTACAAGGCAATACAAACTAAGGAGAGTATATGAAAGAAAGTAATGTAGAAGGTAACTCATCTGCCGAAGGCATGTTTGACTCCTCTGAAGACTTTTTTGATAAAATGGATAATTCTGTTAATGGAATGATCCAAGATAACAACCCAAACGAAACCACTGAGGTAACCCCTCCAGCACGTGGCCCTGAACAGGTAACCCACTCGCAAGCGGAAGGCACCAACACAAGTAATGATGTGGACTGGGAAAAAAGGTACAAGGACTCGTCTAGAGAAGCTCAAAAGATGGCTGGAGAGCTTAAAGACTTAAAACCATTTGTACCGGTGCTTAATGCAATGAAAGAAGATAGCGGTTTAGTGCAACATGTACGAGGCTATTTTGAAAATGGTGGAAAGCCAGCTCAAAGTGTACAAGAAAGACTCGGATTACCTGAGGACTTTGTATATGATGAGCAAGAAGCTATGGCAAATCCAGACTCTGATTCTGCAAAAGTTTTCCAAACTTATGTAGATGGTATGGTTCAGAATCGTGTAGGAGATGTTCTTGCTAGAGAAAAGCAACAAGCAGTACAAGCTCAGCAAGTAGCATCTAAGAAGCGTGAAGAAGCAGAGTTCAAGCAAAGACATAATATGTCTGAAGAACAGTATGGAGAATTAGTTGAAAAGGCTAAGAAGCATATACTTACGTTAGATGACGTGCATTATTTAGTTAATCGTGATACGGTTAATACTAATGTAGCTACATCTACAAAGAAGGATATGTTAAACCAAATGCAAAATGCTCGTAATATTCCTGCAACCGCAAGTGGTGTCAACAGTCAAGGAGATTCAAGTAACTCATTTGAAGATGATGTATTTGATGCTCTTCTTGGATCTGATGGCAATGTAGACAACCTGTTCGGGTAAAGGAAAAATTAAATAACTCCTTTCCGAACTTCAATTAATAGATGAAAGGAGATAACTGATGGCAGATTTATTTCAGTTATCGAATCTAGGAACTCCTGATTTTGATAGTGGCGGTGGTGTAGGTGATCCGTCGTCGTTAAAAACGGGTGATCTGCGTAGAAAGTATAACTTTGGAGATCGTGTCTCTGAGTTAGCTATCCCGCAAGATCCGTTTTTTAGATTCGTAAGTAAAGTGGGCAAGAAGCCTACAGATGATCCACAATTTAAGTGGACCGAAAAAAGAGATTCATGGCATAAACGTTATGGATATGTTTGTGCACATGGAACAGCTAAGCCATCTTCAGTAACAAATGACGCTACTGTAACTGATGGTAATGTTGCTGCAAATGATATTTATTATTTTGCATTTGGCGCAGACTATAAAAATAAGGGTAATATTCAAACTGTATATGGAAATACAAATACGGATATTATGGTTGGCGCTTCTGATACTCAGCCAAAGTTTTATTTGCCTGGGCAATTAGTTAAAATACCATATGGTGCATCTACAGCAACATTTTCTAGTGGTGCAATTAGCGCTATAGAAGATTACCTTGTTGTTAAGATCCTAGAGGTAGATTTAGATTCTGCTCTTAGCGAATATGCTGTTTGCAAAACTAAAGTAATCAAAGGAACATCTGGTGCAGATATAGAACTTGCTGCTTACCAAGCTGCAGGCAATGCAATAGATGATACTGATCTTAGTTCAATGAGTGTTGCAGATACATTAGAAGCTAAACGTTCTTATGTAATGGGTACTGCTCATGAAGAAGGATCTGGTTATCCTGAAACATGGAAAGATCAGCCATACTCTACAAACTATGGACGTACTCAAATCTGGAAAACTTCAATGGCAATGACTAATACAGCTCGTGC
>Ga0098059_1001300_pt1 | contig 12695 bp, 20 predicted proteins | sample 20_taG_FD_92580 | JGI IMG/M metagenome (GOLD analysis project Ga0098059, IMG submission 92580) | Marine viral communities from the Subarctic Pacific Ocean - 20_ETSP_OMZ_AT15318 metaG | ecosystem: Environmental > Aquatic > Marine > Oceanic | place: Subarctic Pacific Ocean | collected 2015-01-19
CGATTCACCAACGGTCTAACGATATCGCAGAAACTGCTAAAATGTTTAAGGATACTATTGACAGCGATAGTTCACGTTTTCTCAACGAGTCTGGCGATGTTATCACGTTTGCCAGAAAGTCGATAGAGCGTGAAAAAGGAACTGGTGACAATGCTACCATTTCCGATGCTGGTATAGTGGAAGTTTCTGGTGCTGGCGACTCCGAATATAAAATGTCGGTAGCGTTAGAAGTATTTAAAAACGGTCAGTTAGAAACGGTTGGCGATGGTGCTATGTCATTAATGGCCCATTTAATGGGTTCAAATAAAAGTCGTCAGGCTATGTCAGGATGGGGAGATGGTGCAGTTTTAGCTTGTTTGAATGGCGTAATGACTACGTTATCGCTAGGTAAAGTAAAGCGAAAACAGACAAAAACTCTTTCTATAAGGGATATAGTGATAGGATTGTTACAACAACTAGCAAACACTTATCATGGTTTTGCGACTGACATTGATGCTATGAAAGATCGCACGCTTAATAGGCAGGAAGTCGCCGATGTTTTAATTTCTGCAAGGGAATTAAGAGTCGCTAGTTTTCAAAATTTAGGCGGAGTTTTAGACTTATTTAATGATACAAACTCCGCTTGGTTTGCAGATGATAACCAAAAACCTACTGTCTGGCGTTTATACAATGCGTTTACCAGACAGGCAAACGTTCAAAATTCTAGCGATGTTAGGAAAAAAATGGTTCAAGGGGTTTATTGGCCGTTAGCTCACGCCGGAGTTTTTGACTTGCCGAAACATTGTACTTTTCCAGCTTCTTATAATTCACTAGCACCAGATGGCAGAATAAAATGGGCAGAAAATTCGGATTTTGAATTTACGCCTAATCCTAATCAGATTGAAATATCAGAATCAGAATATGTAGAAGTTAGTTAAAAGCAGAACAGGGGAGTCCGCTTGTATAGGGACTTCCTTTTCTGTTCTGTTTTTAGATTTTCATTAACATTCCACCATAAGGTTTTATGCTTCTATAGAATATTACAGGGAAAAACTAACTTACCAAAAAAGCAATTTTACTAGCTGGTTAATCGAAGAAGAAGAAGAAGAAGAAGAAGAAGAAGAAGAAGAAGAAGAAAAGATTACCCTAGCAAGTTTAGTTGTTATTTTGGTACTCATTTCGAGGGAAAAACAATGTCTGGAAACAAGATTTGCGATAACGAATCAAAAATGCAGGAAATATTGGGAAATTTTCAACTACCAAAACCATACAAAAGGAATTGGGGAAATTTCCGAATTAAGGGTAACGTGGTCGAGTATGTAACAAATAAGACCACCGATGTATGGAATGAGGAAACCCGTTCGTACGAAAAAAACCCCGATCCTCAAACAAACGTTATTGCAATAAAAACAAAACAGGGAAAGCTGTTAGGAAATGCTTCGATTCTACCGTTAGTAGGTCAAACTTGTGCGTGGGGTAACAAACAATCAAATTATCGGCAAACCACCATACAGAAGTTAATGGAAAAATCAGGGCGTTTTCAGATGGTTCCTTTTAATGTTATGGATGAAGCCGACCTCGATATGGACTCTTTTGAGACCCTAGAAGAAAGCGGAGCCGAAACAATCGAGCGTAATCGGGAAAACCCTGATTATGATGATTATAAGGCTAACCAAGCAGAACAAAATGGGGAAGAATATACAATCCCTAAAGAAATACCAGAAAAAACGCATTTTATAGGTTCTCAACTGTTTTCTGTTTCAGGAACTAAATTTTTATTTGACATAGATAGGGTAGAGATTAAGCACGGTATTTTTAACCCCTTTCTGGTGCAAATCCCTGATGCAGAAAATCAGATAGATACCATTGAAAAGGCTTATCAGTCCTTAATTCCGGCTGAAGTACAACAGGCTATGAATGAGGGGCTAGACGTTAAAAGACAAGGTGAATGGTTTTTTATACCTACTCATTTTGACCCTACAGTTCCACCTCCAGAAGATAAGCAGGAAATTATCACCGACCAAGAAAGAGTTATGATGCAAGTGTTAAAAGATAACTCATACGGTAGATCAAAAGATAATTTACGCCTCTTATGGGGGGAAGAAGTTTTTGCCCGTATAGAAAATCTAAACGAATTAGATAGTGCGGGTGATCCATACGAGGCAAAAACTTTTGAGCTTCGAGCCGGTAAGAATCGACCGAATCGAGCCGAGCTTGGTGTCAATCGAGATGGGGTTTCGTATGTTATGGGTAACATTTCGCATACGGGCCGAGAACATAAAACAATCAAGCTTGATGGTTGGCATACTGCTCAACCTAATACTGCGATTAGTTCGTTCACCATAACGGGTGATATTGATTAACAACCAGACAGGGAGGGGGGTAGATGTTTTACCCCCTTTCCGAAAGGATTTTTTATGCGTTTATTAGAAAACCTTATTATCGAGAAAACAGACGATAATAAATACCAGTTAGTTATTAACCATGTAGAACATGGAAAATTTATCCTGAATGATACCTTATACGAAACGGAACAAGATGCCATTCAGGCTAAGTATATTGCAGAAAAATGTTCTACTGCACTATTCAATTAATGAAGATTTGGCGTTTAATTTGTATCTTACCGAAACCATAATAAATATATGAGTAAGAACAAATTAATTTGAACTTGGGCAAGCCAATACGCCATAAGCCCCATAATCGCCAAACCCTTTAACTTGTAGAGGTGCTATCATGTAACAGGGAACGGGGCAGAATTTTTGCCCCAGACTCTACTTTAAATCGGGGTTATTAAAATGGATAAAAACAAAATAACCAAAAGAAGGGTAATGCCAATAAAAAGATACCCTAATTATTATATTTCGGAATGCGGGGATATATACTCAAACCTTCCGAAGAGGGGGGTTCGGTTAAGAAAAGCTCATGTTGACCCAGCAGGGTATTATAAAATCCGGCTAACGAAAAAAGGGGAAACCTTACGAGTTCACCGAGAAGTTTTAAAAGCTTTTACCCGTGACCCAAAGTATATCAGCTTAAACAATCGCAATATTCAGTTGGAATTATGCAGACACTTAGATGGAAACACAAAAAACAACGCATTACATAATTTAAAATGGGGAAGCCCCCGAGAAAACAACCAAGACCAACTTCAACACAACCCAAATCTAGGTAAAATGAATAAAGGAAATAAACAATACCCTAACGAAATTATTAGGGAAATAAAAGAATGGGGAAAAGAGGGGGCATCAAATCAGGATATAAGAAAAATGTATGGATTAAGTAAAGCCCATGTTTCTTATATTTTAAACGGAAAAACCCGAAAAGAATTATAACTATAAGAAGTAGAATGGTTTAAGAAATTAAAAACATAATACACAGAAGGGCATAAAACAGACCACGTAAGTCTATAAACTGCTAGGGTCGTACCGCCTCAACCTGTCCCCTAAACGAGAGTAGAGGCACTTATTTTACTAGCGAATTTAATGAAGAAGAAGAAGAAGAAGAAGAAGAAGAAGAAGAAGAAGAAGAAGAAGAGGCTTGTTAATTGCGGGCATTTATGTTAATGTTAATATTATTAATAATAAAAGAGGGATTAAAATGTCAACACCGTACCGAACCGAAGAGTACAGAGCATACGATAGAGCTAGATATAAAGAACGGTCAAAGGGGTTACAAGTTGTAGCTGTAAAACTCGACCCATCAACTATCCAAAAATTTAAAACTAAAGCTAAAGAACAAAGTTTAAATATGCAAATAGTGGCGAAGCTACTTATAGAGAGTTTTATTAAAGACGAAATAAAAATCAGCGTAAACATGGAGGCCAAATAACATGGCACATTTTTATGGAAGCATGAGCGGAAATAAAGGGAAATCCGAAGTAACTAGAACCGGCACAAAATCAAACGGCATACAAGCCCATGTGAGAGGGTGGAATTGTGGGGTTGAAGTTGTGGCTCGATGGGAAGATGGCCGGCAAACTAATTGCTTTGACATTTACAGAACATCAGGAAGTAGTGGAACCGGGGGCCGAATTTTACTAACAACTTTTAGAGAGGGAGATTAAAAATGCCTTATACATTACAAACAGCCTGTAACCATGAGAATTGTGATTGCAGTGCTACATTGCAGGGAGAGCGAGGGCCTGTTACCTTTTTTCTCAAGAAAGACGCAGTAGCTTTAGCCCAAGAACTACAAGAAGAAACAGAAACACCAATAGAAATCGTGTACCACGAAGAAGCAAGTCTCAATTAATCCAAACTAAAAAGAGTTGACATTGATGAATTGTATTTGGAAATAAAAGAACTAAAAGCAGAAGTTAAGGAGAAAACAAATGGCTAAATATTGTGAAGAATCGGGGGAAATAACTTCCCAGTGCCAGCATTGTGAAGATGCAGAAGTTGAAGAACCGAAAGATGTGCTGACTAAAAAGCATGACAAAGAAACACAGTTAGAGCGAGAGGTCTACAAGTTGATTGAGAAAGTAAAAAACGGAAAGAAAGATTTAAATTGGAGACAATGGTTCCGAATAGAAGAAGCTATTGACTTATTGGTCACTGATGTCCAGAAAAAAATGATGGACTGTAAAACTTTGACCCAAGCAGAGCAAATTGACAACCCAAATTATTATCACAACTGAACAAAGGGGAGATGAGATGAAAAAAGCAAGAGTGGGTATAGCAGGGGATGAAATAGTTGTGAGAGAAATTGAAACGCAAAAAGAATTAGCCTCGCTGAAGTGGCCTAAACTTAAAGAGGGGGATAAACAATGCATCTAGTAACCTATAGAAGCCGACAAGGAACAAACTTAGTTGCGTTCGTAAGCGAGGGGAACAAATACATAAAACTGCTTATTATGGCAAGCACTCCTCGGATTATTAAAGTACCAAGAGAAGAAGCTAGAAACATGAAAACGGTTCCAGTAAGTGACCTTAATAATATTCCACGTTTTCTAGAATTTACTAGAAAACAGCACAGGGGTTCCGCATTATCAGAAGAAGTTAATAACATTCTATATAAAGGAGAAGAGTGTGAAATCTTTACTACAGAAGATTAAAGATACTTGCGAAATGGAAATAGCTGTATCAGAGGACGAAAGCCCAGAGGAGATGACAGACGGCTCAGGCGACATTTTCCGAGGCCGGATAGAGTTTGCCGAACTTATTCTTAAAGAAATGAAACGATACAAAGAAAAACCGGTTTATTACACTATCACCGTACCAGTTTCAGAAGAGGACGCCCATCGTATTGTCCACGACGGGGATACGTTTGAATGGGTCTTTACTACAGAAGAAGACGAAAACACTCGTATAAGAGTTAACATAGTAGACGAAGAAGAGGAAGAATAATGCCAATAAAAAAGAAAGAATTTTGGGAATGGATGAATACTTACCCCTCCTCAGATACACCAGATGATGATTGGTTTACAGCTAATATGGATGAAGGAGTTATTACTATTGTTTTTAATGTCGATGAAGATGTAGAAGAAGGGGCTTTTATGGAAGAAGAAGGGGAACATCTATGAAATATGCAGAACCCGTAAAGTATTTACTAGCAGATGCCACAAAGAAAAACGTAAAAAGAGCAGGACGGCCAAGAGGGAGGGTTCCTCTTAACCGAACCGCTAATTTTAAACTAAGGGTCACCCAGTACGAATATGACATGATCTCTCTCGCAAGCCATGTTCTGCAAGAAGATTACCACTCCATAATGGTGAAAAACGGGCTAAAGTATGCTATTGACCGTTTAATAGAAGAAGGGATAGATGTTCCGACTTCTGAGCCTCCTCGAGCAAATCCGACCGCCCGTAGGCCCAAATAAGCCGACTTTAGTCATTTACTAGGGGTAAGGTGTCCCCTAGTAAGTGGCCCCACGTCTTCATAGTGACATATCGCCATCGCACCCCAAACAACTTTGGCCATGTGATCGTCAGAATCAATTTTCTTCCCCGTTTTCTGTTCCATTTTCCAAAGTTGTAAGTGTCTCTCCAGATGGTTGAGAGTAGCGTCTAACGGTACACCCTTTTCCCAGTTTGCATCTCCGTGAGTCTCCGCTCCCTCTGCCATAATCTTAGCGACCCGACGCATAGCAAACGGGGATATTAGGTCATATCTCTCTGAATCGGCATCTTTACTACGGGTAGCCCCAGTGCCAAAATCTCTTAGCTCGTCCGATTTTTCCGGGTCAACTTTTGATGCTTCTACCTTCATATTAATAACCGCATTCGCATCGTCTGACCACATTTGTTCTTCGCTCATAAACCCTCCGAAAAGTTAAAATTTTTCCAAAGTAGTCAGTAGTCACCACTTTTTGGAAAACTCTATATACAGATTTAAAGGGATATATACCCTTATTATTACTATAGAGAGTTAGTTAGTATATATACTGACTACTGACTACTGGACTTAATAAAGCATTTATTTTTAATAATTTAACCGACTTCAAAAAATAGTCACTACAGTAGTCAGTTAGTCACTCCGCTGACTACTTTTAAACATTTCTCTAATATCCGACCTAGAAAACTTCCTGTTTTTCTCAAATCCCCACCCTCGAACCCATAAGTAGTCAGTGCAGTGACTACCTGACAACCGCTCTGACAACTCACTTACTGCAATTTTTACTTGCATCTGAGACGTCAGATTTTGCTGAACAAGCTTCTTTATTTGTGCCCTTGTCTTGGTTTCATTGAAGACAAAAGCATCACTATTTTCGTCTCCGGAGTCTACACCACCGGCCAATATTTTCTCTTGAATCTCGTTTAAGGTCATCACTGGATAAGGCGGGTTTTTGCACAATCGCCAGAAGGAAGATTCAACGTCTGTTTGGCCAAACTGAATCATTTCTGCCCTAGTCTCGTTGTGCATAGACCTTTGCCAGTTGAACCCGGAAAGGTCACGCCTGTTTAACCAGTGCCATAGGCAAGCTACACCGGCAGACACTTTCAGTCCCGCCCGGTCGTATACCTCTCGATCTTCCGACGCACCCAGACCAGCCCCCTCCACATGGTTATCAACAGGAGGCACATCAGCCATAAGACCCTCTCGAACAGCTTCAAGGGGATTCGCAGTATCAGGGAAGGGAATTTCACCGTCCGTCCCCGTCGAAGGACTTTGTCCTGTTTGAGCCATTCCTGTGTCCCGATCCATTCCCTCGCCATCTTCTTCTCCATACGCCTCCGTCTCAAGCCATCTATAAAGCCTTTCATAATAGTCGGTTCCTTTCGCATCGCCTTCTGTTTTAAAGACATTGATACGTCTGTCGTCTTCTTTTAATATGATAGCATCCGTGTGGTTGGACATCCATAAAAAGTTGGTGAAAACCCGTTTTGTATTCTTGGCTCCATATTTTACGTTAATTTCAAGGGTGTTCTCCGTTAGGTAATCCCTGATTGACTCCGTTACTCCATACCTTGTTTTTCCATCCTTGATCTCTTCTACAGAACATAGCAGGGAATCGTCCATAAACTCCTGAAACTGGGAAGCTCCAGATTCTCCATTAAGTATCGCCATCTTGGTCTTTTTACAGTTCCAAGTGCCTAACAATAATGCCATGAGTTGTACGATCCAACCCCTGCCAGTCCCGTGGTCTGTAGCTATTAACAATGGTGTTACTTTACATCGTACACCGGGGCGTTGGATGTTAAACGCCATCCATGAGTAGAACCACTCCCGTTCGACCTCTACTGGGATGATAAACTCCATATGCCTGAAGAAGACTCCTAACATCCGGTCTATACACTCCTGACTTCCGTCCGGGCAGGGGTCATGGAACACGGGCATATGGAAGGTGTTGATATAAACTCTATTCTGTATATCCTGTAAAAACGTTTCTCCTCCCGGGACGTACTCGAAACCTTGAGCGGTCTTTCGGGATTCGGAGATTAGCCACTGACTGTGAACCGGGACTACCTTATCGACAACTCGATCTGGTTCATCTGCCAGTGGTCGTGGCTCCTGTATGGTCATGCGGATATTGGCTGTCATGTTACGGAACTCTTTAAGAAGAAGCGGTTTGTCATGGCCGTAACCTTCGAGGTCATGGACGGCGTCTCCGTCAGCGACGTATACGAACCGTCCTCTGAACTCCCCCAGTGGGTCGTCCTCCATCCGTTCGTCCCTAGCCCACCGCAGAACTGTCCCCATAGTCGTACATCGACCAGTTGGACTGGGTCTGAAGCCGGCCCATCGACTTCGGCAGTCTCGTTCACTCTGGAAATTGGGGTCACGTTCTGACCAAGTTATCCATAAGGAGAGACCGTCTTGGCTCCCACCTGTCTCGTGCCACAAAGCCATACCGACTTTGATCCAGTTCTCGTAAGCCCAGTATTCGGTTTTGGCGATTGAGGCTAATGCTCTTTGGAGGTCAGAATAGCTTAATCCGAGTCTGGGCTTTAAATTTGTGAAGTCCCGGCCTAAAACGGCCTCCTGAGTTTCCGTCTGAGAGCCGTTTGTTCCGTCTTTGACTCTAACCCACCCGTCTTTTTCGACTTTTGAGTTGGCTAGATTCTCAAATTCTTGAACCACCGCCCGGGCATCTTCGAGATTCAGCAAGGGGAGGGAGGCCCTTTCGATCTCGTTAATACCCGGGGGTGATCCGTTGCCATCTCCATGCCATGTATAGGGGCTAAGAGTATCCGGATGTTCGGCGTATGCCACATATTGTTGTCCATCACCGAGAATTTCAACAGCGTGGTGATCGCCGAATAAATCTTCGTAGGTTGCAGAACGTACTTTCTTAAACGGCTTGTCAGTGCGGTAGGCGAGTAGTTGCTTCGGCCATTTGCCGACTCGTATCGGTGCGCCCGGGAGTTTCTGCTGTATCCATCCCCTCATCTGCTCCGAGACTTCTTCGTCTAGTATGTCCACATCTATAGCAGGGGACTCCTTACATAGAACGCCAACTCCTTCGAATCCTTGTGCGTTCCATTGACCCAACTGGTTGAGGTCAGCGTTTATCTGCGTCCATCCCTTGACTCCGAGCGGAGCCTTACACCCTCGTTTAATAGGTATGATCTTGTAGCCGTGGTCTATCAGTATAGAACCGTACTCCCTCAAGTAGTTCATAGTTCCCTCGTGTATAGGTAATATTTAGCCGAACAGCATAACAATATACCGCCGTCTAATAGAATTATCCCTTCTTGCCCTGTAATAATCCAATGGTGTATCCACAAAAACTGCATGACGACACCAAGTAAAACTCCGAACCGGTGATACCATATAAACGTCACGCAGAATACGGACACCAAAGATATCAGGCTGTAGATTATTTCAGTAGCAAGCATTAATTGTCCGGGTCATAGGGGTAAACGTAAACAGGAGTCAACGGCCCCATGTAAGAACCCTCTATATTAAATTCGAAAAACTCAACGGCGTCTTCGTGGCTCATGCCGTCTCTTGTCATAAGTATGTCTAGTATCTTCTCAACGCTGTAGACTAGAACAGGCCGTGGATTGTCTTCCCATCTAGCCACAGTCATCTTCCCAAGTATCGCTTCGCTGAGTCCGTCGGCCTGTAACATCGGGCCGTCATCGGGGTTGTTATAGAGAATACCCCCGCCCGCCGAGGAGGAGGAGAGCGGGCGAGGGTAAGAGAGTTGATGAGGCGGGTTATATTCTGTCCCATCAACTCCCAAGCGTAGGTTCATTGTCTCAGTGCTTTGCTCTTCTAATAAATCGTCTGTCCACCACTCGTGGCTCCAAGCTGGGTGCTTTATGGTAACAACATCTCTAACAAGGTCTTGTACCATGTGAGGCAGTATCAGTCCCCAGCCGGGGGTCTCCACTCGTTGTATTACAGTTACCCTATCCCCCTTTTTGTGGTCACACACTAAACTTACTTTGTGGTGCGTCGACATCTGATCTGCTCTCCAATGGGCATTGTAGGTATAATCTACTCCCGGGGAGAGTTTCTCGCCATTAAGGCATAGTTCTATAAAATATCTGGAGGTCATCTTCTGGTGCTGTCGGATAAATTCGTCTTTACTCATTGTCCCCCCTTAGTTTTATAACGGGAGTCTCGCTTTGATAACCACTCGTGAAAAATTTCGTGTTCTTCCCACTCTCCATCAGGCAGTTCTGCAAATAGTTTGTCGCAGTTTTCGCAATAAAAGTAGAATATTGGTTTGTGGAACATAACTTCACCCTTTACGAAATATTCTTGTTTGCATTTTGGGCAACTAGCGTGGCCCATACAAGTCTCCGGCAGAAGTGCAGACCGAATCCTGTTTATACTGTTGAGCCATCTGGCAATCTTCCATAGACAAGTGCCGGCTCTTAAACTCAAGCGGTTCATCCCAAGCTGAAGACGGAGAACTAACTGCGTTAACAAAAAGCGTTACTGCAAGCATCATTTTAATAACTAGCAAAGTCATCATTGTGGCCCCTTTTCAATAGGATTAATTTCTTCGTCATCCGGGTCTACCCATGTCACATATTTTTCTTCTGCAACCCATACTTCGGTGTAAAGAATATTATTTGTATTGTGTGTAGTGCCGTAGTAACCGCATCTCCACATCGGTGGCGCCTTATACACTTTCATGCACCCGTAATTTTTCGGGAGACGATGAGCTTCTATGATATGAAATAAAGCCCATATTATAAAAAGAGTAAAAACAATCATACACTTTTGTGCGGTGTTCACAACACCGTCGTCGCAATATCAAGTAACACTAAAAAGGCGGTTACTAAACATGAAACGACGACAATGGCTAACATCCCCCACATAAAAGATTCGTGCAATGTTCGACCTCCTAAAAAATAAAAAGGGCAGTGACCACGCCTTACGGCCTGATAGGCTTGTTGAGTTGGCCTTGTGGATACCCTTCATTTTATTTAGCTTTCTTCCTATTGTTCTTTTGCAGAATTTTTTCTATGATCTTATCTGCCTTGTCCAGTTTTTTATTTAGTCTTTTAATGTGACGTTCTAATTTAGCTACTTTCTTATCAGCGTCTAAAAGTTCCTGTAAGGTTTCGGCAAGCTCTAATTTTAAAGCGGAACTGGTTTCAGGCGACTCGTCGTTCTGAAGAGCTTCTCGCCTAAGAACTGATTTAGTTTTTTTCATTTTCATTAGCGTCCATAAAAGCGAAAGATTTTTGTTTGTCGGACTCCTGCGTGTCCGCTTGATGGAGAACATTCTCTATTACAGAAAGGTCACATTTTTTTATTTTTAAAGCGTTTTCAATATACCCTAATATTTGATCTACTTTTTGATTTTGTTCGTTCTCTTTGATTTGTTCTCTCATCGGTTTATAAACCATCTTATGCCTCTTTTAGTTGTGCGAATGTTTCATCGCATTTAGTAAGTCTGCTTGCGTGACGGATTTATCACCGAGCGTTTGTAACACTTTCTCTTCGATAGTTTCACGGATAACCAAGTGGTGAATAAAAACTGGTTTAGTTTGACCCTGTCGATCAAGGCGACCATTAAGTTGATCGTATAGTTCCAAATCCCAAGTAAGGGAAAACCAGACCAAGTTATTCCCGCCGGCTTGCAAATTCAAACCGTGGCCAACCGATTGAGGATGAACAAACATTAATGGAATTTCTCTTGCATTCCATTTGTCCTCATCTGCTTTAGTATCAAGAACCGTACCATAAGGAAAAGCTTCTCGCAAGCGAAAAAGTTCATGTTTATAATTATAGGCAACCATAACAGGTTCGCCGGCCATTTCGTCCAGAATATCCCCGAGGGCTTTTATTTTTGCGTCGTGAACCGTGACCCATCGGTTTGGGTGATTTAATGCATCTTCTCCGTATACGGCTCCCCCACAAAACTGGAGGAGTTTATTGCTTAATACTCCGGCCTGAGAGGCTGTTACGGTCTCGTCTTGTATCTCTAAAATAAAGTTACGTTCTAGTTCTTCGTATTGATTTTTTGGCTCCCCTTCTAATGTGATAAACAAATTATTTTTATTAAGAGGCGGGAGGTCTAAATAATCTGCCTTGTCCATAGTAAGACATACATCTTGGAGCCGTCCGTATATTTGTTCTTTTGCCCCGACCTTCGGAGTAAACGTCCATCCCATATAGTCACTGTCAAAATAAGTTTGCTTGTACCGGGTCATTGTTCTCCCGAGCCGTTCTCCGCCATCCAGTAGGTGAACTTGTGCCCATACATCCATCAAGCCGTTCGACGCTGGAGTCCCTGTAAGCTCTATCAAGCGGTCGATCCTGTGGTTGGCTTGCCGGAGAGCTTTAAAGCGTTTTGATTTTGGATTTTTAAATGCTGAAGATTCGTCTAGGACTACGCAGTCGTAAGGCCAGTAGTTGGTTTTTGCTAAAGTGTCCACTAGCCAGACCACATTCTCCTTGTTAATAACATGGATTCTGTGGTCTGACCGGAGCAACCCTTCTCGAGTTTTACGCCCCCCGTGGATAACAGTACATTCCATCTTATCGAGGTGTTTCCATTTTTTAATCTCCGTAGGCCATACGAATTTTGCCACTCGTAACGGAGCTATAATAAGAACTCTATTCGCTTGCTTATTCTGAATTAGGTGGGATATTGCGGTGAGGGTAGTGACTGTTTTTCCGAGGCCGACGCCCGCCCATAAAGCGCATCGCTTATTGGCCAGCATCCAGTCAATCATTCTGATCTGGTATTTATGTAGGTCTTTATAGTCCATGCTCCCCCATGACTGGTTAGTTAGTTCATACTTGCTTTATAGGGTGATCTTATATCCATTCGGTTATAACAGTCGGTACAGACTCTGACCGGAAAAA
>Ga0098059_1001301_pt1 | contig 12690 bp, 7 predicted proteins | sample 20_taG_FD_92580 | JGI IMG/M metagenome (GOLD analysis project Ga0098059, IMG submission 92580) | Marine viral communities from the Subarctic Pacific Ocean - 20_ETSP_OMZ_AT15318 metaG | ecosystem: Environmental > Aquatic > Marine > Oceanic | place: Subarctic Pacific Ocean | collected 2015-01-19
ATTAGGAGCATATAACTCTAAGTATAAAAAGTTATCTTCAGAATTAGATAACTTGAAGTCAGATTATCAAGAGCATATATATTCCCTTAGAGGAGAACTGCCTAATAAAAAGCAGTTAAAAGATACAGAGAGAAAATTAGAATCAATAAAACAGGTGGTAAATAAAGGATAATGGAAGTAAAGGATTTAATATTTCAAGTTGAAGCTTTGTTTGGCAGAAAACCAAATAAATATTTAATGCAGTTAATAAATGATGGTCTTATGGATATAGCATCTAAAAGACTCATTAATGAGGATACTGCAGTTACTGATTTAATGGAAGGGCAAAGATATTATGATATGCCTCCAGGACTACTAAAGATAGTAGGAGTAGAAGTTAAGCAGGAAAATACTAATGGTGAATTAGAATTTGTTCCTATTCAAAAAACCAGTAGGTCTGCAATAAATATTGGAGATGAATCTTAATGTTAAAGGATACTGCTAAGAGATTATTATGGTTTATTGATGAGGAAAGATTAGGTATAGTAGAAAACAATACAGCAGAAGATTCTACAGGAAAAGTTTTAAATGAATTAAAAAGCCCTACTATAAGTATTGGTATGGGTATTAGAATACGATATAAGGCTAACTATAGGCCTGTAGATAAGCATGACCAAGATTTAGATGGTCATTCAAATTTACATGAAAGTTTACATCCTGCTTTGGTATGCTATGTTAAGTCAAGGATGTATGAAGATGCAGGAGATATGAAAGCCTCACAATATTTTAGAAATATGTATGAGATAGCAGTGAGAAAGATGCCAGATAGTAGAGACCCTGGTGGAATAATTAGACAACACTTTAAGTTCTAGGAGGAACGAAATGGGCAAGAACAAAAATTGGTTTATTGAAAGCACAGTTGAGGCTAATGAAGTAGTCATCAATGATGGTGGCTCTTCGGTAGACTTTAGAATAGAAGGCCTTTCAGATGCCAATCTGCTAGTCACGGATGGTAGCGAAAATAAGGTCGGTATCGGTACAAATATACCAAGTACAAAATTAGATGTGTCTTCAGATATACTAGGTGAATTATTAACTATATCTAATCATAATACGAATGCAACAATGCCTGCAGTATTTGATTTTAAAAAGAGTAGGGGTAGTAAATTATCTCCTACATCTATAGCAAATGCAGATGAATTAGGAAAAATTTCCTTTACAGGTTATGATGGTAGTAACTATGATGAACTTGCCTACATCAAAGTTGACTCACTCGTAACTGCCTCTGATACTTCTCAGATGACTGTCCATACAGATAAAATAGTTATTGATACATCTACTCTACAATTTGGAGCAACTGGAGACTATTCTAGTGCAGTTAAAGGGGTTCATTCTTCTGGAGTAGCATTAGATAGTAGTGCTAGTGATGATTATTTAGTAACTGCTAAAACATTATATGATAATCTTGAGCTTGAGGCATTATCGGGTATAAGTTGGGCATCTCCAGGCTCATATATAGATTCTATTCCAAGACTTGATACTTCTAGTACATTAACTGCTTCTAATATATATTCAGAAGGAGCTACTGGGAATGTATCTATAGGAGCTGATACTGTAGATGAACAAAGTGAGAAATTTAAATTAACAGGAACTAGTTCTTTTATAGGAGCATTATCAGTAGGTATTAATGATGTTGGACATGATGTTGTATTTTATGGAGCTACTGCAGGAGTTAAGCTACATTGGGATGAATCAGCAGATGCATTATATATTGGAGAAAGTTCTGGTAATTTAGGAGCAGATTTTGCAGTATATGGTAAAACAGCTGGTTATAAATTACACTGGGATGAAGGTAAAGATACCTTATTAGTACATGGAGAATTTATAGAGTTAGGTAAAGTTGATACAGATATTATAAAGGTTCATGGAGAGTTTAAGAATTATGATGATGATGCTATTTTTGAATTTAAAGCAAGCACAGCATCTAAAAGTACAGATATATTTAAAATATATGATAAGAATGATAATGAATCATTTTCAGTCACTGCTAATGGAACTATAAACCTTGATACTACAGCATTGTCTTTTACTAATGCTGATAGTAAAATTTGGTTTGAAAATAAAATGTATATAAATAGCCATACAAATTCTGCTGGAGTAATCTGGGTTACTGATGGGGGTGGCTTTTCATTAGTAGATGGGAGTAAGACTGTATTTACAGTTACTAAGACAGATAAAGATATTGAAATGTCTGGTAACCAGGATGTATGGAAATCAGCTCATGCAGATGGAATAAAATTTGTAGGACCTAAAGTCCGAATATTTGGTACTGGAAATGCAGCTAGCTTAGGGTTGTTAGAAGTAAATAACATCTCAACTAGCACAGGAGGTCTTACTTTAGATTCAGCTGCTGGAACTACTACTATTTCAGATAATACTACTATAACTGGAAATTTAACTGTATCAGGTACTGTGACAGGTACAAATCAAATGACTGCTGATTACATGCTAATAGATACTGATAGTGGTGGAATTGATTTAGGTCTACAAAGAACAACTGCTACTGGTGGACCTAATTCTGCTAGTAATGATTTATGGCTTAAAACTGTAACTGGCGACGGAACTGGTGGCGGTGGTATTTTAACTGAATATATATATAGTAATACAGCTAATGGATTAAATTTAGCAACTGATACAGGTCTTCAAATGATTACCTTAAGTCCTAATCACGGTGCAGATGGAGGATATGTTAATATAGGTGCTAATGCTAGTGGAAATAATGCTAACCTTACAGTATATGGAGATTTTGTTGTGCATGGAGATGCTGACTTTACTAATGCTGATACTGTTAGTGGAATAAATCTACAAGGAACAACATCAACTACATTCCAAATAGATAATAATGCTACACCAGCAGGACCTAAACTTAAAAATATTTCAGGTGAATTTGCTGTAACAGATAAAGATGATGCTGGAGCCTCTATTATTGCTATGGGTCTAAAGTCACAAAGTGGATTTGGTTCAGGTGGAATGGAAATAGAGAACTATCATAGTTCTATAAGATTGATGCCTTCAACTACAGGAGATAGTTCAAATAAATATGTAGATGTAAGAGGTAGCTTAGTAGTAAATAGTAGGTCAGGGACTATAAGTAGTATAAGAGATAATGTCCATTTAGGTAATTCTTCGCATTCTGACTTTGGTACTGCTGTAGCTAATGATGTAGTATTATTTTCATCTACTGGAAGATTCTGGTCAGATAATTCTGAAAATGAAATTAAGATGACTGGAATGGATTTTACATTTAATAGTCTGGACGAATCTGATTTTGGCAGTACATTCCAATTAAATGGGTCTGCAAGTAATTATGTTAAGTATACAGGAAGTTTACTGGATTTAAATAATAGTAGTGGAGTTGGTACTACTGTATTAAATGTTAAAATGGGTGATGTAAAATTAGGAAAGGTTTCTACCCCTAACACAAATGTATTTATATATGGTGGACAGTCAGAAGCATTACTTGAATCGAATGCTCATGCAGGTACTGGTAGATATGTAAAATTAGGAGGGGGATTATTACAACCGCCTCTAGTTTCTTCTACTGCTTCTATTGCCCTAGAAACATGGTCATCATCTTATCAATTTGCTAATTTAACTTCAGCTAGTATAACATATACCCTACCAGCTGTAGCTGATGGATTGAGATTTAAAATAATGGTTTCAGATTTTACTAATGATTTAATTATAGTAGCTGATGGGACTAATGCATTAAAAGGTGGAATTGCAACTGATGATACAAATGGTGCAGTAGCAGTTAGTGTTAAAGTATCAGATGGTAGCGATACAACTCTTACAGTGAAAACTCCTAGGGAAGGTTCATGGGTAGAGGTTATATCAGATGGAACAGATTGGTTTGTTAGTGGAACTTGTTATTCTGACGACCATACTGATACAAAATTTAGTTAAACAATAAACAACAGGGAGGTCTTAAATGACTGATAAGCTAAAAAAAGAAGAAAAGAAGGAAGAAAGTAAACCTTTAACGAATGCAGATAGAATAGAGGCATTGAAGGGGCAGCAAGAAAAGTTAAAGGAGGGATTTCTAAAGGTTCAAGGAGCTATAGAAATGCTTGAAGCTCTTGAAGCAGAGGAAAAATAGTGATATGTCCACATTGTAATTCTAAAAAAATCTACAAGAGAGGAAGTAGAATACGAAATAGTGGTCATAAAGTAAGAGAGTTTTCTTGCAAAGAATGTAAAAAATGGTTCACTATTCACTTAGATGAAAATCAAGCATTAGAAGATGTTCATCCAGGTCAAGTTTTAGAATTATCTTATGATAAACCAATAAAGCTCCATTGTGCTACAGATGTGCATCATGGGGCTTCTGAGCATCATTGGGAGAAATTTGATGAGTTTATTGAAGAAGTAGACTCAGACCCAAATGCTAGATGGTTTATGAATGGAGATAATATAGAGCTTATACCGCCTAACTATAAGATAAGTCAGAGAGGGCAAGATATGGAGCCTGATGACCAGCATATAACATTCATTAAAAGAGTGGAAAAAATTGCTGATAAACTTATCTTCGTTAGAGGTGGTAATCACGATATGATAAGGTCTATAAACCTTCTTGGAGTAGATATATCAAAAGTGATGGCTGATAGTCTCGGTGTACCATACTTTAAACTGCCAGGATATACTCAAATAGCCATTAATAGTAAAAAATGGAACTTGGTATCAGGGCATGGAAAAGGTGGCGGTAAAAACGGAGATTTAGAACTTGATAAAATGGCTGCAATATATACTGATGGAGATGTATTTATATTAGGACATAATCATCAATTATATGCTAAGCCTGTTGATAGTCTAAAAGTAGAAGCAGGGGAAGAAAGACTACATAGAAGATGGTATTGTAGGGGTGGAAGTTTCTTGAAATATGCTGAGTATGCTAGATATGGATTCTTTGGAGTCGCTAGGACAGGATGGGTGACAATGGAGTTCTCTGAAGATGGCATTAAAGCATGGGAAAACTAAAACAAACAAAGCCATACAAATGGTGGCTTGACAACCTAGGAGACGAAGATGGACTTCAAACAAATGGTAGTAGAGTATATTTTCAACGAAGAAACAAAAGCAAAAGTAATAAAGGAATTAAACGACAATATAAACATTCCTATATTAAACGAGAAGACAGAGGCTAAGATATTTGAATCTATCTGGGAAGCTGTTGAATCTATATTGAAAAAAGTTATCCTCAAGTAGGGTAAAAAAGGTTATAAGGGTAGGGGTGGGCAAAGATTACAATGGCAAATAAGATAAAAGAAATAAAGAAATTTTTAGGTGGAATATTCTCCAGCTTCTCATCCTCTGACATAGGTGATGATGCTGCTTCATTCTCTGAAAATATCGATTCATCCATGAAAGATGGAGTCCTCAAAGGCATACCTAAGCATAAGAAGATTACAAATAGATTAATAAAGACTGATATATCTGTTATAGTCGACAATGAAGATGGTACTAGGGATTTAATATTTAATGATTATGATTCTGGTAAACCTGGAATTATAAAAGATTTTTATGGACAATTTACTAGTTTAGGTATAATGGGTGGAAGTGATACGGGATATGTTCCTGTAGATATGGTTAGTAGTAATGATAAAGTTTTCTTAGGTAGTGGTCAAAATGTTCCCTCTAAGATATTATATAGAACTAAGAAAGTAGCATTTGAAGATGGTGAAGGCAACAATGAATGGAGATATGACAAGAGTGCTTGTGAAGGACCTAGCTCTTCATTTTCTTTAGATAGGATGCTTTATCTAGATGGAAGTCATAGATATGGGTTTGGTATAAGATATGACCATAATGATATTTATTTTGTTGATATGCAGGAAGGCACTACTGAACCAGCAGCAGATGATGGTATATATAGAACTATCCCAGACCTACAGACATCAAATCCTACAATAGATTTAGGTAGTTCTCAAAAAGGTAGTGGGTATCTAGCAGGGGCTGCTTGTGATTTCTGTAGAGCTGATATTAACTATGATTATACTCGTACTAATGCCTCGCAAGGAACATGGAACCATCCTGATAATTATGAAGATGCAGTAACTTGGCATAACTATTGGTTTTTATTACAAGGTACAGGAGCAAGTTCTAATACAGGTGCAGAAACAATATTACTTCAAAAGTGTAAGCTATGGATGTCAGATGGGGACACTGGGACTCCTAGTGATTCTACTACTTATGTTTGTGATTTTGATGATGCTCCACCATCAGGAGCTGCCCCAGGGTCTATTCTTGAAACGCGAAATTACTTATGGATAACTCTATGGAAGCCTTCTGGTAATAAATTTGGGAGAAATGAGCCATTCATTTATTCTGCAAAATTAAGTGATATTTCAGCAGGCTCTTCAATTCAATTTAAAAATAGAAGCTTAGAATGGGATAACATAAAACATAAACATGTAGATTTTAATTTAGGATGGTTTAGTGATAAGTTAACCGAGCATTATTTTTATAATTCTGATGAGAGCTGGTCTACTTTAGATAATAATGATTGGCTAAGAGGTTGGTCGGATGACTATACTGATGAGCATAGCACTAAAGGTGGTCATAAATATTCAGGTATTTTTTGGACTACTGGTACAAAAGGTTTTTCTATATACAGGCATTGCTTAATTCCTTCTCCTGATTGGGTGTCTGGTGATTATGATAATGGAAATTGTCCAGGAGGAGCTCCAATGTCTGGTGAGGATTTTGTAGGGATATTATCTAGGGCGGAAGGAGCATTGGTAAATATACATTCTGCACTTGAATATAAAGTTCCTAAAAATATTGGAAGTGATTATTGGAAATTAAGACCTAGTAGTGGTGATGTTGAAGGTGCAAATGGTTGGTTTGGTGAAATCGGAAAAGGTTTATGGAATCTTGTTAGTAATGTAATTGAAACTGTAGCAATGTTTGGTGCAGCTTTTTTAGCTCTACTACAAGTAAAAGGTGCTGGGACATGGATATCTGCTTTATATCACAAATCTGTAAATATGTATTATAATGGCCTTGCATTTGAAACTGGTATTATATATGATTGCATTATTCAGACATCTTCAAGTCATGACCCTTCAGCAAAATTAAATCCTGATGATGGTTCTAGGATAAAAATTAGAACTTTAGAGATGGTTAATCAGGGTAATAAAAGGTTAGATTTCTTAGATATAAAATATTTTGATGATAGAATTATAATATCAGCAGTTGATAATCAAGATGATGATGGAGATTTAGAGACAACATTTTTATTTTATGATGTTCATAAGCAAAGCATGGCTAATTTAGAGCCTAGCCTTATCATAACAGATAAAGAAAAAATGATGGAAGACTATCAAGAGTATGCAGCATTTTGGGAAGAGCAGACAGGGCATGGAACTGGTGATGGAATAGGGTCCCCTAGTGCATTTAATGATGAATTACCAAATTTGTATTATGATTTGCATGGTAGTAAAAATGTTGTACTTCAGCCTTACTTGCCTCTTTTAAATCCAGATATGATGATAAAAGACCCTTCTAGTTCATATATCCTTTTCGATGGGGAGCAAATGCTGGAGAGTTTAGAGCCAACTAATGGATATTATTTTGATTTCTCTACTACTAGTTTCTGGAGATTTTCTGATGAAATTGACACAGAGAATCCTAGGTCTGTATTTATAAATGAAGAAACAGGTGCAAGATTTCCAGTAGGTAGTGCTGTATTTGCGATAAATACTGCATGGAGAAATCCTTGGGATGGAGCTAAAACATTTCATTATACCAGATATCCTAATTCTAAAACATCAGAAATAACTGGTACTAGTTCAGAAATGTATAAATATAGGTCTTCGCAGATTACTTTAATTTCTACATCTGGTCCATTAAATATATCCAAACATCCATTTAAATGGTCTATAACAGACAGTACATCTGGAAGTTATGTAAATTTTGCAGGACAACTTGGAATCCCTTCTGGAAATGCTGATGCTGATGGAACTATACCTTTGACTCAAGTAACTCCATATTATACTGGTACTTATCCTATGACAATTAATTTTGCTCCAGGACATTTAGCTACTGATAACCAAAAGCAATTTGCATTAGGAGTTAAAGAAATATCTATGAGAGTTAAAGGGACTGATTATACTGGAGATAATGTCCCTGATTTTCATTATAGTGTAGCTGATGGAAAAGAATTGTATAGATATAAAATAAATTACGTTTATGATTCATATCAAGATTCCCCCTTATCAAGATATTTTACTGAAGTAAATTTCTTTACAGATTTTGCAGCATTAGGATTAACAAATAATGGTGATAGTGGCTCAGAAACTGATATAGATGTGCAAGCAGCAGCATTGACTGTTACTATTAATTTACATAAACCTGAAAATGTAAATAAAAGAATTACTCACATTAGACTATGGAGGTCCCAAGTAACTAAAAGTAATTCAGGAGGGGAGGAACATTTTCAAATACCTGCCTCTTATACTCTTGTAGATACTATAGAATTAGATGGTAGGTGGGGACTTACAGACGAATCTGTTACTATTTATGGAGATAGTAGTGTCCAGTTAGGAAAGATTGCTACATTTACTGTGATAGATAATGGAAATATAGGACCAAGTTATGAGGCATATACAGGTATGCCTGAATCAATTAGGCTTAGTAGTATAGATTATAGATTATCAGAAGAGCTGAATGGATTTATGTATATAGCTAATTGCTCTCATCCTTCTTTTGAAAATGCATCTAGACTTATATTTAGGTCACAATCACATAGGTATAGTATGTTTGATTGGACTAGAGATTTTGTAGCACTTCCAAATTTACCTACAGCATTATCTTCTTTTGATGGAAGAATTATTGCTTTTGATGATAATAATATGTATGTAATTAATCCTGATGGACTTTATATAGAGGATACATTTGAAGGCAGTGGATGTATAGGTCAACATGCTTTAGCTAGAAGCGAGAGAGGGTTATGTTTTGCTGATAATCAATCTATATTTTTATATGATGGCAAAGAAGTAAAACAAATAGGAACTCCTATAGTAAGAGCTCATAACTATGGTAAGAAGATTTCATGGAATTTAAAGTCAAATGATTATCCTGTATATATAAAATTTGAACCAGAGAGAAGGTCTTATTGTGTATTTTTTGCAGTAGAGCCTCAGTATGGAAATAATTGGTATGAAAGAGGAGAACAGCTTTCTCCTAGTAGTGAATTTAAAAGATGGTATGATTATTATAATGTAGATAATTCAGAAAATAGAAGATATTTATTTAATCACAATATGGTTTCAAATTATAGTTCAGGGACTAATCTTCCTACAGAATCCTATGAAAGCGAAGGCATGGTAATACCTTATGGTTGTGGATGGGACAGCCAAGAACAAAGATATATAGCAGATACATTTTCTATATTAGAATCAATTAATCCTGGGATAGGAAATGGAGATTTATTTGGAGCCGATTCAGAGACTTCATATATAACTAAATTAAAACAGGGTGATTATCCTGATTATAATGAAGTTTTTGACGATAACCAAAAATGGAAACCTGAAGATGAATGGGGATATTATTGCTATATGTATAACGTTGATAGGAATAGATGGGATTTAGCAAAAATACCTCAATACAGGGGAGTATTCGCTGGAAGTGAAGGAGAGCTATATGGCTCTATATTAGGAGGAGAAGATTGGGTTGCTGACTTTGAAGAAGGTTCTATTGCTCATACTTATGCCATTTCAGAGAGCACTATTTACGGAGGAGCATCAAATACAGCTCAATACTGGCATGAACATGGTTATGTAGAAAGTCAAGAAGAGTATAATGAAAATCAATTTACAATGATTAAAGCAAATATTGCAGATGTAGGACAATATAATACTCCTCTTGTAGTTGGTTACTCTATGAGAGATGACAATATATTTAGTCAAGAATCTACATATGGGATGCAAGATGTGAAATATCAATTTACAGAAGCTAGGGCTCAAGAATTAAATGCTAAAATATATGAACTAGCTGAAAGAATATCATATTATAAGACTAATAATTCCCATCCTCATATAGATAGCCTAGTATGGGGGTATCAAGATGATTCTATGTTTCCAAATAATGATGCTATCCCTAATGCTCCTTTTCCTAATAATCCAGATAATGATAATTCTTATCAATTAACAGATGAACATTTAGCAGAATGGGGGAGTTTAGGTCAAAATCCTAATGTTGGACTATGGATGTATAATCCTGTTGACCATACTGTTAAATATACGTATGAACAAGTTAGAGACTTCTTTCGATTATTAAATACAATGCCTTCTGGAGAATTTTGGCCTGACATTGTTGAGGTATTTAATCCAGGCTCTGGAGAAGGTGAACCTGACCAATGGTCTCCTGGTGAACCTGACCCAGGTGGACAAGGTGGTACTGAATATGAGTATGAGGACCCAAATTCATACCAAGGATTAAGACCTACAGTATCTGATGCTTGGGTAGCTGCAAATTGGACTCCTGATTTTGAATTACCATCAGACCCTTTAAATTATTATCACGAATTACATCCTGGATATGTGCAAGAATATGGGAATCCAAATACATATGATTGCTATAGCCATCGTAATAGAAATAGTTTTTTAGCTAGTATTGGGTATTATCCTGCATTTACAGAGCACCCAGAATCTATATTCTCAATAAGACAAGAATTGAATAATGGAACATTAACTGAGACTTATGTAGATGTTTGGAATGACTATATGAATACTGGATATGAAGCATGGAAAGATTTGATACTTGCAGGATACAATAATTCTCCTAATTTTGAAAATACATATCTACCACTTGAAGATTGGGGTGCACATATAAATAATTTGATGAATATTACAGAGAGCATAACTGGGGAAAAAGCTTTTATTAGAGAGCCATATTCAGGTAATAACTGGAGTCATGATGCTATAAGTCCACAATTACATTATTATTCTAATCAGTTATTTGACACAGGTTCACTCAATGATGGATTAGCTGCATATTCTACAAGTCCTTATGGCACTCACGCAAATTCTAATCGACTAGAATCTTATAGGACTGATGGAATTAATTATAGTCCATCATATAATTGGAATTTTACAGAATTTAGCCAGAACTGGGATGATTATAATAAAGTTTCTACAGTAGTGAATAAATTTTATGAAGTAGGACAAATGAGTCAGAAGGTTATAGAAAGTTATGAGCCTATATATATATTAGATAACGAGTCTCATAATTCTGCACATAAATTGGAGATATATAAAACATTTCAAAAATCAGAGTATGCAGAACTATTATTAAAATGGGCTACTTATGATGAAGACAATAATGGGATAGGCTGGGATGCAGATAGAATAGGGTCTATATTATCAGAGGGAACTCCAATTAGTTGGGACCCTTCTATAATTCCAGACAGTTCATTTACATTAAAAAGATTATGGGGGAGTGAGCATTTAAAAAGATTCCAATGGATTAGTAAGAATTTTGATTTAGAGAATCAAACTGTTAATAAAATATTATCAAGAATAAAAATTATATATAAAGGAACTCCTCCGATATTTAGATATATGACAAATGATGATGGCCAGTGGAAAATTCCATTGATTAGTCATTTAGATATTGAAGGTTATTGTATTAATTTTAAAGTTCCTGTTGAGCATAAAAAAGCTAAATCTATAAAGATAAAAATACTTTCTGATATTCCTTTGTTGGGCAATAGTTATGATACGGAGGTAGACTCTTTCTCAATCATATATAGGACAAGAGGCAATGTCTAAGATAAATTTAAGAAACCCTTCCAAAAAAAGACCTACATCTACTGGCAATAGTGCTGTAGATAGGTCACTAAGAAAAGTATACGACGATATAAATAAGCTAGTAGATTCTGTAAATACTCCTAAAATAAATAGTGAAATACATACAAGGGATGGTAAACCTGGAGATATTCGAATAGTAGTAGATAAGAGTTATAGTATGTCCGATAGTTCTGGAGATACTACAGGATACTTTCTAGAGGCTAAGACCGATGATGGATGGGTTCGTCAATATATGGACAAATCTCCTCATAGTGGATTATCAAGAGAAGGAACAATCCCTATGGGTATGATAAAGTGGAGAACCAAGAAAGAGATAAAACAAGGTAGGCTTAGTCTATGGAAATCCGATGGAAAGTTTTCAGAAGGTTCTACAGCATCTCCAGTATATATAGATGAAGATATTATAGTAGGGAAGAACTCAAATAAATCAATATATTTAAAAGATAGTGCACATGTTCCTACGGATAAATCTGGTTATGTAGCATTGTATTGGGATGGAGATGGGGGTAGTGCTGCTTTAAAATTAAAGAAGGAAGGTGAAGTTGCTAAATCATTATTTGATGAACAAGGTGATGTGGTATTAACAATTGATAATATAAATACTGCTATATCTTCAGGACAATTAACTCCTGGGTCTATTGCTACTGCTACAGTAGATTTAACTGGTGCAGCAAGTCAGGAAGGTCAAATTGGATATGATGCTGCAACGAAAATGTTTCAATTTAAAGATGATTCAGCTGTTCATAATGTAATGATGCATACATCTGCAGGATTAGTCAAACGAACTAGAAGTGATGCTGATATTATATTTGACTCAGATAATTTTACTTTGCAAGATATA
>Ga0098059_1001307_pt1 | contig 12638 bp, 4 predicted proteins | sample 20_taG_FD_92580 | JGI IMG/M metagenome (GOLD analysis project Ga0098059, IMG submission 92580) | Marine viral communities from the Subarctic Pacific Ocean - 20_ETSP_OMZ_AT15318 metaG | ecosystem: Environmental > Aquatic > Marine > Oceanic | place: Subarctic Pacific Ocean | collected 2015-01-19
CGCCAACACTAACAACAACACGTGTACGTACACTGGTTGTACAAATCCACTTGCGACAAATTATAGTTTTATGGGAAGTACTGTTGATGGTACAACTGGTAATCAAGCTGATCTAGCTTATCAAAATGGTTTTGCCGTTGACAATGGACTTTGTCTTGTAACGGTTTCTCCGACGCTTGGCTGTACAGATTCTCTGGCTGATAATTATGACGCTACAGCTACGCAAGACGATGGTAGTTGTATGTATTGTGAAAACATTACTCCACCATCCCCTACACCTGATCCTAATGACGCTTCAACTCTTACAAACACTTACTTTACAGCAAGCGTAGCGTCGGACGAAACAACTCCAGGTGCTAACGACGGTGTTATTAACATTGATATCTCAGTAACATCTCCGTATGGAAATAACAGTGTACCAACGCTTACTCATAGTAATGGTACTTCTTACACTAGCAGTATGATTATTGGGCAGATATATGTGTTTAGTAGTTTACCTCCTGGTACTTACAATTTAAATATTACTCAAGGAACGAGTAGTTATGTTGGAAACCAAACTAACCCTTGTTTGGTTAGTTTTAACGCGTTGTTAACAGTAAATCCTGGCGCGGCAGTTGTAAACGGCTGTACAGATGGTGGTGGTACTTTTAACAACCATATAATGAGTGATGGTTCAACTGGAACCCACGCCGCTTGTAATTACAACCCACTAGCTACACCTGGTAACCCAGACGCGGCTAATTGTGAGTACACTACTTGTGTTGGGTGTATGGTTTCCTATGCAACTAATTATGATTCTAGCTATACTATTTCTGACAACGACACGTGTAGTTATTCGGGGCCAGCTGTTTATGGATGTATTGACCCAATTGCAACCAACTATGATGCTTCAGCTAATACTGATGATGGTTCTTGTACCTACGCACCTGCTGCCTACCAAGTAGGTGATACCGCTTTTGGGGGAATAATTGCATATTTTTTCCAATCTGGAGATGCTGGATATGTCGCTGGTGAACAACACGGTATCATAGTAGCAACAGTAGACAACTCAGCATCAACACCTTGGGGTTGTTATGGAACGGCACTTTCTCCAAACGCATCCGGGGAAGAGGTTGGTGATGGAAGTCAAAACACGATTGACATATTAGCGGGTTGTACCGATACACCTATCGCTGCTGAGATTGCCTCTAACTATACTGACGGAACATACACCGACTGGTTTTTACCTTCAAAACAAGAGTTAAACAAAGTTTACCTTGGAGTTGGATATGGAGGAACAGGTACCAACTCAAACGGTGACTCAAACATGAACATTGCTAATATATCTCCTTCCTGGTACTGGTCATCTAGCGAAAGCGGTTCTCTACCACAACTTAAGGCTTTTGCTCGCAATTTCAATAGCGTTAATCAAGTATCAAAAAGCGTGGATTTACTTTCACGTTCCGTTAGATACTTTTAGAATTAATTAATCAATATTAAACTCAATAAATGGCATTTGTATTCACATTAACTTTCGATTTTGAATTAAACACCTCTTTACAGGTTGGAGACAACGTGTATTGGACATCTACAAGTTCTTTAGGTGGGTTTGATCAACAAGCAAATATTAGTGGCCAACAACACTTGGGTGTAGTACAGAATATTGTATCGCCTAATGATGATGATCAACACGAAGTAATTGTATTTAGCGAGTATGATGTTCTTGGTGTTCCGATACCTACTATATATCCACCTCCACCAGATGCTTATATTTCTTTTTCTAAGAGTAGAGCTGTTAACAATAACGAGTTACTAGGGTATTACGCTTTACTTAAGTTTGAAAACGATGATAATAAAGAGGCTAAACTTTGGTCAGTGGGAACCGAAATAACTGAAAATAGTAAATAACATGGGGATAATAAAAACATTTGATTTAGATTTTTCTGATTTACCAGCTACAAGCGAGCGTAGAGATTTCACTATATCTGGAGATAAAGGAGCGGAGTTTAAATTAGAAATTAAAGATAATACCACTGGATATTACTACAACTTCGTGACAAATGCTTTTCAAGCTAGCGCTTCTAGTTTAGAAGAGCAAATCTATAATAGATTATACAATGGAAGTATAACCTTTCCAGCTGTAACAGGACCTGATGACCAGTACGACATTTATCTTTACGCAAAACCAGGCACACAACACGCTACTTATAGAGAAGTTAGATTTGGAGATGGTTCTATAGATCTTAACAGCTCAACAGGTTCTAACTCTTTAATGATGCAAAAAGTTATATATCAATATGCAGCTTTAACGCTAACCTTGTCGGGTTATTCGCCCAATAGTACAATTGCTGGAACATTGGGAACTGATACTATTTCTATTAACAGAGGTAAACCTAAAACTAAAACAGCTTTTAGTTTTACAACTACCGCCGGCGCAACAGCTGCATATAGAATTTTAAAACAACCAGTGGCAGATGACGTTTTAGCCTTTGTAGAGCCAGTAGTTGGATCTGCTCCAATTGATTTACCAGGAGAAAATATATATCCAACCGTAACAGAGACGGCGCAAGTGCAAAGCGGTGGTATTAGTAGTAGCGCAACTATAATTTTAAGAATACCAGTACCAGACATTGTAGTTGGTGATAAGTGGCATTCTGACGGAGCGATGCCCTCAGCAACTCAAACCGTTCAAAGTATTACTACTAATGTTGATAGTGAAGTAACGCAGTTTGTCACTAACACCGCTGCTAGTCATTCCGCTCACGCTAATTTAACTTTTTACGCGAGAAAAAACTATAGTTGGCCTATAAATAACTATGCCGATATACTTAAGGAAGATATGGTTGTTTTCCCCGCAAGTAACGTTACAGCAGATACATCTATCGGTGTTTACGAAGACACTGCAACCCTGTTTGAAGGAACTAAAGAGGCAGAAACAATAATTAAAAATTCAAGACCAGCATTAAGCACTTTGGCAAAAAAACCAACAGTAGTAAAAGGTTTGGTTACTGTTCAAGAAGGTCAAGTTGTTTTTGATAAACAACAGGTTCTAGCCCTAGCTGGAGATACTTTAAAAGTTGGTGGATATGGAGAGAGTGAAATATTAAGAGTTTATGGTTGGGAGGTTAAATTTACAGATTTAGCTATTGCTTTAACAGCTCCAACCACGACAACAACAGAAGCTACTAGTGCTCACGCAACAATAGCTGTTGCGGATAGAGAGGGTGTTATTAATACCGTTTCAACTGTTAGTGGTATAGGTATAAACCCAGCTTTAGCAGATCCAACACTAACAACTGGCGGGGGGTTAGATGGCGCTGGAGATTGGATTATGAGTGCTGTTCAAACTTTAGAGAGTGGTATTACTCTAACTGTTGGAAATACTGGGAGAATAGCAACTATAACTGGTAACATAGAAATTGTAAAAGCAGGTACTGCAAGTCAAACGTTAAGATTTGATGTTGAGAAATTACTTTCTACATCAGCTCCATAGTAAAAAAACAAGCAAAACTGTGACTATTATAATATAAAAAATAAATTATGGCAAATTACAAACCATCACCAAATAAATTTCTTTCCTTCCTAACAGGAGGTGCCGCTAGAAGAAGCGAGCAGAGAGCAGCCCAAGAAGATCTTCACATGCAAATGGAAAATTGGGAGGATACTAAAATGACAAATCCATACGCTGGGGTAAAAAATCCTTATGCTAACATGGAGAACGTGTATGAAGATCAAACTGTAGATTTAAAAGCGGCGGAGTTTGCTAAAGAGCAATCACAACAAAGTGCAGCCAACATAATGGCTAGCATGAAGGGTGCTGCTGGTAGTAGTGGCGTTGCGGGTTTAGCACAAGTACTAGCTAACCAAGGGGCTAAACAAGCTCAACAAGCATCAGCCTCGATTGGGCAACAAGAGCAAGCAAATCAAGCTAGAGCGTTAGGTGAAGCTGGTAGGTTACAGCAATTAGATAGAGAAGGAGAACAAAAAGCTGATATGTTGCAAAGAGAAGGCGCTAGAATGGTAGAGCAATATGACATGCAAAAGCAAGAGAAAATGATGGATTTTGCAATGGCTAGAAAGGAAGCTGCAGATCAAGATATTGACAATGCAGCCGCACAGCAAGATCAATTCATATCTGGAGCGATACAGGGTGGTGTGACTGCTTTTATGTCTGATATTAGGTTGAAAGAAAATATAAGTAAAACAGGTGTATCTAAATCTGGAATACCAATATATACATTTAGTTATAAGAATGATGATCAAGTCTGGTCTGGAACAATGGCTCAAGATTTACTTAAGATAGGTAGGAACGACGCGGTGCTTCTTATGGATAATGGATATTATGCTGTTGACTATAACGCTATTGACGTAGACATGGAAATTAAAAACAAATAAGATGGCTGAAGACAAACAAGTTAGAAAATATTTTGAGAATTTATCTTACGGTAAAGACTCTTTGGCTTCCGAAATACATGGGAAACAAAACCAAGAGCAGATAAACAAAAGCGTTGCTAGTGCTGTTAGAATGTATGATAAAGCTTTAGAAGAGGGAGATAAAGAAACGGCTGGGCGCTATAAAGGGCAAATAATGAAGTGGCATAGAGATCTTGAAAACTTAAAAGCCATTAAAGAAGAGTATGCTATGAACAGCGGTGGTGGCAAGGGTGGTATGAGTATGTTCTCAAACTATACTGATCAAACATTTGATCGTGACTTCTTTACAGAAAGAGGTAGAATTATGATGGATGAAAAGTTAGAATTTACACTCGGTGTAGTTGGTGGAGATGGTAAGCCTATGTTTAAAAAAATAGAGGATTTAACTGATGGTTGGGTTCTAAAAGGCACAGAAGAAAGCGATTTTATGAGACTACAACAAAGTGCCGTTAAACAACGTAATGACATGGGTAAGCCTTTAGATTTTGATGTACATTGGGAAGTAAGTAAGATACTAGAAAAATCAGATGCCGCAAAAGTCTTTACTTCAGATAAAATTGGTGGTATATATTTTTTAAACGAATACATTAAAGAAAATGAAAAAGCTATAACTTCTGGAGAAATACCAGATCATATGTTACACCCCGACTCGTTTGACCCTAGTCAAGATAATAGATTACTTACGTTTTACTCTAATAGAATATTCAAAGCATTCGACGAAAACTACCAAACACCAGCTGAAAGAAAAGCTGCAGAAGAATTAATAGCTCAACATAACAATACACAAGAAAATACTCAGTCTTAATATATGAATGATATTAAATTTGACATATTAAACAAACCTAAGGAGGCTCAATCTGAATTAGATAGAACCATGCAAAGCTATATAGACTCTGGTCGATATACCAAAGAGCAATTGGCTGAGATAAGGAAGACTGAGGCTAACAAGTTGAAGGAAGCTAAGGCTGCTAAAGAAAAAGCCGCTAAGGAGGCGGAGGTGCATAGCAAAGAAGATGAAAAAACAGAAGAGCCTAAGAAGTCATTACTTGGAAATCTCGGGGCTATGTATGCTACTGGTAGCGCCGCTTCTGCTGGATCGTCTTTTACGGCAAAACAATCTTTAGACGTTGTAGACAATGTAGATAAGAAATTAGAAGAAAAAAAGAAAGAAAAGGAAGAGGAGAAAATCAAAAAGTTAGAAACCACTAAAAAGGTTGAGGAAAAACTAATGGATGATTACGGAACCACAGATGCAAATGAGATCTTAAAACGAACGCTAGGTGACAACGCTTTTAAAGAAGTTAACCGCGAGGGAATGGATGTGGGTGGCGGTATGGATGTTGGTGGTGGTACTACTGTCATGGGAGGAATGCGTAAACCTGGAATCCAAATGCCAGACTTTGGAGACGATGATATCAATGAATATATATACAAGTCTTTTATAGATGACTACGATATGGAGTGGAGCTTTACAGGTATTATGGATAAATATGTTGGAGAGTGGGTTGAGGGAGAAGATTATGATAAACCTTGGTTGAATCCAAATTCACGATATTTTAAAGGTAAATTCTTCCATAAATCTGTTGATAAGAGTGGCATTACAACCTTGTTAAATCTAGAGAGAGCTCAAAAAGAAATAAAAAATGACTTTTATTCTAAATATGATTACGACCAAGGCCTAGATGTTAATACTAATGCTATTTCAGAGTATATAAAAACAGATCATGATAAAGCGGTTTTTGAGTTAATGCAAGATGGTGAGTTTGATAAAGCCGCGGAATTGAACGAAGAAAAGGGGGTTGAAACACTTTACAAAATAGATAACACGTATGTTCATTGGAGAGATTTAACTGACGCAGAAAAACAAGACGCTAATTTAGATAATGTAAAATCTATAAGTAAAGAAGACGAGATACAGGCTCAAGCGTTATCACTAAGAATGGGTCCGGAAGATTTACGAGCGCAAAACATGGAGGACTATTTTGAGGTGGTTGCCGCTATTAAAAACCTAAAAGATAACGTACCTAACTATCAATTTGATAAACACTTAATGGGTGAACTCTTTGATTTAATAGGTGGCTCGAAAAACTATAAAGCTATTGAAAAAACCTATTCAGAAAATGAAATACAAGGTGGGTTAAAAAAATTAAAAGGAGAAAGAGCTGGGTATGACGCGTATAATGATGCTCTTAGAAAGTGGAGGGTTACCGGTAGGGCTTTAGAGCTAAACCAAGACACATCAACACATGAATATAGCGCGGGAGAAGCTGCCATGCAGGGGCTTGGGTTTGACGAGGTGGAAAAAGAGGCAATTGCTTTTGAAGATGCTATGGCAGAGGCTGGTAAGGTTAGAAAAGATAATGAGTTTACACGTTGGAATCCTAAAACAAGAAAGATTAGAACTACAACAGAAACCGCTAAAGTAATTAGTGAAATTGCGGCTTCTATCTATATAACTAAAAAAATACCTATTGGAGTTGGAAAAACTATTGGTGGATTAATGACCCACTGGAAAAGACGAGCTACGGTTGGAGCGCTTAGAGGTTTACCAATTAGAAACGCTTTAATCGACGGTATTGTTACTACGGGTATAGCAGGAGCCGCTGAGGTAGTCACTTTAACGGCTGCAGAACCTATTAATCAGGAAATATTTGGCGGACATCCTTTTATTTTAAATACTAGAACTGGTGAAATCCATCCAGAAGGAATTATGTTTGGAGCTACACTAGGAATGATGGGGCCTATAACACAAGGGCTTTTAAAAACGGCGGGAAGAAACCCCGCGGTTAGATATGCGTTGGCTTCAGCCGATGATTTTGCGCAGACCTATAAGATTATTCCAAAAAGCCAGATAGCTACTATTAGTAGAAAAGCTCTTGAAGCCGGTGTCGGTACAGCCACCTTGTTAGCCGCTGAGTACGCTTCAGGAATGAGCAACGTCGACTATAGTACTTGGAAAGAGTTAAACTACGCATCGGAAGCGGAGATGAGAGAGAAACACGGGTTGGAGCATATAATGAATAATTATTTAGCTTTAGCTGCTTTTGGAGCGATCACCCCAGGTAGAAGTAATACTACATATAGATTATATGAAAGTTACCGATCTGATGTTGCGCGTTACCAAGGTACGACTAAGTGGGCTAAAGACGGATCTAAAGTTCTAGGTCTAGAGAAACCTAATAGCAAAAATAGATATACCACGGAAACTATAGACAAAACTTTACGTGAAAAGATAATTGAAGTTGAAAATAGTAATTTATCTGATAAGGCGAAAAAAGAAAAAATACAAAAGTTAAAGAAAGCTGCTAAAGACATGCACTTCGATAATGAGTTACAGCTTGTTAACGAATCGATTAAGAATGAAGATATTAAAAGGAAAGAAAGGTTAAAAGTCTTTAACTTATATTTTAAAACTAAAAGCGGAAAAGAATTAACTGCTAAAGAAAAAGAAGACTTTGCCTCGTTAACAGAGGTTGAGATTGATTATTTTAAAGCTAAAATGGGGATTGTATCTAAAGATTACAATCGTAGAGCTTTAGGTTTGGATAAGGAGATAAGAGATTCTGAAGCCAGCAAGTATATAGACAATTTACAGGAGTGGTATAAAGGTATAATGCGAGACGTTGTTCCATTTAAAATATCTACAGATAAAAAAGCTAGACTAGAGGTTATAGATAAAATGCACGACATAAAAGTATTAGAACAAAGAATAAATGCTTTAAAAAACAAAAAATCTGGATTAGCTGACAGTCAACGCAAGGAATTAAAAGAAGAATACGATTTAAAAGTAGAGGAATTAAACTCTATAATGAAAAGGTTTGATAAAACTTTTGATGCAAAGGCTGAGCTAGTAAAAAGAAAATTAGAGAAGCTTGGGGAAGAACTAGGACAAAAAGTAGAATTTGTTGAACCTACTAATAAAAATAAGCTTGAAGGAGAGACAGACAAACAATACGAGCAAAGAATAGAGAAAGAGATTCAAGAAAACTACGAGAAAAGATTGGGACCAGGAGGGGATAAAAAATCAACTGGTTTTCATGAAAAAACAGAAAATGGCCAACCAGATAAACTTGTTATTAACCCGGTAACAGCAAAGAAAGTTGGCACTTTGGGAGTGGGTATACACGAAATAGGACATCATATATTGCGTGACGTTTACAAAGAAAGATATTTTGAGCATAAAGGAAAGGAATATACATTAGATCAAGTAAAGGAACTAAAAACTAAAGATAAAAAACTTTACGATGCTATTACCAAGCTTAAGCCCAAAGAAAGATTATCTCAACATGGGGTTGATGTAATTGAAGAGTTTTTGAATAATCTAAACCCTAAAGAAAGAAAAATTTTAAATGAATATATAGCCGAGGGAAATTATCGATTTAAAGACGTAGAAGGGATGCTTTTACCTAACCTATTAACGGGTAAACCAGAGTTATATAAACCGAAAAAAAATAAAAACGAGTATTATGAAGAGTATTTAACTCATTACCTGCAGGCCTTAAAAGATGGTAAAATAAAACTAGATAGAAGCGCTGTTTCTAAAATGGGAGACGTAGTAATACCGCAACTTCAAAAATATGGTTTTACCAACGCTGGTAGGGGTCCTAAAAAAGGAGGAGAAAAATACTCTATTGAAAACGCTGAAGGGTTAAAGAAATTGTTAAATGATATTTATGTTGCTGGAGAAAGAGGTACTTCTAAATATGAATTAGCTAATTTCATGAAAGACAATGCCGCTAAAATATCTAAAGGATTCGAGGTTTTTGGTGAGATATCATATTCTAAATATCCAGAAATGGAGAGAATAAATAAACTCGCAGAGGGTAATTATGAAAAATTATTAAACGAAAAAATAGAAGGTACTGATAAAAATAAGTATACAAAAAAAGAAGCTGGAGAAAAATGGAATAGAGAGTGGAAAGGTCCCGAAAACAATCCTTTAGAAGGAAGGTGGAAAGAGGTTTATGATGATATAGCTGCTAATGTTTTTGATGTTATGCTTAGAAAAACTCAAGAGTTTAATAGAACGAACAACGGCATAATAACAGAAGAAGCGGTTTTCGCTTGGGACGTAGTTCAAGAACTCGGTGGACTTAGAGAGAGTCAAATAAAAATTGGTGGACACGTGAGAAACTTTGATATTACTCAAAAAGTTTATGACGTTAAGGGTAAAGATTTTGGTATATCTGGTTGGATAAATGATTTTGGGCAATTTAAACTTTTAAATGTTCTTAAGACGTCTCAAGCCTTAGTTAAAGATAAAAGATTAAAGTCTTTATCGGAAGAAGGCATGAAGGAGATGGTTGATCCTAACGCTGTAGAAATGATTGAAAGTAGCACTAGTGTTGAGTTGAATAGACGTATTGTCGCTGAATCTAAAAAATTAAGACTACACGAGGTAATAACTCAACTTAATAGAGGTAAGGGTAGTCAAGCTAAAGAGATACACGGTGGAGTAAAAGAATTATTTACAAATAAGAAAGGTGAAGTTGAAATAGAAAGACTAGTTGAATTTGTTAAGGGTAAAGATTACAAATCGTTACCTGGTTTAATGTTACCTCAAACAATTAAATTATTTGTAGGAGAGCAAAGATACGAACTTACGAAGAAACAAGTAAAAGAAAATGCGGCTTTAAAAAAACAGGGAAAACAACCAAAACATCTCCGGGAAAACCAACCGCTCGTGTTCGAGACGGTATCTAAAAAAATCAAAAACGAACAAAACTTAGATGGTCAAGATATAGCTTTTTTACAAAGAGGTTTAAATAAATTTACGCCAATCATTCATGATTATGTAATACCAGAAGGGTTTACTACAAAACAGGTTAAATATATAAACAAGAAAGGAGAACCAGCCTCCATGCAGGTTCCTGCTAAATCTACTGGTGTACCTAGAAAAATACAAGCTATAACACATAGTAAAAGAAGTATATCTGGTGAGACTGATATTGCGGGTAAAAAAGTAAGAACGAAAGAAAATTTTACCGCTTGGCGTAAAAAAGATTTAACGCAAGAGGTTTTAGCTAACCTTAGAGAGGCGATTGGTTTCATGAAGGATGGTACTCTTAATCAAAACACTAGAAAGAACCAACCGGTTGAAGGCTTGGAAGGTGTTGGGGAAACAATTAAAGGTATGTTAACCTTAACAGATAGATTGCTCACCAGCCAACCTATTAGAGAGATGTTAGCAGAGCACGGCAAGGTATACGAATCGTCTATGTTGGCTCTAGCTGATGGTAAGGCTTTTAAATCTTATGCTAAAGGAGAAAAACGCGCTAAGGTAGAAGACATACTAATGTATATGGATACTAATCCTATTACGTTTAATAAACTTAATAATTTAGCTACAAAAGAAGGTCTTACTTTTGATTTAATTGATAGGGTGTTTGGCAACGAGACAAACCCATTAAAATCATATTTAGAGAACAGATTAGTTGAAGCTAAGGGGTTGGAACCGATAGATATGTTACCTAAAAATGAGTTTGGCTATACTAAAAAACAGCGTGAACAACGTGAAAAAACAGAGGCAACTCAAACAAAAGATTTTGCTATAGAAAACGATGTTAATCCAAACAATGTTAAGGTTGGTAAAAACAAAAGTGAAGAAGGCGTTGCTTATAGTTATGAGCTAACTAAACAACAAACAACTCACCACGCAACCGTATTGAACGGTATGCCTTTCCATATAAAACATTGGCCTAAAGAAGCTATAGGAGCACTGTATAGTGAGTTTGCGTTTTCACAGGCTAGATCAAGAGCCGTAATGGGTCCGGGTGGAAAGATAATGAGTTTAAAAGTGCTCAAGAATACCAATGCTAAGGACGCTGGTGGTAGGTGGATGGAAACTATAGAAAAAAACATAGGAAAAGATAACCTTATTGACAAAGGTGTGGAGTATGATGGTAGATATGACGCTTGCTTTACACCCAAAAACTTTGGTGAATTAAAAACAAAGATAGATACAAAAGCTGAAAGTCTAGCGAGAGAAGTTAAGCTTGGAGTAAAAAAACAGGCTAAAGCAGATATGGAGTTGGTTGATTTTGTAAGAGAGAAGTTTACAGCTGAAGGTTTTACTTTTGAGGCCACAATGAAAGCAAATAAAGCTTTAGCGAAAGATTTTTTAATAGCTAGATTTGAAGCTGCTAAAGCAGAAGGAGAAGTGTGGGTGATGGAAAATGGGAAGAAAGTGAAAAAGAAATTAGGCTTAGAAAATATTATAGTGCATAACGCTATGCAGTCAAATATCTCTACGGGTATAAGTAAGGCGTTTGTTTATAATATTGGTCACATAGCTAGAATTGGTAGTAAACCTGGTACTTACACGTTCCCAAACAAAAAAGGCGTGATGACTGAGTACACAACAAAAAGCAAAACACACTGGGAGCACGAGAGACAACTACTAAATAACAACGAGCACTGGATAAATATAGTAAAGAGACATAAGAAATTAACACCTGAAGCGTTGAAAGACATAAACGTCTTCATAGAAACATCGACACAATCTTTAGTGCCAAAAGCCTTAGAGTTAAAGAATGATGCTAAAGGTCGTACTAGCTATAGTGAACTGTATGGTCCAGGTGGTAAAGCGAGTCTAACAACAAATGCTATATTAAATGTTTTAACTACAAAAGGTGCTGAAGCAAATCAACTGGTAATGTCTGGGCCTTATAAGGGTAAAACCGTGGCGGAGCAAATGGCTGGAGAGTTTACCATGAAGCAGTTGAAGGAAGCTTTGCCTAATATTCCTAAAGATCAATGGGGACCTGAGGCTTATACCGCGGAGGCAACCAACCTGGTAGAGTATAACAAAATGATTAACAATAATACTAACTCCGTTAGAGGTGTAGTAGGGGCTAATTATTCTAAGGGTAAAGCTAGGAAATCAGTTAAAGAAGTTGTTGAAGATATGAGAACGATTGATAAAGCTATCGAGCTCGGAAGATTAGCTAAAAAGAAAAGTCGTGGAATGAGTACTTGGGACTTTGATGATACGTTAGCTACAACTAAATCTGGTGTAAGAGCTACAATACCAAACCCTAGTGGTAAACCAAAACCAAGTAGAAAAGTTATATTCTTAGCTGGTGGGGCTGGTAGCGGTAAGAGTAATGTTGTTAAAAAATTAGGATTAGAAAAACAAGGGTTTAAAATAGTAAACCAAGACATATCTTTAGAATGGTTGAAGAAGAATAACGGTTTACCAGAGAACATGAACGACCTTACTAAAG
>Ga0098059_1001310_pt1 | contig 12636 bp, 17 predicted proteins | sample 20_taG_FD_92580 | JGI IMG/M metagenome (GOLD analysis project Ga0098059, IMG submission 92580) | Marine viral communities from the Subarctic Pacific Ocean - 20_ETSP_OMZ_AT15318 metaG | ecosystem: Environmental > Aquatic > Marine > Oceanic | place: Subarctic Pacific Ocean | collected 2015-01-19
CTCTCGCCGTAGAAAGCCAATCAGTGTATAGAGTCGCCGTACTCCTGTGACCTTGCCTCCGCAAGTTCGTCCAGTTGTTCCATAATTCTTCTGAAGGATTCAGGATTGCTGACATCTGCCGCCACCTTTGAAATTTCTTGTGCTTGCCCAAGCGCCAACTTGCCGATCTTCTGAGCGGTAGCCGTTGTCGCGGATAAGTGGCTCAGTATATGAGCCTCTAAACCTTTGTACTCAGGGTCGTTTCTTTCCTCTTCAATGGCCTTCTGTAAACGCCTACCGACCCCGTTTAGCATGGCTTGAGCGAGCTGCATACAGGTGTCATCCAGTGTTTTTGCATTCTCAATCGCCCGTTCCATGCGCTCATTATCAATCTGCTCTCGCAGCTCGGTCTGATAGCGGTTCTTTAGCGTTTGCCATCCATCGTCTTTTGCTCTTTGGTATAGGGTAGCCCTGCCCACACCATGCTTAGATACAAGCCCGTCAATAGTGGGATAGACTCGTTCTCCATCCCCGTTCATATAACCATGAATGAACTCATCCCTGATGGTTATTTCTAATTCATCTGTTAATTTTTTAGCCATAACCGTTATAGTTTCGTCCAGTTTTATCTATTTTGCTACTAAAAACCGCGCTTTAGCGATGAATTTCATGCGTTAGGATACTGCCGGACTTCTATTAGGATGCTCTCCGTCGCCTTTTTGAGCCTTTTTTAACCTTATCTGATGTTTGGAAACCCAAGCCTTGTTGTATTCGGTATCAGCAAACAACTTTGAAAAGCCGGTAATATGCTTGAGCCTTAGCAATTCATCAGGTTCCATACCGAGGTGATTACATATTTCTGCATCCTTCCATCCGTTATCTAACATACTGAACACCATGCTAGACATTCCTCCTATAGAGTGTTTCCCCCTAGCCCGATTGTGCCTAATAGTTGAGGCCATTCTTTCGTTCACATCTTTCTTAATAACCACTATAGGGACATTGTTCTCTGTGCTTTCCCTTATGTCCTTGTTATTCAATGCAATAAAGTAACGATGAAAGCCGTCCACGATAACGTACTTCTGTTTTTCTTCATCCCAAATAGTGACTACCGGCTGCGTATACCCGTCATGCTTAATGCTTGTGTAGAGCAATTTCATTTCCGTCCCAGCGATTGAGTTAGGGTTATAGTCATTAGGTTCCACCATATCCACAGGAACCCACATGACATCACTTACTGGATGATCTTTAATGCTCACTCACTTCCCTCTCTGTTCTGGCTTGATAAACCGTAAATCTTTTTCCGGCCTGTTCCAGTTAACATCTAATCCGCGCTTGAATTTATGAAAATTGACGGCTTCAGGTCTGCCCTCAAAATTTTTTATTTTGGTGAACTCAAAGTCATTAGCAAGAATCCCTAAAATTTGAGCCTTATACATCTCTTCTATTCTGTCCATGCCACTGAATTTTAAGTCCATCAATTTGTGTTTCTTTTCTATCTTCTTCCTAAACCCCTTATCTCTTATAAGGTTTTCAAGCAAATGATCCCTGTATTCTCGCCAATCGTTAAACATAAACGGCAACTCATCAGCCCTGAACATATCGGATTTCTCCATATGCTTTGCTTGATTTATGCCTTTTAATCTCTGAGTAAGCGCATCCCAAGTTTTCCCCTCCAGTTCGTGCAGATAAAACAACTGGTCAACCGCCGTTTCATGATGAAGATTTGATACCCGCATTTTGTAGGGCGCTATGCCATACCGATAAAACTCGTCATAGATAGGACAGTAATCCCACTTGTTATCGTGGATTGCTTTCCATATATCGGTGTAGCTCCAATCATAGAAAGGATAGAAAACATAATGCCCCTCGTCTCTATCGTAGATTTTGCCCCAAGTTATATCCTTGTAGGTCGCGTCAAGAGTCATCCCTGCTCGCCGTCTTGGGCTTTCTTCGGCTCTCACCCCTCCCAGCAACGCCACTGATTTGCCGCTGTAGTGCTTTTTAAGGTAAGCGGGAAACATATTAAAAAATCTATCCGTACCGTAATCATTGGTCTTGATGCTGACAGGGTCTTTTTCTCGCATCCATTTTTCATCTTCTGCCCAGCAATTCAGCCAAGGATAATCCATCGTAGTTGCGTTAAAGAGCTTTATTGGGACTTGCAGCCAGTGAGGGATTACAGTATCTCGGTACATTACCTTTTTTGTGTAAGATGCAACCGCTTGCCATTCGGCCTCTTGGTCAATCCACATCACCTTCAGAGGTAGTTTCCCTTGCTCCTCAGCGACCAACAGCGCCATCTCAAGCGTTACAGTGCTGTCCTTGCCTCCGCTAAACGCCACTACTACCTCGTCAAACTCCTTGAAAAGATAGGATATTCTTTCGTAAGCAGCATCCCAGACATTCTGTTTTAAGAATATTTTCATATAATTTTTTTCATTCTTGCCGACATAACCGTAATGCACTTTCCGTCATAATCAGATGCAACAAAACGCTTACCACCCCCATCCATAAAATCAGCTACACAAGCACCATATCCACAAGTAAAATCACCGAAACATTTATACTTAGTCCCCAGTGTTTGACATATCACATTTGCCGATTCGCATGAGCCAAGATAACTATCATTCCATATGCCTACCAACGCATCTCCCCCATGTAATACTGTTTCGTGCAATTCTTGAGGGGCAGGGAGTTTGTTTAACAGCGGTTTCCACATAAGAAGATAAACAGGAATCTTGCTTTGCAGTATTATTTTGGCTATTGCATCAGCTAAGTCGCTATAGGATATACCTGTAACTCCGGCTCTTTCATTGAAAACCTTAAATCCATGAGGCCAAGGCGGCTCAGCGTAAAGAACATCACATTCCTCAAACTCCAAAGGCAGGCCATCAGCAATAATATCATTCTTTATCATCACCCCTTTCGGATGGTCAGCCCTTAAAGTCTCATTTACATTGCCATAAGTAATTGAGCCTTTTTTAAGAGCAGAATGATAAAGGGTCTTGTTACGCTGGGTTTTCACGCTGGATGTTCAAATGTAAGGCTGACTCTCTTTGATGAGCGTCTACTGTCTATTTTTGATTTACCAACCCTGTGATCGGCTAAATTAGGGCAATGTATCAGATACTTTTGCTTGGTCTTTTTAAGATAATCAGCAATAGTTAAATCTAACCCTGTAGGATGCTCATCCCGCCTTTCCCAGTTAGGAAAGTATGACCTCAAGCCTCTGCTCATTTTCGGGGGAAGGTAAAAACAAAGTGCGGCAAGAAAAGTTGAGCCATTTTCAATCCTTGTGCCTACAGTTAAATCAGCCTTCCTCATAGAGAAAAACTGAATGACCATATTGGGATTTGCATCAATGACTTTTCCGGCCTTCGCCTGAAGTCGTTAGCCAAAATAGCATCGTCCTCAAGATGGATTGCTTCATCATCTTCAGCAACCTCTAGCGCATTCATAAAATTTTTCATCGGGTCAAAGCTCTCATCCTTTAATTCAATCAGCTCTGGTAGTTTATAGTGCAAATACTCTGCGTAATTTTCCCTACCAGCACAGGTTCTCATTATGTATTTCACATCAACCCCATGAATTAAAACGGTGCTTTATAATCCGGCGTTTTCATATTCCATCAAAAGTAAAAGATTCAGCACAAAACGGACACATAACATTAGTCCCTTTTGCCGATCTATCTCCTGTTAGCTTATCCATGTTGTCGGACATAGAAGATTTTGCATCTCCAATATCGCTCTCACTTACATCTGCAAATGATGTAGAGGGGTCAAGGTTTGGCTCAAAATCAAGAGAGATGCTGGAATCAAAGCCAACCAGCTCCAGATTAAACCCTTTTTCATTAATTGCTTTTAATTCCGAAAAGTACAGACCTGAATCCCATTCACCTCCTTCTGCCAGTTTGTTATCAGCAATGACATAGGCTTTCTTTTGTTCATCACTCCAGCCTTCCGCAGTAATACAAGGTACGGATTCCATCTCCAGACCTTGCGCGGCAAACAATCTTCCGTGACCAGCGATAACTTGGTCGTTTTCATCTATCAAGATTGGAATTGTCCATCCCCATTGTCGGATGCTGTTTTTAAGCTGCTCTATCTGGCTATCTGGGTGAATCCTCGGATTTCTGTCGTAAGGAATGAGGCTGTCAGTGGACACTAATCTTATCTGCTGCTTGAGAGTCATTTTTATCTCCTAATGATGCAAGTCTGTCAAAAAAAGCCCGTTTCGGCAAATTTATTTCATGTTTTGGGGCATTTACCCTAAATAATAGTTGTAATAATAACTGAGGTTGTTATACTAATCCTGCTCGTAAATAAACCTAAACATTAATTTCTCAGAGGAGAAACAAAAAAATGGCAATTTCAAACAGAGGTTTCGGTATAGAGATTGAGTTTGTTGGAGCTAGAAACGGGCAGGTTGCCCAAGCAATACGAGATGCAGGAATTGATTGTGCTGTAGAAAGCTACAACCACATTACCCGCGACCACTGGAAAGTGGTTACAGATGCCAGCCTCTCTCACAGAGATGGGTGCGGTGAAGTTGTAAGCCCCATCTTACAGGGTGAAGCTGGACTTGAGGCTTTGAAGAAAGTTACCGAAGCTCTCAATAGTGTCCAAGGTTTGCACGTTAATAGAAGTTGCGGATTACACGTTCACTTGGATTCACGCGATATGACCATTGGCGAGATTGGTAGGGTCTTTGAGAGGTACGCTAGTTTTGAGGATTCCATTGATAACATTATGCCACGGTCTCGCAGAGGCAATAGCCGATGGGCTAACTCAATAACTGGTTCTGTTGATTCAATTAAGAGAGCCATTGATACAGCCGGTAACGGAGCAATCCAAGATGGCCGCACCACCAGAGAGAAGAGAGACCTCGCTTATGCGATTGGTAGATACTACAAGATTAACCTTACCAATGTGGCTGACCGAGGCAGTATTGAATTTCGTCAGCATAGCGGAACCACTGATTTTACCAAGATTTCAAAGTGGCTCACTTTCTTGATGCAGTTTGTTGAGACTAGCATCAGGCTTCAGCGCAATGGTAACAGCGCTCCCAAGCAGATCAAAGCTCGTAAGAGCGTTGCTTATGATGCGGTTAGAAAGATAGCTGATGAAAATAAAGTAACAGTTGAGTGGATGAGAGGCAGAGGATTTCGCTGGATTCACAGACCAACTGATGATTTTGCAATTTTTAACTACACTGAAATGGAAGCAATGTACGATGGCCCTAACGATCACAACGCTTTTAGCAGAAATAAGATTGAGCGTAAATTGCGAGAGCTAGGCTGGATGGCAGAAGCGCAAACCACAGACACAGGATTGTTTGATGGCATTACACAAGATGTCCAAAACTGGATGCAAGAAAGAGATGAGGAGTTAAACTAATGAAAAAATTTAGACCCTATTTATACGGAGCCTATGGTTCCAATCTTAGCTTTAGGCAGATGGCTTACAGATGCCCAAATGCGGAAGCGGTTGGAGTGCTGGAGTTGCAAGACTTCGCACTACGATTCAGGGGTGTTGCGGACATTGAGAAATCAGAAGGAAGCTCGGTTATGTTGGGACTGTGGCAGGTTACAAAAGACTGCGAACATCGCCTTGATGTGTATGAGGGAGCGCCTAGCTTCTACCGAAAGGAGCTGGTCAAGATTCCTCAAGACCACCCGCTGGCTGGACACGAACAAGTAATGGTCTACATTATGAACCGCCAACACGATATTAACCCGCCGCCCCATCAATACCTACACGGGATAGCGGAGGGATATTCGGACTTCAAAATAGAGCTAGACCCTTTACTGGATGCAGTCAAACACTCCTATGCCCATGAGGTTAAGCACGTCAAAAAGATATTCAAGACTAAGCATAAGCCTCAGACCGGCAAAGGGAAGTCCGGCAGCAAGCTCTGGTACAAGCAGAAGCGATACCACCAAGAAGGGTATTAACGACCACCGTGGGTATGGCTCTCCAGCAATGGGGAGCCTCTACCGGACGCTCGGAACAGGCAAACCCTGTTGCCCTGCCCACACTTCCCGATTACTTCAACTGCCTCAGCGTCACCTGACGGCTTCTTTCACTTTCCCATTTCGCTTCCGCCAACCGTAATATCCGCTTTTTTGTTTCTGCATTGATGCTTGCTTTTTGGACTTGTAAGTAACGGTCAGCCCAATCAGGATGGGACTTCACCTGAGAATCAGCCATTGCCGCGCTCATCTTTGATTGCATAAGAGCCGTCTTGCTTGCTGCTTCCCATGCCTTAAACATGGATTCAACTTCTGCGTACTGGGTCTGACCTTCCGACCAGTTATCAATCGCCACTTCCCACTGCTCCAGATGCTCATCAAGAACATCTTTATTTCTTGGAATCATATAACCCCCTAATTTCCCCGATAGCTTTATCCCCTATTTGGGCTGTCGTATACCTCAACACCGTCCAGCCCAGCAGAGCCGCTGCGTTGTACTTTTCTAAATCCCCAGCATAACCCATAGGTCGGGTATGCCTTCCTCCTGAGAACGTCCCTCCTTCAACCTCAACGGCTATTTTCCTGATAGAACAAATAACAAAATCAAATCTCCAGCGACGGCTTTCGTGAAATCTGACTTCTCTCTTAAAGGGTATCCCGTGATGTTTCAACAAGATTGCCAGACTTTCTTCCCCTTTTGATTTCTTCACATCATTACCAGTGATGATCAGTGGCAATTACTGGAGCAACAGGCTCCTCAAAACAGCGCGTGTTTTCATTGAAGCAAAACGATGCCTCTCCGATTTGCCCATACAAGCCTTGCTCTCTTATCTTCCTCGTTATCACTCTGATAGTGTTGGTTTCAAAATCCCTGTGGACTGTAACAACAGCATCAGATTGGTTGTGCCAGTGAGCAGCGCCACTAATGTCGTAAGCAGTCGGAGGAGCATAGCCGCCGCTATCCTGCTTTGGCATTTTGGTCGGATGCGCTACAACCCAAGTGGTTACATCGTGCAATTTGCAAAACCTCTTATTAAGACTAATAAAGTCTCTGATATGCTCGTCCTCGCGGTACTTCCCAGCCCTGCTTGCATCTACTTCATTGTACGGGTCAATAACCAGCCCATTGCAACCGAACTTTTGTATCGCGCCTTTGGCAATATCAAGGATTCGGGTAATGTTTGGCGTATGCTCCCTAGTCTCTATAAAGAAAAAGCGTCCATGTATCCAGTTAATAGCCTGTTTTAATTCTTCCTCAGACATTCGGCCTTGGTAGCCGCTATCAAATGATTTGCCAAGCATCATGGATGCCAGCCTTCTAATGTGCATCTTTGATGAATGCTCTGGGCTAAAGACGGCAAATTTCCAGTTGTAGTTTTTAGAAAGCTCAATCAGGCATTGGTCAAGAAAGGTAGATTTGCCATGATTCGGGATTCCCGTCCACACATGAAACGTACCCTTCATTACTTTGTAAATCTTGTCTAAGGATGGGTAGCCAATTTTAATAGGTCTGTCATATCTTCCGTGGTACAAATCAAGTACATCAGTTGCATATCTGGATGCAGTATACAGTCCGTCAACTGGATAAGGTATTGCTTGGTCTATTAGCTCCCTTAATCTCTGCGCCCCGTGTTTTACCAGAACATCATTTGCATCCTTGCATTCTTCCGGCGCTTTGACGTACCAGCACTTTTCTTTTCCGTATCGGTGCAAAAGTTCCTTCCGCAGATTTTCACCCGCCCCATCGGAATCACAGAACAATATTATCTTGTCCGCTTTTACAGGATGAGTTTGAAGGCATCCAAACCTTTTATCATTCTCCTTGTAAGTGACATTAGGGGGAGCGCCATCTGGTAGCGTAGTGACCGATTCAATCCCCGCCTCAAAGACGCTTAGCGCATCAATCTCGCCCTCAACAAACACCACCACCTTTGAGTCTTTAACCCTGTCGTAATTGTAGAGGCTTTTCTTCCCGTTCTTTGTTTGTCTGAATTGCTTATCTGGAGTCCGGTGTTTTATGTTGTCGCATTGTCCGTGATGACCGTTGTATGGAAATCCGATCCATTCGTTGTCGTCAGTAAAAATGTTGAATGATTCATAGGTCTCACGCGAGATGCCCCGCTTGTTAAAATAGGAATCAAGGAATGTGGATGGTTTCGCTAGATAGGTTACTGGCTCTGGCTTTGGCCGTCTGGTTGGAATTACGCTTAAAGATGGCTCTATCACTCCGCCCTGAAATCCGCAGTGATGACAGTTAAATAATATTTTATCCGGCTCCAAAGTAACCGATAGCGGGTTATCTCTGGGGTTATGTTCTGGCTGACATTCTGGACATTTAGTTTTTTGCGTTCCATCCTTTAATCTGTGCGTAGGGATGTTGTATTCGTTATTTAGTTTATCCAGCAAGTTCATTTAGGTTTCCCCCCTCGTTATCATTCTTTTGTATATCTTTAGTATAGTCGGACACTGGTGGCCTAACCCTCCGGCCACCTACGTCCACCCCACTCTGGACACTGGCTTCCACCCTCAGAAAATACCGATTGCTTGTTCCGCTGCGGTGTCTGATTTCAATAAGACCGCAATCAACTAACGCAACCAAACATCTACGCACTGATCTATCGGATACTCCGCATATTTCTGCTATATGATTTTCAGATGGAAAGCAGGAATGCCGTTTATCGGCATAGTTGGCAAGAACAAGAAGAACCAGCTTACTGGTGGGTGATGGGCATCGCTTAGAAATGCACCACGTTAGGGCTTGAACACTCATTGCCCATTATGGGCTGTTTTAGATTTTATCTCAACCCGTAAAAATCGTTGGGGGAAACTTCGCCGTTGGTCATTCCGTGAATTACTTGCATTTCGTTTTGGCGAGGTATCCTTGATCCATTGCACCACTTTGCAAGCGCGTGGATGCTAAACCCCGCCTGTTGTTGTTTTGATTTCTCAAGAAACTGACTTTGAGTCATGCTGTTCTGTTTCAACCAAGCGGATAATTTCATATTTGAATCTCAGATAGCCCTTTAGAGATACATTTGGCGGAGTAACACTCTGCCGAATTTGTTTTATAGCACTCTCCGATGCCGTTTTTGTCACAAATAACAACCATTTCGGGAAAAGTCTATCAAGAGATTAATTGAGATGCAACCCATTTCGTGCCATAATTGGGCATTGAAAAGAACGAGCCAGCCTATGAATGACCCATTTGAAGCCCACAAAGTTGGACACCTAAGCGCCTCAAGCATTAACGAATACATCCAGAACCCAGCAAGATGGCTCTTGCACGTTTCAGGTTACAGAGATAATGCAGGTATCCCTGCTATGTGGCGAGGAACAGCTATAGACAAGGCCATCACTAAGGCGCTGTTTGAGCCAGAACTGTCAGATGAGCAAGTGCTGGAATATGCTGACTCAGAGTTTAAAATTAATCATTCGTCCGCGCTTGATGACGGCGCAGAAATAAATGACAAAAAACTTCTTTCTGAGCAGACCGCATTGCCACGATACCTGTCAGTTGCGTTGCCACACTACCGCAGCCTTGGCACACCTATTGCTAGTCAGAAAAAAATTAAAATTGACCTATATGATGTAGGAATAAGCGTTCCCATGATTGGGTATATTGATCTGCTCTATGAAGGAGTAGTTCGTGACATCAAGACAGTTGGAAGATTGCCCTCGCGTGTGCCAGATACAACCTGTAGACAGTTATCTATTTACGCGAAAGCAGAAAATTCATTGCCCATTGTTGATTACGTCCATTGCACAAAAAGCGTGTCACAAGTTGCTGTAATGGCGGTTCCTTCTCAGGAAAGGCATTGGAGAGTGGCGCTTAACGCCGCAAAAGGTATGGCGAGATTGTTAAGTTACTCGCCTGATATTGAAGAAGTAGCCCAGTTGCTTGTGCCAGATTTAGATGATTGGCGCTGGTCGGCAGGGGAAAAAAGAGCCGCTAAACGGCTATGGAGATTAGAATGAGTGAAAATTTAAGTTCCATTACAGAGGCGATAGAACTCGCTGTAAAAGCTAAGCCAAAAGACTTTGCGGAGGCAATGGATTGGGCGCAAAAATTTATGCCAAATCTAATAGAAGGGACAGGAACGAACCCACATTTTAAATCGGATTTCATTGAGTTTGAACAGCTTATCCAAGTGACAAGAGCAGTCCTGTTGCCGCTTGGTTTAAGATTCAGGCAAGTAGCCCATGTTTTAGAGAATAACGATGTGGGAATTGAAACCATAATTAGCGGGTACGGTGAAGAAGAAAGTCATGGGGTGTTACCTATTAAGGCTCAGACCCAAACACCGCATGGATCAGGTGGAGCGGTGACTTATGGAAAAAGGTACTCGCTTGCAATGGCGTTAAACATCTCGCACCAGAAGGATGATGATGCCAATAAAGCGCAAAAAGAAACTGTTGAAAGAAAGACCACTGGATGGACTGAGGTAGTGGGGGTCAACGTGAATGAATACACCCTTAAAAAAGGCAAAACAGTTATTATCAAAAACGATGACACAGCCGCATTTTTAGAATCTTGTCGTACTCATTTGCGCGATGCTACAGATAAAACCTGTCAGGACATTTTTAAAAGCAGCGAAAAGGATATACAACGGGCGCTATCCAGCACAGAGGACGCAAAAGATAAACAGGCTTTTGGCATATTGGTGGGTATGTTTAATAGACTAGGAGAATCTGATGGCGCATGAAAAAAGAGGCTTAGATCACTATGTTATGCGATGCCTATCAGATTTTCAGCCTTGGACGTTTTGGAAGATACAGCAAAGGATTAACGAAAAGACAGGCAAGTTTTATGGAGAGCCATCCATAAGCGCGGCGATTCGGAATATTCGCAAGCCGTACATGAGGACAAAGTATGGTTTGCCTATGACGGGCGAAGTAGTAAACCGTGAACGAATACCAAACGGTAAGGGCTATCAATACAAACTAAGCCATCTGGTAATGAATCAATGGCAATCTAAAAGCACAGCTAGAGGAGAAAAGTAATGTCAAAGGAAAATTTTGAACTAAAAGAAAAAGAAGGGACTTTGTGGATTGATGATGCAAATGAACTTATCGCCAGAGGCAAGGTCAAACTGTTCGGTCAAGATGTTTACTGCGCCCTTGCAAAATCAAGAAACAAAGACGGAGACGAGAAAATAGAGTTGATGTTTTCTGCTGGTTTGATACATTTCAACTCCCCTGAAACAAAGTTAGACCCCGAAAAAAGCCCTGATTATTCGGGCAAAGTCACCCTTTTAAGTAGCAAGCACAAAGCATCAATATGGGAGAACTCGTCATCAAACGGAAAAAGATATTTCAACCTCAGACTTAAAGAATCTGAGGAAACATCCCCGTTTTAAATCCAAGCCGCATCTGGCATGGGTAAGGTCTCTTGGCTGTGCGGTAGGAAATCACGAATGCAACGGACCCATTCAAGCTCATCATCTTCTCAGGCCGTGGATTGGCGGAAGAGGGATGGGCTTGAAGGCGGATGACCGGAATGTTATCCCGCTTTGCTTTAGACACCATCATCTGCTACATAACCAATATGGCAGCGAACCATCCTTTTTTATCAACTATACGGAAGATGAAGACTACGGGAAAAAACTATCCGAATCCCTCTGGTCGGAATCCGAATTTTCCGAATAAAAAAATAAGCTCTTATCATTATGAAGTCCTTACTACGCTGATGGCTGTAATAACAGTCTGTCTTATGCCAATTCCTATCCTTATAACTCTCTGGTTAATATCAATAAATTTCTAATTCCTCAGATTTAGGGGGTATTAGGGTTAGGGGTATCCCCTTAAAATCCTTTAGAGAGGCTCAGGTAAAGCCGTTTTTTCCCATATATACCCAAAAAGGGTTGTTTTCTTCATCTGCTCTGTTAGTATTACAACTCTTCCAACATTAACCGAAAGGATAAAAAGATGGCACTTTTAATTTTACAGACACAATACAAAGAAAACTATGGCGATGAAGATAATCCGTACTGGAAGTATAAAGGCGGCAGTGAATATCTTTTCCCACTTGGCAAAGATTCAGATGAGTGGAGCAAGTCTGTTGTTGATGGCAGCTATCACGATGTCAGCAAGGCGCAACTCATAGCCCTGATGGACGCTAACGGATTTGACACATTTCTTGGTACAGCTCAAAAGCTCGTTACCTACAGCAATCCAATGTCAGAAGAATATGTATTAGATTCTTTTTTCCGTGATGATGATTATCTTGCAAGTGATACCGTAGAGCAAAATTACATTAAGAAAAGTCTTGATGGCTCTTGGGTGCTTGTTAAGAAATATTCATACCCTAATGGGCGCTCCATGACTTCCGCTCAAGAGATTAAGGAAGAGCAAGAGCTTGGAAGGTATCAAGTTTGGGAAGATGCAGACGCTGACGTTAGATACACCAGCGAGCTAACGCAATGAAAAGACCAGACGCTATGATGCTAAAACGAATCCTTGGGAAAAACTTGCTCGGTGATGAGGATGGTGGGCGAATCGTTAAAAGAGCGCTGGAGGTTCCGCTTCTTGATTTCACCAGCAAAGAGGATGCGAGAGATTTTGATTGGGCGCTATCTGACAGGGAGCTTTCCAGCAAAGACGAGGTTGTGGATGTTCCCGAATGGATTTTTGATGAGTTTGTTTTTGTTTACCGCAGACCAATTAATTTGAATATGGGAGATTTC
>Ga0098059_1001316_pt1 | contig 12598 bp, 22 predicted proteins | sample 20_taG_FD_92580 | JGI IMG/M metagenome (GOLD analysis project Ga0098059, IMG submission 92580) | Marine viral communities from the Subarctic Pacific Ocean - 20_ETSP_OMZ_AT15318 metaG | ecosystem: Environmental > Aquatic > Marine > Oceanic | place: Subarctic Pacific Ocean | collected 2015-01-19
GGTCATCGTCATCCCTTTAGCTTTATCGATGATAGTATCCACCCACTTTTTATCCCAATCCCTTGAGTTGACCGCATCCCTCAACTGTTCAGCGGTCATAAACTCCCGGTAGAAGCACATCCTTGCCTTCTGAAGCTCGGTTGTGTCCAACGGAACAAAGAAATCCTCTCCAACCCGGAGACTGACCAGGGTGGGTCGGTCCATCGTTGTCATTGGGCTGGGATACTGAGCGGATCCGGTTTCCCTTAAATCTTTTACGATCTTACGCAACACCTTCTGGGAAGCATCGGGGAGGAGTTGCCGTCCCAGTTCAATCGCTTCATCCTCTCGGGCAGGATCCAGAATGGTTTGAACCGCATCCGCGAACTGAGGTTGCTGCTGGGCAACCATCCCAATCTGTTCCAGGTCAATGTCCTCATAGGTTAAGGTCTGCTCTCGCTCCCAGAAAATTCCCATGACCGAAAGTCCATTCTCCAGCATCGTGTTCGCACACAACTCAGCTTCCGAGTAAAACTCATCAATAGCATTGTTACTTGCGTAGCGGAGAAGGTTAGTCGTCAGACTCGCTTGCTCGGCATCGTTGCTCTCCAGTGGTGCCGCATTCAGTTGCATGTTGCGAAGGGATGTCATTAATAGATCAACATCCTCGTTTATGTAGGTATCCACCAAGGGCACCTTGCTATCGCTACATCCGTCAAACGGAACAGGGGTGTGTCCAACATTCCCTTTCCATTTCCTGCCATCAGCGGACTGCCCAGCCCACCGATTGTATCTTGCATCAGAGTTCAACTCGCTACGATTCATGTAATCGTTTGTGCGAATTGCCGCTTGGTTCAACTCTTTTGCCAGTTCATTAATATTTACTTTCTTTGCTGCCATTATCTCACCCTCACTTTTGTTCCTTCAGGACCTAGCTTGAGCAGGTTCCTAATGGATTCCCTTGTATATCTTCGCTGCCGCTTATTCACGGGAGCATTCACCAAGACTCCTATCTCCTCTAACTCAAGCAATCGATTATAATTCAAACCGGTAACTTGCTTTGCCTCACCGGCAGTCAATGTCAATGGTAGGTCATTAAATTCCATGCTGATCGCCGCCAGTTGCCGTCATTATAAGATCATTCATTGGCATTGGTCCGCGCTTGAAAAGATACCGATCACAATCAACCACATCCTTCATTGCCCCTCTTAAACCATCTCTTCCGGTGTACTCCATCAGAGCATAGATTGTTTGCTGACAATCCTCACTAATGTAGTAGCGGGGACAGTTCATTGCATTTACTTCCGCTTCATCATTGTAATCAAGATAATCATTGATCAACTGAATGCCCTCTTCGATATTCGTCCCGGGTGCCGGGATAAAGATCATGGACGGACCCACCTTGTGCCCCTCCTTGTTCTGCTGCTCCTCCTCCATGAGGGTGATAATATTTGTACCCTCCTCAATACTGGGAACATTCGCTTTACCGAATCTCGGATCAATCAGTCTTTCATAGATCTTTTCGGATTTAGTACCTAACCAAACCCCAATCTCGTCATCGTACACCCAACCCTCTGCTTCCAGAATGAGTTTTTTGTATGCCAGGATACTTTTTCCCATCCCACTGGTCTGGGCAGGTCCAGCAATCCCGTCTGGTTTATTCCCTGGTAGGGTCCACTCCCCGTATGTCTTGAAATCGGGCCATTCCCGGTAAAGAAACACTCTCCCCATGTCATCGATTAGGTGCCATTTGAGGAACCAGTTCTTATTGCCGGCAGGATCGCAGGTTAAAAATCGGGTTCCTTCCTTGGGGATCTTATCCGGTTTGACCACATGCACCTTGTCATCAAACCGGTTAAACACCCCTCCATCCATCTTGTCTGCCCACCCATATGCCCGGATCTTGATGTCGGTGGTGGGCTTATTTTCAAGCATCCTGACAACCTGCTCAAACCCTCCAAACGGATTCAAGCTGCCGTGGAAGGAAATCACCCGGGCATTCTTGCGGAATGGCTGCATTATGTAGGGCATCTCTCCTGGAGGGCATCCCTGGACATGAATCGCTTCCTGCTCAAGGAGTGGAGCAGGGAGACTCTTAATCACCCGGGCACCCGATATAAACTCCTTGACCACCGGGGAGTACCCCCGAATCGGGGTGAAGGTGAGCACGATCTTTCCGTAACGTGTGGTCACCCGAAACCGTAATGTCTGAAGGAACTCAAGCGGGATTAACTCGTCTGCCCATATAAGGTCGCACTCTCCCCCCTCAAGCACCGAGATGTTCTGGGTGTAATTAAGGAAACGGCACCGACTGCCGCTAGGGGTAACGAACACTTGATCTGAGAATCCATTCTTGTCAGTCCAAGAGATGTTCGTTGTGGAACCTTTCTTGCCGACATCCCTCCAGGACGGTGGGAGGTACTTTCGGATGATTGGTTGCTGGATCTCGACTGAGGAGGGCAGGGAAGAGTGAAGGCACCAGACCACCGACTTGGGTTTGTTGATGAGTGTCTCTACAACAAGCTTCGCCGCGAACTCGGTCTTGCCGGCCCGGTTGCCTCCCAGGATCAAAAGCTCATCGCACTCCTTGTAGAGTTCCCTTGCGTCCTTCCAGGGGTCCAGTTCAAACCCGGCATTAAGAGGGTCAACCAGACTAAGCGTGATCGACTTCTCCCTCTTCTTAATTAGGTTAACCACATGGTCTTCACCATGCTTATCTACAAGTACCTTGATTACCTCATCTTCAAGTATCGGATAATACGGATGAGGTGTTTGTTTGAATAACTTTTTTTCTTCCATCCGTTAATAGTTCTCTAATCTTATCTCGGTCTTTCCTTGTTCCTTCATCGGTGCGGCACCTGTCTTCTACCTTACCCCACGCATATCCGGGCATTGTCCGTTCAGTGTTGAACACCTTGGCAATTTCTCCAGGAGGTATCATGTTTTCATAGCAGATGGACATCCCCATGTGGCGCGGCACCGTAAATTCAGGTTTGCGGCATCGTCTTGTAACCCAATCCTTGGGGATATCATAATATGCTGCGACTACCTCTAGTGCCATTTTTGGTGTGAATTTATGCATAGATCTTTGTGGGTTCCCAGAAGATGCAATCATTCGCATGCTTGAGGTATATCTGCTTTTCCTTAACTCGTTCACCTCGCTTGGTGAAGATCAGTTCAAAGACTCCGTACTGTTCGCGCAACACGGCAACCGCACGAGAGAAGTTGACAAGGTCGCTTGATCCGGTTGCCAGGTAACTCAAGTCACGATCAGACCAATTAGATCTTGAGTTGTTGTCACTTGGAGGTTTCCCGGTGTGATGCATTGCAATGAAAGTTGTCCCGTAATGCTTTGCAAGACTCCCAATACCGTGCCGCACAAATTCGCTGACCGCTTGCTGGGAACGCATATCGGTGCCGATATAGTGGAGCAGGGGATCCATTATGAAGACATCGGGTTCATAGACCTCAAGCACACCATTTGCCATGTCTATGAATTTTTGACCTACATTGCTTGCATCAGTAATGAACCGGCAATTCCGATTAACTCGTTTGATCTCGCTCGCACTTAATCCTAATTTTTTAACAATACCCTGCACCTCCTCCGAGAGGTCGCCCATGTCGTTTTCAGCTTGAACCAGGACAATCTTCAACGGTCTTGCCGGCATGATCCCAAACGCTTCCTTACCTAAACTCCATAGGATGCTCGCTTGCATAATAAGACTACTCTTACCCAGCCCACTGGCACCCACAATCATGCCGAAATGACCCCGGCATAACCACCGATCCCCCAACACATTGTTCGCATCCGAACCAGAGTTGAAGGTTAGCAATTGATCAAAGGACATTGCTTGACCGATAGATTTACACTGAAGTGTCTCCTGGTAGGATTCCCATGAATCCGCACCGTGGTTGAGCTTGAGTAGTCTCTGCCGTTTACCGTCCCGCAGGACACCGGGCAACCTGCTCAACCTACCGGGATTCTTATTGCTGGCATCCAACCCAGGGAACTCCTCATAGACCTTGGCAACTCTCTCATCGTATTGCTTCCGGTCCCTGGCATCCACCCGCACCCATGCATGGACGCTCTTGCCCCCGGAATAGATGATTGCCGTGATGGGCAGATTGGTGGAAATGATCTTCTTATATTGATCCGCAAGATCACCCTCATCAAACTCCACTAGGCAATGTCGGTAAGCAGTGACATGCTCATCCTTGATGCCTCCCGAAAGGGGGTTAATGCATATCCATGCACCATACTCGGCAGATGCTATCTTCTCTGAAACACCATTAAGGTTATCCCACCTGTTCAAATCCCCTTTACCAATGGTTGGACCTATTACAATCCGCACCTTCTCTCCATCCTCAAATGCTGCTTCAAGCAGTTTCATCAATGGATTGTCAATTCCGCATGGTAAATTCATCTTCTTAAATCTAACTGTTGTTCCCGATTTTTTGGTCCCAGGTTCCCGGGCAACTCGCGTGAAAACAGATTGAAGGGTCTTGGTAAATTCATGGGCACCTAATCCATCCTGGGTTGCCCGTCCTTCCAGAAGATTCACTGCTTCTGAAACAGAAAAGCCGCAGTCCCTTAATTGGCATGCAACTTTAAATAATGTTTGGTTTCGTTCTCCCTCTGCTGACCCTGCCATTAAATAGTCACTCACTATTATCGGCAGATTTCCACTCCTCTCCCTCATCCTCATCATCTTCATCTTCGTATTCGTCGTCTTCCTCTACTAATTCATAATCCTCTAATACGGTTTCTGCCACTCTAGCCATATAAGCATCCATGACAGTCCTTGTGGCGAAGCAATACAGCACTCCCGCCATTGAAGCGAAGGTCATGTCAAACTCATGCTGATAGCGTTCGACTAGTGCTTCTAGGTCAGTTGCAAATGCTGTCTGCTGCTGTTTTTCGTCCAAAGTAAATAGGGGGGCACGATGCCCCCCCATATCCGGTTCTATTTAAACTCCTCGTCATCATTAGACGAAGGTTTTTCCGCATGAAACCTGGCTATCTGATTGTTTCTGCTGCCATTATACTCTTCTATGGACACATTAGCCCACACCTTGGTTCCCTTCATGCGACTGCACATATCCTCGTTCACATCCACCTCGACACCTTCCTCACCTACGTTAAGTGCCCGAAGCAGACTCTTAACCTTCCAACTCGTCTTCTCAGTGAACATAAGGTTGCACCATACATGGCACCCCGTGTCGTTGTCCGCAAATCTGAGCGTCAGTTTATCGTCACCCTTTTGTGTGATTCCAAACTCGTGGTCTATGATTTCCAATTCGTAATTCCCCGGGGCAAGCAATTCTCTTGCTGGGCGATTACCCTCATCCTTTGTTAATGTGACTTTTGGCATAACTATTTCCTTCTTATATATCTAGTATCTGGTTTACGTTTAATGAGGCATTCTAACCTGTTCGCAACTTCCTGGGATGCCTCTTTACCCTTGAGGTTGAATTTCTTCTGATACGCTTTGGTGAGTGCTGGGATGCTCACTGAGCATGCGCCCAGGAACTCGTCCTGACCCAACTCCATCCGGGCAAACGCGCCTGGAATGTCGTCTATTACCGGGTTGCCGGCACGGGTTGTAATCCGCACCCCAGGGACATCTTCCCCGTCTTCAATTACTGACTTGTTTACAATCTTCTTAACCCCGGAAATCCAATCTTCTAGGATCTTACAGATTGCGTATGCTTTACCCTTATCCTCCACCGTCTTGAGTTGGGTGAAGTCATAGTTCTTCAGTTCTGTTTCTGGACTTATTTTTTCTAATGTATTCATTGCTACTTTTGATAGGGCTGGGCAAACCCCACTATGCTTGCACCATGTACAGTACTCATTCGGATTGAGTATTCCCTTTGTTTTGTTTTCAGTGATCTTATCAATGATCGCCCATGCTTCCTCATATGAAAGAATGTAGACCTTGCCCCACTTATGTTCCGTATAGATCTCATGGATTCTCATCTCCTTCTTACCGGTCTGCTGCATTCTGCCGGCGGCATAATATGCCATCTGAGCTTTGTACTCCCGCACCTGCCCGGTCTTGAAGTCCCCGATCTGCTCCCCGTCAAACAGATCATTGGTGCCGAAGCTGAGTTCCTCTCCCGAGTCATCATAGATGTGCACCATCTCTTCGCACACAAGGGTCTTCATGTTGAAGTTATCCTTCACATATTCATAACCCCAAAGGACTCCCGGCAACTCATCTGCCGGCACCGGGGAGGTCACCGGCACTCCAGTGCACAATTGCTCCAGATGATCATGGGCGCGGGTGCCCTTGAGCGTAGCAGGTGAGTCCCCCCCGGCATTAGCAAACCCTCCACACTTCAAGTGTGAAGGACCGCTAGATGGGGATCTAGTTGAGTGATGCTGCATGCTTCTCAGCTTTGTCTTTAAAGGAATCCTTCTTATCTACAACCTGTTTAGCTCGGTTGTCGGTAATGTCCTTCCAGGATTGACCATTCTTGATCCACTTGAGCTTGATCATGTATAGGATAGCAGTGTCCTCCCAGCCCTTGATCACATGCGCGAGCGTAGACTTGACGGGAATAGCAATCGGATCCGCTACGGGTGATACCTTTTCCTCAGTCTGCGGAAGGTCTTCGCCGGCATAGATGTAGTGACCCAATCCGAAGAGTGCCAACCCCTTCACCAGACACCGCATCGTTGTGTCGCTGATTTGGCGAGCATTCGGATTCTTAACAGCATTGTTCCGGTGATCCATAACCGGCAACCACATCTTCCTCCACGCACCGTTGACGCAGATCTTTACCCAAACCGTTACCGTTCCATCCGGGTGAATCTCGTATGGGAACTTCGTGTTTTCATCTGAAGTGTACGAATGCGTGAAATACACCACCTCAAACTGAGAGTCCGGGAAGTTGTCCATAAGGATGCCCCATGCCCATGCCCAGGATAGATAGGTTAACCCCATCTTCTTCTCTGCTTTTTCAGTGCAGTCTATTTTACTTAATTTGTCCCATACCTCTCGGTACGGATCTAATTCTGTTTTTGTTTTTTTATCCATTTTTCTAATGTATCTGGTTTTCTTAACTGATCTACTCTTACTGCTTTTACAGGTTTGTAACCCCCATACCTCTGGGAGAAACTCCTCCTGTTAAATTCTTCTTTCTCGATCCACCCCATGATGTTGACAACATAGTAATCGGTGCCAGGTGAGGTCATCACTGCTATGTCCGCGACCATCGGTTTCTTAAAATATAACTCCCCGGTGGTGGACCACTTCACATCGATGGATGTGTTGCCGCACTCCATATCAACACCCCCGTCTCCCTCGTTGTAACCTTCAGCTTGTAGATCCACATTCAGCAACTTACTTACTGCAACCTCCCCCAAAGCACCCTCGTAATTGATCTGCATGTCATCCTTCCCGGACACCTTTGCATTCCTGGTGCGAGTACCGAACTTCATCATCTGACGAGTGATCGCCAAAAACTTTGCACAAAGTATTTCCGGTGGGGATAGGATCATTCTGGTCATACTGCCATCTGGAGCAACTTCGCAAAGCTCTCCTCGTCCATATAAAACCTCCAGGGATGGTTGTTCCTCTTGTGGGCAACCACCGCAATCTTGCCTTTCGCATCCCGCACTGCTTGGTCGCACGCATCCGGGATTGGGAGTCGCTCGACATTCTTAACCTCAAACATCATCACATCATCCAATTCCTCGCAGACCACATCCGCACCTCCTAGTCCGTTGTACTGGACACCTCTCTTTGCAGAGGTCCAACCGAGATCGCGTAACCAATCCCTAAACATCCGCTCCCCGCGCTTGCCTTTCTCTCTGGAAAACTTACCCATTAGTTAAACAGTTCCATAGTCTCAAGAGGTCTTTCCCTTTTAAAATAACTCTCTAATCGAAGGAGTTGGTTGTGGTCGTCACCGTGCCGAAACCATCCGGTGCCATCTACTGATTCGCACCCGAGATCGTGGCACAACCAAACCCGGTGCAAACTATTAACCCTTCCCACATGAACCCTCTTGCCGGCATCAAACCATTGATTAAGATTTCGCCACTTCCACTCAGTCGTCCCCCCAACAAAGATCATGTCCACCTCACTCGGAATATCCCCCAGGGTCATCCCATCCTGGACAACCATTGTCATGGGCCATTTATACTTGGAGATCCTGTCAGCATACTTCTCCCATCGCTTTAATGTCAGTCCCCTGTTCCCGATTGCGTCTGGCACCGCAACCCACATCGGTTTTTGACCCTCAAGAGCAATGCGGTCTAACGCCTTAAAATATTCGTCCTCATCCCACTCCTCCTTTTGTGTCCAACACGCATACACATCATTGTCCAAAGCATAGGGCATCCAATGCCTGAGCTTGGTCTTCCAGTACCCCCTTGGTCCCATTAACCAAGCAGATTCCTTATACCTCCCAGCCCAGTAATGAATCACTGGAGAACTATGGTTAGACAACATCACAAACACCTATTAGATTGCTGTAAAAATATGTCGCACGGGTTTTAGGGGTTTCGGATACTTGGACGCTCTTTAGTTCCTTTAACCCGGGTTTAAGCATTTTATAAATTGAACAAGCGAGTGCTTCACATGTGGTGACAGGGAAATGGTCGTTCAAGTTGACATGATCGTACATATCGATAAGGGGATCCATATACGCATCCACATCTAAGAAATCCCGCAACATCCCATCTCGGTTAAGACTCTCCCCCGTCAAGGTAACCGTGACCGAATAGCTATGACCGTGGAGGTTATGGCACTTATGCTCCGGGGGGAGATGGGGCAGGGAATGTGCCGCTTCAAATCTGTAAACTTTACTGAGTTCAAACACCTGCTTTAGACCTTTCTTTGCATGCCGCACACTCACCGCATGGTTCTTTTTCTCCTTTGTAGCAGGACCATGTCTTTGACCAATCAATGTTGTACTGTTTCCCTGCTTCAACAATATCCTTCTTAGTCATGCCAATTAAGGGGGCAATCAAGTGAATCCCCCCTTGCAATAAGGTGACTTCGTTTATCGCCCTCATATAAAGAGGTCGGCAATCCGGGAACACTTCCCAATCGGTTTTATTGCACCCAATGAAAACCATTTGACTACCCCGTTCCATCGCTATGCTTGCAGCAATGGAAATCATTATAGAGTTTCTTCCTGGTATCACTGGGGTTTCATCTGGATTAAAACCTCTATGCGAACTCAATAAAGGGGACCGCAACCAATCGAAATCCAGGTGAACAACTTGGTGTGTAATCTTCCCTAACCCCTCTAAATACCGGGCTGCGAAATCAAGTTCCTTATGGTGCCGTTGCCCGTAAGCAAAGCTAACCGCATGAACTCTAGTGATAGTATTCTTTATGTTGCGACCCTTGCGAAGCTTGTCACATTCTCCTCGCCACTCCGCTAAACACTGGTGGAGTATCAGCGTTGAATCCATGCCGCCGCTAAACAATACCGTTGCTTCTTGAACTACCACTTACCTGGGAATCTGGGGGTTCTGCCGCCGGCAAAGGTCCATGTCCTGCCATCCAGTTTGATGGGCACCTTCATGCGTTCTCCGTTTGCCGTCCTGGTCCTAAAGTTACGGTTGTGCGGCACCCGCACATGCACCATCTCCCCATTAGCTCTCTCACAAAGGACCACCTTGTAATTAGGGAAATTGTGCCGCACCACAAACGCCTCCTCGACCTCTAGGGCAGGGGGTTCCTCAACCTTCTGACCTTCCAACCCAAGGATCCGCATCATCTTCCGTTCACCAGTTTCAGTATACACAATGTCCCTACCGTCCTTGTGCCAATCGTCTGGGTACCGCAGTTTGGTCTGACGGTGCCTCACGATGGTGTCCCGGTTGATCCCGGTCTTCTCGGAAAGTGTTTTCTCCCTTGTCATCTGGTCCATGTATCAAGGAACTTCTTTATGCCCAAACCGGATGCTTTGAAGTCGCGCACCATCTTCTCCTCATATCTGTCCTCTGCCGGGTAAAGTCCTTTCAGAACTTTCTCCCTTATCTTGCGAGTAAATTGTTTCTTGGTTGTGCCAAGATCTAGATCGTACTTGGGGGGTTCCCCCACTTGTGCCGTATCCGATCTGCCGGCACCCATTGTTGTTAGATTTTTCATTTTGATATATCGTATCTATCCCTTAAATAATCCGAGTTAATCGGCAACCACTCACACAACTCCTCTAGCCCACCTTTATGCCAGAAGGTGATTGCCGTCCTGACTGTTTCAACCTGGTACAACCAGGTATCCTTCTCCCACTGCTTAAATATAAATTTACCGTTAAGGATGTAACCCTTCTTCCTAGCTAACCGGTAGTCCAGCCCTGCTTGGCGAATAACCGCACCAATCAAGTCAATGCATTCATCCATTTCCGAGTACCTTTTCAATGCACTCTTCGATCACCTTAGTCATCGTCTTGCCACTCTTCTTGATCTGCTCCTTGATCAGTCCCATGACCCTAATGGTAGGTCTGAAACTTATTGGTATGTTTCCGTATTTAGTCTTCATTTATGCTTTCTCTTAGGGTTAACTTATATTCATACAACCCTGACCCTCTATAACGCTTTTCAACCTTATGCTTTCCAAACCTCTCTTTTCTAAGGTGCCGAAGTTGCGCTGAAACGGACGCTTGACCATCACCGGTAACCCCCTCGATCTTGCGAAGAGATTTCCATTCCCCGTCTAACATGCATTTAAAAACCCTTTTAAGTTGCCCTTTTAACCGAGGATTGTCTCTTTCCGGTTCATAATCTGAACCATCAAACTTAACTTTATCTATTAATGTTATATTACTCATAATTACTACACGGTGTCATACACCTAAAGTTAAAAAAGGGGAACGATACAAGCGGGGATCCATCCGCTTATTCCACAACCAAGTATATCCATTGTTTCGCATCGTTCCCCTAAGTGTTGTCAGGTTGATTTCTCTAAATCCCTAACCCTGTTGGTTAGCACCCGTATGATTGTTGTCTGATCCTTGACCTGGTTCTTGAGGTCTTCGGTGCCCTGCAATGCTGCTTTCAGCTTTGCCCTCAACTCGTCTTTACTTTCAGTCGTCATGTTACTGGTGTCATACACCTTGGTTTAAAAAAGGGGGTTAACCCTTTAATTAGTTTCTCGCCATTCCATCTTCTGAGTTATTGCTCATCGTTACCTAGCATCCGCGCAACCGGTCCATCTGTATGCTCCATTATCAATTCGTACGATTTGGAGGACAGGCATGAAGACCATTTGGGTTGGCGTCGAACCCATTCCAAACATTCGTAGCTTTGGACGTTGTACATGAATTGAATGTATTTATCTGGGAAACTCCAATTGATAAACTGAAATTGTTCGCTCCTGTTTTTGTTTTCAACCTTCGACAGTTCTAGCAACTCAGGACGATCTTCTAAAATCCCGCGATACACGAGAACCGTTTCATTTCTGTAGCCCAGTTTACGCCGCACCATATTTAGTTCGTTATCAAGTCGATTGTTTTCGTCCGACAAACGCCGCACCTGATGCGCACATGAAAGGATTTTTTCAGTCTCAAACCAATATCGCCCCGAGGTGGCTTTGCCGATGAACGTGCAGACTGCCCACATTAAAAGCAACCCGAATACAAATTGTTTCAACGTCACGGTGCGATGCACTCGTTCGTTTGTGTCTTCGGCTTGTATGTAGTGTTCCCTCTCCTGCAACTCCTTGAAGTCGGAGAGGTCTTTACTCATCGGTGGATTTGTGTCGTTTGTATTTCCCATTTTTGTTTATCAATTTTTCACTTAATTCCTTTAAAAGCTCCGACAGGGAGATGCCGCGATCCGCAGCATGTTCCTGCAATCGTTCTACATTAGTCTCCCATTCCCAGAAGGTGACCAATTTTTTTCCTTTTTTTCTTTGTCCTGGCATCTCGCAAAAACGAGTGTATGACACCTAAACTCTTTAAAACAAGCAATCCCCATCCGTATGCGCTTGTTGTACTACTGCCGTACTACTGCGGTCAACCCCTTTTTTAAAAAAAGTTTGCATCCCAGGTATTACGGTGCCAATCCTCCCCTCTATGCGGCGACCATCAGAACCGGCTGGACCTAAAGTTGGGAAGAACTTCCGTATCTCCCCGTCCCTCTGCAAATACGTTGAATCCTATGCCAAGGAGAACAACACAACCTTCTCCGCACTGGTCGAAGAGTGTGTCAGGAAGCAAATAGGGGACATTATCGCTGAAATGGACATCGATACCCCTACGATCCGTCCAGCATGGATCAAATTCAAAGGTGGGGGCATCTACCTAGACAAGTGTATCCGCATCCCCGGGAAGGGAATCTTCATCCCCGAAGCACATATGGCATCACTTCCCACCGATTTGACCTAAATCGCACTCATTCTCACCTTTTCCCCAAATAGTCCTTGCACCACTTCTAAGTAGGGCGTAAAAACTTGTGCGTGACACGAGTCCTAGAAGGAACCCCTTTCTAGGAGATGCGCCGCGATAGGGGCGCGAGTTTGATAATCACGAGCCGGCAATGTCTCTAGCGGACTGACAACCGGGAAAGCAGGTAAAACTGCGGGAGAGGGCAAATGCTCTGCCATAATAGGTTCTTCCCTCCTGAACCTCAAAGGCATCATAGGGATATAAGCGA
>Ga0098059_1001317_pt1 | contig 12597 bp, 4 predicted proteins | sample 20_taG_FD_92580 | JGI IMG/M metagenome (GOLD analysis project Ga0098059, IMG submission 92580) | Marine viral communities from the Subarctic Pacific Ocean - 20_ETSP_OMZ_AT15318 metaG | ecosystem: Environmental > Aquatic > Marine > Oceanic | place: Subarctic Pacific Ocean | collected 2015-01-19
CAATAAAATTAATTAATAGTTATGAATAAAATAATAAATTCTTTAAATATTTCTAACACGGGTACTATAGATGCTAATGGTAGTAAACGTGGAATACATATTTCCGGTCAAGTTGGAGCTAAGTTTTCTTTAACTATTAAAGATAGTTCTAATCGTAATATATTAGAAGATTATTTAAACAATGTAGTTATACCTAAATCTGGTACTTATACGTTAACACAAGCATTTCCAGCTTTTGAATCTAATAATTTTACTAGAGTAGATAATACTGAAACATATACTATTACAATTTCACCAGGAGCATTTACAAGCTTTGACAAAGATGTAACAACTTCTTATGAGATTTTACAATATCCAGATCCCACTATTACAATAACATCAGACGCTACAATAGACACAAACGCTTGGGGAATAACCGCGTCAGTATCAGGTGCAGATGCTACTTTAAAAGGAAAAGCAATGCGGTTAGCAGAAACAATACCGAATAACTTTACAACATCATCATCTTCTACATATACAAAAAGATTTGGAGAAATACTATATAATATTACTGTACCAGCAAGTTCTGGGAGGTTATATATATCAAAAACGCCTAATATAGTAACAGACTTAAAGAAAAGTACTGATGTAAAAAGAGTTCTTGCTGAAGATAAAGGTAATAAAAAAACTATAGTTTTAACAACACCTCCTGATGAACCTAGTCAGTTTTTAAATACTGTAAAAGAAGGGATGACATATAGAGGTAGTTATGTATATACAAAATTATTTGATTCAAATATAACTGACAGTGATGGGAGAGGTTTTAGTGACAAAATTAAATTAAATAATATAGAAAACTTAGTGGTTGGTATGGTTATAACAGGTGAAAATGTTAAAGGATTGACCACTATTATTTCTATTGATAGTGATACTGATATTACTATTTCTTTAAAACAAAAATTAACATCTTTTGATCAATTAACTTTTACTAAAAAGTTTATCGGGAAAATAGACACTATTGATGCGGAAGGTAATATAACAACTGATTCTAAAGAAGTAATTGCTAAGAATGCAAATATAACACTTACAAATGATACGACTTCTATACATGGAAAAGTAAACGCTACAGGAAGTGGGAGCGCTACTATAACATTAAGTGGTACTTATCAAGTTAGAAAATTTGGAAAAGAAGATGTAACATTTACTCAAACATTAGGTAATTTTATAACAGCTATACCAAATGCTCACACGCAATATATAACAACAACAAAAGATACTCCTGTAACTTTTGATCTACTCGCGTTAGATACAGATTTAGATAAAGGTAATAAAACACCAACTTGGGAAGCTCAAGATTATCCTTTGCATGGTACAATAAACGCGAGTTCATGGACTGCTGGGGTAGGTACTACTATTTATACTCCTCACACGGGATACACAGGGACAGATAAAATTTATTTTTATACAAGTTACTCAGGTCAGATTAGCGCGCGAACACCAATATATATAACAATAACATAATATGCCAGCAATAACTCTTACATTTAACAATCCATTAAACACGTCAGTACAAGTTGGTGATGTAGCGTATTACGCGAACACAACTAAAATTGGGGTTCATCATGAGGAAAATTTAGGTGGTGTAATATCATTAGGACCTATTACTAATATTATTCAATGGAATGGAGTAAATTCATTTATTACGAGTAATATGCCAATAAATACGCCGTATCCTGCTCAAGGTAGTTTTATAATGTTCAGTAAAGACAATAAAGCTAATATGAGTAGTATACTTGGTTATTATGCTGAGGTTGAGTTTAAAAATAACTCTAAAACAGAAGCTGAATTATTCAGTGTTGGAACAGAGGTTTTTGAGAGTAGTAAATAATAAATAAAGAATGTAATTATAAATTATACAATATACACATTAAAAAATTAAAATTATGCCAGTAGGATTAAAAAAAGCAACTCCTTTCCGTAACGGAAACCCAAGTCCAGCAAAGTGGAGAGGGTTAAATCCTTTTAGAAAAAGTAGGAGAGCAGAGCGATTAGAAGGAATCGGTGATATGAGAGACGATTTGGGAGGCGATATACAAGCTCTTATGGATAAACCTTTAACAAATGAATTTGCAGGAATGCAAAACGCTTTTGCTGGATTAGCAAATCCTTTCGCTAATCAAGAAAATCCGTTTGCTGATTTACAAGCTCCAAAATTCCAAACTGAATTTGAAAATAAATTTGAAGATTTAAGTGTTAACACTAAAGCAGCGGAACTTGCTCAACAACAGTTCCAACAAAATCAAGCTGCACAATTACAATCTATGAGAGAAGCAGGTATATCAGGAAGCCAAGTTCAAGCTATGGCTAACGCTTCGCTTCAACAAGCCGCGTCAACACGAGCTGATATCGGAGGACAAGAAGCTTCAAATAGAGCTATGGCCGCGAAAGGAGCTGAAGGAGTTCAAAGACTAGAAGCACAAGCGAAAAAAGACCAAGCTATAGCAGGTTTTGAAACTGATAAATTAATAAGACAAGGACAATTTGACGTTGATAAAATGATCGGTTCAGCTCAACTTGATGTTGATAAAACAACAATGGAAGGAGCTTGGAAAGCAGATATGGCAGAAAGAGGTGGAGCAGCAGACTTACAAAATCTAGAGTTACAAAGAGATCAAGCTGGACTAGCTTTAAAAGCGGGTCTAATAGAGGGAGAAGGAGCTGAACTAGCCTCAACTAAATGGTATCAACGATCGGCAAAATAAAAATTATACATTAATATAAATATTAAATTATGGCACAATCACAAGTTTTTGATATTGGAGCAATGCACAAGGTAGGATATGCAAGCGCTGGAGGAATTAGAAGATATAAACAGCAACGAGGAGTTTCGGCTTTAGAAAGATTTGCATTTCAATTTCTTGGTAATCAAGTTAATGATTATGCTAAATCAGCTAGAGATAGAAGGGAAGGTTTTCGAAATTTGAACGAAATTCAAAGTGCAGATATGTTCGCCACTATAAAGGAAGATCCATTCACGCAAAACGAGGATGTTTCTAGCGCTATACAAGAGTTTAGTGATATGAGAGATGAGGGGCAAAGATTAGTTAGTAAGTATCATGGCTTTGCTAAAAGTAAAAAATACAAAAAGGGAGTAGAGATGATGAATCAAGCCCAAGCCAAATTAACAAATTTACAAGGAGATTTACAAGGTCGATTAACATATAAAAATAAAGCTAGAAGTATAGAATTAAATGGGTATTATATAGACGAGAACGGTGAAAAAGTAGAAGCTTCGTGGGATGCAATGAACGAAGATAAAGTAGATAATAGAACTATGGCACTAATGACCGGAGAATTAGATAAATCTTTTGTTGTAAACAGGGAAACTGGACGTTTAGAATTATTGGAAGAAAATTGGGATAATGTAAGCGCAATGCCAGGAAGTGTTGGAAAAAAACAAATTGTTGACCCAGAAATAACAAAAACGCCTTGGAATGAACTTAAGCTTAATAAGATGAAAGATAAAACTAAGATGCTTGGTTTATCAACCGCAGCTATGGAGTTGGGTTCAGGGTATGGAACGAGTGGTATCGAATGGAGTAATACATTACAAACAGGAATATACGATCAAGCAAGACAGCAACTTGGTGGGTTAGGTAGAGATGGTTTTAAGAGTTGGTTTTTTGGTGGTACGCACTATGATTTCGCTAATGGTGGAAAAACTTTTACAACTCCGGCTGGAGCATTTGTAGAAAAACGACTTGGTTTTGATCCTGGTACCGCAGAGTATAAGGGGGCTTTAGAGCAATTAAAAGGTACAGATTTAGATGAAGGTGATCTATATAAAGAGTTTGCAGTTGAACATTATGTAGATGTTGCTAAACATCATCATGAAATTGGATTAGCAGCATTTAATAAGAAAAATGCAAAAACCTCGAAGGTAACAAAACCAACTGTATTTGAGTTACAAAAAATAGAAAATCTCACCAAGGGTATAAATATGCTTAAAGGAGAAAACGTGCAATATGATGATAATTCTGGAGGAATGATGAGATATAATAGTGATGGAAAAGGTATGACAAAAGTATATGTAAGAACTTCAGAACCTAAATTAGACAAAGATGATAACGAAATAGGGACTAATTATGGATGGGATTTGATAGAAGAAATACCTACCAACCAAGCTTTAAAACAAAGAAATCTAGATATAGATATTCCAGGAGAGTATTTGTATCCTCCGGAATATACTACGGGTAAAAATCCATCAAAACCTATTCCTGGACTCATTGATTATTCTCAGTTTAAAAATCCTACAACAAATGCTAGTAAATTTAACAAATAATGAATAACGAAGCATTAGATCACGCATACAACTTATTCGTAAACGATGGTTATAACGGAAGCGTAGAAGACTTTAATAACTTAATGTCTACTAACGATGAAGCGGTTAACCATGCGTATTCTTTATTTAAATCTGATGGTTATACAAATAGTTCAACCGATTTTAAAAAGCTAATTGAACCTAAACGCACCACTACTAAGAAACCTATTAAGCATGCTACTATAGATCAAATGAAAAAAGATAATTCTTGGTTACAAACCGAAGGGGATTTTAACAAGAAGATGAACGAACATTACAAAGGTACTGGTATTACATTTCAAGATGCTATCGGGGGAAAAGATGCTTTTACTATGTATGATGCTGCAACTGATGAGACTTCTGAACCTATTAGAATTCCAGGTTTCTTTGGCGAATCGCACCACGAAGGATATGGAATAAAATCTTGGGAAAACGTAGACGCTAAGATAAAAGAGTTTTTTAATAGAGATAAAAAAATAAGTAGTGAGTTTAAAAAAGCTAAAGAAAAAACTACAAATGTTATAGCTCAAAATTTAGAAAATGAAGAGTTTTTAACAAATTTATTAGGCGAAGATTTCGATTGGGAATATATACAAAAACAAGAAAGAGGTGGGAAAAGTGGTGTTGGAGAAGAAAATGATTATGAGAAAGTATTAAAAGCTTTAAAAGAAAAAGTTGGTGAATTTGGTCCTGGATTTCTTGGTTTAACAGAGGGGGATTTTACCGCAACAGGTGAATTTGCAGCTATGAGCGAACAGGCTGTAGAAGAGGTAGTAAAAAACGCTGTAACAAAAAAGTTTGAAAAAGATAGAGATAATAAAGTCGAAGAAGCAGCTACAACTCTCGCTGGCACTATAACTGAAGAAAATACCACGGAAACTAAAATAGATGAAGCGAATAAAGCTCATAAAATAATAACTTTAACCAAAGAAGGTAAAGATTTATATAATGGCGTAGAAAAATTAAACGCTTTAGAACCTGGAACTAAAGAATATACTGATCAAGAAGAGGCTAATAAATTATTAAGAAAAAAATATAATAAATGGTACGAGTGGAACGCTGCAAATCAATTATACGATCCTATAACAGGTGCATCTATAAATCCAGAAGCTCCAGAGGCAGCAACAGCAATTTCTATAACTAAAGAAGATTTAGATAAAACAGAAGATAAGATTAAGTTAACTTACGGGGAAAATGTTGAACAAGCATTTAATGTTAATGGAAGACGGAAATGGCTTAGTGATAAGCAGGGTGAACAAGAATATGATGTCACAATAAACGATCCACAAGCTATAGCAATATTTCAAAAGTTAGGATACGAAGTAAAAGGATCTAACGACAACGGGTACGAGATGTTGATTAAAAAGAAACATCTAGCAAGATATTACGATGCCACAGTTAAGTCTGATGGATTTACCGTTGCTCTTGATTTAACCGGTCAAGGTCAAGTTGCTCCTGAAGATAGAGAGGTGGTTGGTGATGATTATTTTACGGTTGGACCTAAAGCAGCTTTGTCTGGACTTTTTGGTATTGAAGATTTTAAAACAGATGTTGGTTACTTTGGGTTAACAGAAAAAGTAGGTGAGCAAGAAGTTAGAAGTTCATCTTTATTTCATGATCTTACAACTAGAACTGATGAGTACGAGGAAGGGGTTGATTTATCAAAAAAGTTTAAAAGAAGTTTGAAAGACTATAGAGATGATCGTTTCAATATAATAAAAGAAGGTAAGGTATTAACTAAAATGCACTTACTAAATATAGATCCAGCGGCGAGAAAAACATTTCTTCCAGAAAGAGGCGCTGAATTAATAGTAGAAGGTTTTAAAGGTATATTTGGTGGAAGTCAAGTCGATACAGATGTAATGACTAGTGGTAGAGAAGAACGAGATATTTTAGAGGGAATAGCCAACAATAGTAACATTAAACTTACTACAACTCAAGAAGATAGAATTAAAAGAAGTGGTGCTTATAGAGTTTATGAAGGTGTAACTGGATTTGTTCCAGCTATAGCAGAATTTGCTTTAATAGATTTAGCTATTAAAAAAGGTGTAGGTATTGTACCTGGTGCCGCTAAACTAATTTCTACACTTAGTAAAGGAAATACGCTTCAAAAAGGTCTTTATCATACGGGTGGTATTATAAAGGAGGAACTTAAAATGAAACAAGCTTTTGATGAGCACTATCATTTAGGTGGTGGTACTGGTTTTTATGCTGTTGGAAACTTAATTCCTAACTTTAAATCAAAATATAATCTACTTAATACTTTTATGAACGCTAATAAAAGTGGTGTAGGTGGAGCTTTATCTGTTCAAGCAGCTGCTAATTTAGAAGCTTTAGCTAGAGATGTTGCGGGTAAAGAATCATACCAAACTTGGGTTAAAGAAAACTATGCCGACTTAGGATTAACAACTGAAGATTTTATTGTTGATTATCTTGTATTCGCATCAGTTGGAGCTAAAGGTTGGGCTTTTGGTGGGGGTAAAAACTGGAAGAATAATTTTAAAACAACATCTAGATTAGAAAAACTAGAAGGTGAATTATTTGAGAAGATACCTATATATGAGAACGCTTTAAAAAACATGAAAGCCACTGGTAGAGGCCAATCTAAAGAATTCTTAGAAACAACTGAAAAATTAAATAAAACTAAAGAACTAGCGTATGGAGTTCATGCTAAATTAGAAGGTATATATGACATGAACGATTGGCAAGATCCAGAAAAAGCTACTAAAATGATGGAGCGCCAAGAGAGAAATATTAAGGCTGTTTTTGGTAAAGGCGTATCCTTAAAAGCTGTTAACAGCAGGAAAGATAAAGATGGTAACGAATTATTTGAATTCGAGGATTCTGCAGCTGAATTTTCTAAAGATGGTAAAAATATATTAGTTGACGTTAACAGAGTTGAGCCAGGTAAAATTCCACACGAAGTATTTCATTTAACAATGAAGAAGTTATTTGATAATAATCCAGAGTTAATGAATAGATTTAAAACTACTATCGAATCTAGTTTTCAAGGAAAGATGTTTACTGATGTAGCTGTAAGAGATAATAAAGGTGAATTAACAGGGGAAAAACGTAGTATGTCTATTGAGGAACTTGTTATGAATGAGCACGGTCATCAGAAAAATTTTGATGATTTAAAAGCAAATGAATTTTTAGCTTATACCGCTGAAATACTATCAAACCCTAGACACTATAGTAAGTTTGTTGCAAAAGGAACTTGGAATAAGATAAAAGCAGATTTAAACAAATTCACCAATAGACACATGGGAACAAGCGTTATAGAGAGTGGTACTAAACAAGATCTAATAGATTTCATGGCTAACTTTTCTAGATCTGTTATGGCTGGGAACTTAACAAGGAAACAAGTTAACATGTTCAAGAAGATGAAGGACGGTAAAGTCTTTGCAGAAGCTATAGAAGCTGATAGTAGAACCGAGCAAAGAAAGAATGAAGAAGCTTCTGACGAGTATTTAAAAAGTACTGTCGCATCTAAATCTGTTGAGTTATCTGATAAAACACAAAAGGTTTATGAAAGTATAGTTAAAGGCAAAGAAGATGCAAGACTAGACAGGGCCATAGATCAAATGATAGTGCCTAGTAAAAAGAAAGATTCTGTTGCTGGTGAACATTTTGATGATATAATATATGAATTAATAAAAAATCTAAAACCTGAAGTATATAGAAATCCTGATCAAAGATATACATTAGCATTAGATATGGTTTATGACATTAGTCGAGGAACTGGTGTTAAAAATAGAGGCATTAAAGGTATAATAAAAGATTATCATAATAGACAAGATTTTATTACTAGAACAGTTAAAAAAGAAGACGGAACCACAAAGAAAGTTAGAGATATTTTTGACTCCGAAGGAAATAAAAAATTAACTGAAAAGAAAATTGATAGTTTAGAAAATAAATATGATGCTAAATTTGGTACACCTGAGTTTATAGAACAAGCTTTAGTTGAGGGATATAAAGGTAAGCAAAACTTAACCAAAACAGTTATGCAACAACTAGCTCTACGTATTCATGATATGAAGCGTGATGCTATTGATCAAGAGAGTGATATTTCAGGTTTAGGTTTTACAGAAAGTGTAGAGGGAATGAAAGAGTATGGTAAAGAGCTTGTAGATCCTGATGTAAAACCTTTTGAATTTAAATCTAGAGAAGAGATAGCTAGAGAGGCACAAGGTAAAAAGAAAATAAACCCTCTTGACTACGTGCCACCTAAAGATCTTCTTAGTATTAGAAAAAATACAACTGATTTCTTGACGTCAACAAAAGCTTTAATTGATTTAAGACCAGTTAAATTAGCCGAAGCTATTGCTCCTAGAACTCAAAAGTTATTAGAAAAACAATTTGGTAGATATAAAGAAGTTGAAGATAAAGATGGTAATGTTACTTTAGAAAAAGTAGTTAAAAAAGATTATTACGATATTTCTAAAGAGTTATTTGAAACAAAAGAAAGAGAGCTTTATGAAATGATGCTGCCCGAAACTAGAGATAGATATACATCGGAAACTACAAACGCTGCTAAATCTGCATTTAGAGGTGTTTATGAATCTAAAGGTGAGTTTACATTTGCTGAATTAAATAAAGGTATTGCTAAAGAAATCCTAACAGATTCTCAAAAAGCTGAAGGTAGAGACAAAATGACCAAAAAACCTTATAAAAAAGGTATATTAACAGATATTATATTTAAAGGTAATAGAAAAGATCAGCATCATAAAAAAATGGATTACTTGATGCCACATGGCGCTTTCACTTTAAGTAGAAAAGTTTTAGATACGCAGTTAAATAATCCTAGATTTGTTGAGTTATTAAAAAAAATGAATCCCGGTGTTTACGAGGGATTACAATTTGATAAGGTTTTAAACTCTGTTAGAGAAAATTTAAGAGGTACAACCCCAGAAACTTTAGCTTCTAAAAACGTAAAGTTATTAGTTGATCAATTTGCTGAGAAAATTAGAAAGGGACAAAATGCTAGAGCTGCTATGTTAGAGGTTATAGCTAATAACGAAGATCTTAAACCGTACAAGAAGCAGATCATGGAAGAGATGAAACTTGGTTTAGATGATTTTGCTACTACTGGTGAATTATTTATGAAAGTTGGTGAATCTGGTAGACTATTAAAAATGATCAAAGGTAAAGCTGCAAAACCTATTATATTTGATGGAAAGTTTGCTGGTAAAGAAGGAAACAGTGTTTATAGTGAGTTAAACAAAATAATGGATCAACTTGCAAAAGAAGGAATTGTAGATAAAGATTTACTTAATATAAACAAAGGTAAGTCTGCAAGAGAAAAAGACGTAGACTTTAGTAGGGAGTATGTTGAAGAGTTTTTACCTGAAATATTTAATACCTTTGATGTTAGATTACTAAACATGAAAGGTCCTGATAGGGGTGGACTTGGTAAAACTATGGGCTATGGAGAGCAAAGATTTGGTTTTAGAGAGTTAGTAGACCATGTATCATCGGAAAAAATAAAGGGTTATAAGTTCAATGAGTCAACTGGAAAATGGCACGGAAAAAGATATAAAATATTTGACGCTGAAATGCGTAATGGTATATTTGAAGGATTAGAAGGTGTTAAAGAAGTAAATCCAAAAACTGGTAAACCTTTAACGGACAAACAATTTGCAAAAAAATTCTTTGACCCTAAATATGTTAAGGTAAACGATAATACTGTTGTTCAAAAGATAGTTGATGACGCTTTAGCTTTACCCGAGTTTCAAAACGCTGTAAATCCTAAAAACGTATCAACAAGAAAGAAACTTACTAATTACGTTAAAAAACAATTATCTCCTGACGGAAAGGTGAGTGGTTATGAAAAAATGCTTAAAGCAAATGAAGGAATGCTAGAGTATATTTCAGAAAAATTATATGATCATGTAAATAATGCTGCTAAATCTGGTAAAAAGGGAGCTTTTGAAAAAGCTATAAATAATGTTAGTTATTTATTACAGATACAGACAAATCTGGGTGGTGGTTGGTTTAGAGGATTAGCATCACATAATGCTACAACTCTTAAAAGAAGTGGTAGTTTAGATTTAGCTTTATCAAAGCGATATAGAAGTGAGCATGAATTTCAACTAGTTAATTTTACGGGTAATTTACTTTTAAATACTTTAATACACTCAGGCAATAAAACTAAGTTTAAGAATGATATGAAACCTTTGGTTAGAGAGTTTAAACAAAGTATCATAAGTAAGGAATTACAGGAAAGAATTGATAATGCTGAATCTGGTGGTAACACTTCTAACATATGGTCAGAGAAAGGAATGTCTACCGACATTATGGCTAAAGCAAACTTTTTGTTAGAAAGACAAATAATGGAATCTATTGTTGATTTAAAAACTGGTAAAACTTATGCTGAAATTATAGATGGTAGACTACAAAGTGGAGCTGGATACAAAGCTCTTCAAAAAGTTTCTGCACAAGCTAATTTACCATCTAAAAATGTTACGCTATCTGAAATGGTTAAAAACATGAAGACGCGTGACGAAGCTTTAGCTAAGGGAAGAAATAGAAAAAAGAAACCAAGAGGTATGAGCACTTTTGATTTTGATGAAACTGTAGGCGTAAGTGAAAATTATATATTTGCTACTAAAGGAAAAGAAACTAGAAAAATAGCTTCTAAGGAATGGCCTATTGTAGGTGAGCAGCTAAGAAATGAAGGTTGGAAAATGGATTTCACTGATTTTAATAAAGTTACAAAAGGAAAACCAGGACCTTTAATGGAAAAACTTAAAAATCAAATTAAAAAGTTTGGTAATGAAAACGTTTTTATATTAACTGCTAGAGCTCCAGAAAGTGCTACAGCAATACATGAGTGGTTGAAAAATGAAGGCGTTAATTTACCTTTAGAAAATATTACTGGATTAGGGAATAGTACTGGAGAAGCTAAAGCATTGTGGATGTTAGAGAAGTTTGCTAAAGGATATAATGATATGTATTTTGTTGACGACGCAATGTCAAACGTAAAAGCTGTTAAAGACGTTTTAAGTCAATTAGACATTAAATCTAAAGTACAACAAGCTTTAGCTAGTAAAAATGTTGATCTTGAAATTAACAAGATAATGGAACATTCTTTAGGTGTTGAGTCTGGAAAAAGATTTTCTAAAGCTGAAGGTAAAGTTAGAGGAAAAGATATCAAGAGACGAAGAATAATAATGCCTGATTCCGCTGCAGATTTAGAGTTACTAATAGAACCGTTATTAGGTAAAGGTAAAAAAGGTATAGAAAACAAAAAGTGGTTTGACAAGAATTTCTTTAAACCATGGGAAAGAGGTTCTAATAATTTAAATACAGCTAGACAAACTATACTTAACGACTATATGTCTTTGCGTAAACAAAACAAAGATATAACTAAACAACTTGACAAAGCTGTTGAAGGAACAAACTTTACAGTAGATCAAGCTATGAGAGTTTATATTTGGAACAAAAATGGTTTTAAAATTCCTGATTTAGTCCCGACAACAGAAGCTAAATTAGTTGAATATATTAAAAACAATCCTAAGCTACAATCCTATGCTGATAAAGTTGCTACGTTAACTAAAATAGAAACTGGTCTTAAACAACCAAACGCTGAATGGTGGGCAGAAACTTTAGCATCTGAAGTTAGTGAAACCGGTAGAACCGTTGATAGGAAAAAATATATTGCAGATTGGATAGAAGCTAAGAATGAAATATTTTCTGAAGCTAATTTAAATAAAATGGAATCAAGATTGGGTAGCAGATGGAGATCAGATATAGAAGATATGTTTAATAGAATGGAGACGGGTAGAACAAGAGGTAGAGATATGGGTAGAATTGGTAATAAAGTAATGAATTACTTAAACGGATCTGTTGGAGCTATTATGAATCTAAACACTAGATCAGCTACATTACAGTTAATATCTTCTGTTAACTTTATTAATCACGCTGAGAACAATCCTCTCGCTGCTGCAAGAGCTTTCGCGAACCAACCACAATATTGGAAAGACTTTATGAGAATAATGAACTCCGATATGTTATTGCAAAGACGAGCTGGTTTAAAAATAAACGTTACTGAAGCAGAACTAGCCGCGGCAGTTGACGGTAAAGGAAGTAAAGCAAAAAGAGCTTTAGCTTGGATATTAAAACAAGGTTATATTCCAACAAAAGTTGCGGATAGTTTTGCTATTGCATCTGGTGGAGCTACGTATCTTCGTAATAGAATCAGGATGTATGAGAAACAAGGTTTAGAAACTAAAGAAGCTGAGAAAAAAGCTTGGATA
>Ga0098059_1001320_pt1 | contig 12589 bp, 7 predicted proteins | sample 20_taG_FD_92580 | JGI IMG/M metagenome (GOLD analysis project Ga0098059, IMG submission 92580) | Marine viral communities from the Subarctic Pacific Ocean - 20_ETSP_OMZ_AT15318 metaG | ecosystem: Environmental > Aquatic > Marine > Oceanic | place: Subarctic Pacific Ocean | collected 2015-01-19
ACAATTTAACAACAACCCTATCATCATTAGAAACAAATACGTTGTAAATGGTTCTGATATGGCACAAATCGGTTGGGTAGAAGTTGCTACTGAAGATGGAACTGGTGGATACTTATGGTATTTAAAAGCTGAGTCTGAAACAAGACTTAGATTCGAAGATTATTTAGAAATGTCTGTAGTAGAAGGTGAACTGAACAACGGTGCACCAGCTGGAGTACCTGGAGGTACAGAAGGTATGTTTGCTGCTATCCAAAACGGCGGTAACGTTGCAGTTGGATTTAGCGCTGCTTCTGGTATAGGAGATTTCGATGATATTCTTAGAAACCTTGACACTCAAGGAGCGATCGAAGAAAACATGTTATTCTTAAATAGAGAAACTGCTCTATCTTTTGATGATATGTTAGCTGGTATCTCTGCTGGTGGTGCAGGTGGTACTGCGTTTGGTTTATTTGAAAACTCAGAAGAAATGGCTTTAAACTTAGGTTTTAGTGGTTTCAGAAGAGGTTCTTACGACTTCTATAAAACAGATTGGAAATATCTTAACGACGCGTCTACGCGTGGTGGTATGACTGGTCCTGCTTCTATCGAAGGTGTATTAATACCAGCTGGTACAACTACAGTTTATGATCAAATTCTTGGTACTAACATTAGACGTCCTTTCTTACACGTAAGATATAGAGCGTCTCAAGGTGACGACAGAAGAATGAAGTCTTGGTTAACAGGTTCTGCTGGTGGAGCATTCACTAGTGATCTTGATGCAATGGAAGTTAACTTCCTTTCAGAAAGATGTCTTGTTACTCAAGCAAGAAACAATTTCGTTTTATTCCAAGGAATATAACATTGTTTAAAAAGGTAAGGGTGCTTCGGCACCCACTACCTTTATTTTTAACTATTTAATTATATTATATTATGGCAAAAGAAGAAAAACAAATGGTTGTAGATGCACCTATTAAGGTAGCACAACCTAAAAAAATACCAGTTAAAAAAGATAGCTGGGAAATAAAAGATAGACAATACTATCTTGCAGGAGGTAAAGAACCTCTAACCTTAACTATTCCAGGGAGACACACAGCAAAACATCCTTTATTATGGTTTGATACAACAACTAATACTCAAAGAGAAATTAGATATGCTACAAACCAAAATTCTATATTTGTTGATGAGCAAAAAGGAGAAGTTACATTAGGTCACATTACATTTAGAGATGGAACTTTAAATGTTCCTAAAGAAAAAGTTGCATTACAAAAACTACTTTCTTTATATCACCCTATGCGTGATAAAAGATATCTTGAAAGAAAGCCAGTAATGGAAGCGGCTAGCGAATTAGACCAAATGGAATGGGAAATTGATGCGTTAAACGCAGCAAGAAGTATGGATATAGATAAGCAAGAAGCAATATTAAGAGTAGAAATTGGTTCAGGAGTAGCTTCTTTAAGTTCTAAGGAAATTAGAAGAGATGTTATTCGTTTAGCTAAAATCAATCCAAGATTATTTTTACAATTAGCTCAAGATGAGAATGTAGAATTAAGGAATTTTGTAATCAAAGCATGTGAAGAAGATATTATATATCTATCACAGGATCAAAGAAGTTTCCATTGGGGAACAAATGATAGAAAGCTTATGACAGTTCCTTTTGACGAAAATCCTTATTCAGCTATGGCTTTATTTATGAAAACAGATGAAGGTGTAGAAGTATATAAGTCTATCGAAAAAAGATGGAAATAAACACTAAATAATATAGGGCGGATTCGTCCGCCCATATATTAAATTAATAAGAATATAATGGCAGTAAACGTAGATATAGTTTATAAAACGGTTTTATTAATCCTTAACCAACAACAAAGAGGGTATATGACACCCGATGAGTTTAATAAAGTTGCAACACAAGTGCAACTTACTATGTTTGAGAGTTACGCCAGTGATTTAAATCAACAATATAGAGTAGCGCAGAATGATACTGAATACGCTAATCGTGTTAAAAATATTGAAGAAAAGTTAGAGCATTTTCAAACTATAGGAGCAGCTACATTTAATACAGATCATTTTGTATTACCTACTACAAGCACGACTTCTACAGCTTCTCAAACTTTTAATACTAACCCCCCAATAGATGGTGCGGCTAGTTCATTTACAGTAACTAACTGGGATACTTCACAAAATTCTGGAGCAATTGTTAAAGTAATTAAAGATGGTGATGCTCTAGCGTCTCCAGCAGGTTATAACTTTGATGCTTCGTCAAACATACTAACAATGGCGGCTGTTCCTACGGTAGGATCAGTTATAACTATTGAATTATATCCAGTTGATTTTTATAGATTAGGTACAGTAATCTATAAAGGATCTAAAATAGCAGATTATGTACAAAGAAATGAGTTAACACAACTATTACTTTCCCCTTTAACTCAACCCTCAACTAATTTTCCCTTATATTTATATGAAGATAGTAAACTTTATGTATATCCAACTACTATACAAGATGATATAACTGTGTCTTATTTAAAGAGACCTAGTAATGTGATATGGGGTTATACTACTGGTGCTTTAGGTCAATTTGTATATTCTCCAGATTCATCAACACAGTTTGGATTAGATATAAGTGAACAAACAGAAATTACAACTAGAATTTTAGCTTATGCTGGAGTTATAATAAATGACCCTACAATAGTACAAGCAGCATCACAAGAAGTAGCAAGTGAAGATACTAATGAAAAAACTTAATAAATGAGTACAATGCCAAATGGTGGTTTAATCACCGAAACTAATAGACAATATTACGCGGGAGCGCAGGGTTTTACAGTACCAGCTGCAACTACACAGTCGGTCTTTACTTTTACTTTTGATACTGAATTAGTATTAGGTAATTGGGATCCTGCTCAAGTAGATTATGCTTTAAATAATTTTAAACTATACGGTAGTACGGATGGTTTAACTTACGTAGAGATAGTTCCTGGCTCAGCGTTTGCTGGTTATGGTGCATATACTGTTAAAATAAATGGAGAAGGTCAAAGTATTGTAACATTTTTAGGTGGTGCTATACCAGCTACCAACGTTATAGTATGTCAATTAAAAACTTTAGGAGGAGGTAACTATGGTAATGAAGATGCTTTTGGAGATACAGTAGAAGAAAATTACGGTGGATATTCTTATTTAAGTTTAGAAGATGTGGTTAATAATTTTATGGTAGCCTTTGTAGGTTATCAAAAACTTATACCAAATATTAAAAGAAGTGATGTTATATTTCACGCTAAGAGAGCATTACAAGAATTTAGTTATGATACATTGAAAAGTGTTCATTCTCAAGAACTAAGTATACCTCCAAGTTTAAGTGTAGCATTACCTCAAGATTATGTAAACTATGTAAGAATCTCTAGAATAGATAATTTAGGAGTTCAAAGAATAATTTATCCAGTAAACAATTTAACTGATAGTCCTTACAATATGCCTACACAAGATTCTGAAGGAATTCCAATACAAGGAAACTTTGGAGAAAACATTGAAGGTAGTTCTATTACGGAATCTAGATGGTCAAAAGCTAACACTAATCTTATTAGTCAAAACTATGATCAAGAACTATTCAATCAAGGTATGGACTGGTGGGGATATAACTGGGGATATGGTGGATATTGGAGTTGGGGACAACAGTATGGTAATGATCCTCAATACTCACAGTATAATGGTTGGTTTGATATGAATGAAAGAGAGGGTAAAGTTTCTTTCTCAAGTAATTTAGTTAATCAATTAATAATATTAGAATATATATCTGATGGTCTTGCTTACGATTTAAATAGTCAAGTACCAAAATTAGTAGAAGACGCAATCTATGCTTATATTAGCCACGCTGTATTAGCTAGTAGAATAAATCAACCAGAATATATAATCAACAGATTAAAAAGAGAGAAAAGTACTAAACTTAGAAACGCTAAAATAAGGTTATCTAATATTAAACTAGATGAAATAGTACAAGTTATGCGTGGAAAAGCTAAATGGTTAAAACGTTAAAGACATGCCAGAAATAAAGAATACCTTTCTAAAAGCCAAGATGAATAAAGACTTGGACGATAGATTAGTACCAAATGGCGAATACAGAGATGCTCAAAATTTACAAATAAGTAGATCAGAGGGATCCAGTGTTGGTGAATTTGAGAATATTCCTGGAAATACCGCGTTAGTGGATTTATCACTTGGTAGCAAGGGGATTTCTATTGGTCAGTATACTGATGAAACGAATGGTGAAATATATATATTTAGCGCAGGATATAGCGGTAATGCAGTTTGTCCTAGAGATTTAACTATTTATGCTAATGGATTACAAGCTGCTACTACTCTAAGTTTTAAAGATAAAACCGGGATGTCTGGTACAGTAATTAATCCACAAACACTAGGCATAGAAGTTGGTATGTTACTATGGACAAACGGAACATGGGGTGGTAGTGTTCCTACAATTACACCTGTAGTAACAAGTATGACATCAACTACAATAACTGTAGATACTCAAACTCAAGTATCTGATAATGATGCTGTAACTATAGGTTGGGTAAATACTATACATAGGTATAATATTAAAGACGATAGTTTAGCGTTATTAGTAAGAGGTAGTTTTTTAAACTTTCATAAAGATTATAAAATATATGGGGTTAATTTATTAGAAGATTTATTATTCTGGACTGATAATAGAAATCAACCTAGAAAAATAAATGTAGACTCTGCTCTTAATAATGGTATAACATATTATACAAATGAAGATCAAATATCTGTAGCTAAATATTATCCTTACGAAACACCTATGGTGTTAGAACAAAAAATTACTACAGCTGACGCAGGGAATTACCCCGCGACTGGTGCAGCTGTTAATATAAGAGGATATGAGGTAGAACTTGGTACTGATCCAAATGCTTTAGGTATTAAAGTTGGAGATATAGTTACTGGTTTTCCTGGGCAAGGGGCTCAAGAATTATGGGAGGTTATTTGGATAGAAGATGCTGGTGGTACTGACGCTGTGGTTGTTTATAATAATTTCTATAATACTCCTGGAACTGCAGGAGCATCATGGGGAGGAGGAGTTAGTTTAACTTTTTCTCGTCCTACTATGGAAAATTCTAAAGGTATTTATCAAGTAAATGGATTTGAAACAGATGTAGACTCTACTACGTATGCTGGCGCACCAACAACTATTGCAGCGGGAACTGCTTTGGTAATTGAATATGTATTTAATAATACAGCTGGAACCGCTGGTGCTCAATATACTCCAAACGTAGGTGATTTAATAACTAGTGATAATCTTACTGGAAACAAGCTTTTATTAACTACTAATCCTATAACTGTAGCAGATGATGTACGTATACAATCAATAGATGTTATAACTCCAGGAACTAAAATAGAAATGAAATTAACTAAATCTGTTAAAGTTGGTACATCGACTGACGGGTTAAGAGTTTCTGCAAATCCTGATTATGACTCTACATTTACAGGAGATCCTGATTTTTTAGAAGAAAAATTTGTAAGATTTAGTTATAGATTTAAATATATAGATAATGAATATTCATTGTCTGCTCCTTTTACTCAAATATGTTTTATACCTAAACAACATGGGATTTTTGGAGGTGGATTAACCACTAGTAACCAAGACATGGTTAGTGCTTATGATAGTACTGTGGTTACATTTATGGAAAACAATATTGATACTATAGGTTTAAAAATACCATTACCTTTAGGAGGGGCAACTGCAAGTGCAGCTGTAGCTAGTTTAATAGATGATTATCAAATAAGTGATATTGAAATATTATATAAAGAGTCTGACGCTTTAGCTATTAAAGTAGTAGATTCTATTCCAGTTAATGAGACATTGTCTTCATCTGTTACCGCGTTACCTTCAACAAGTACTACAGAGTGGTGTTATGATTTTACTTATAAATCTAGCAAACCTTACCAAACTTTACCAACTAGTCAAAACACTAGAGTATATGATAAGGTACCAATCAAAGCTTTAGCTCAAGAAGTGGTATCTAATAGAATAGCTTATGGAAATTACTTAGAAGGTCATACTCCACCTTCTGGTTTAGATTATGAAATAATTTTAGCTGATAAATCTATAGCTTATGATAATTATTCTCAATATCCTAACCACTCTATAAAACAAAATAGAAATTATCAAGTTGGATTTATATTATCAGATAGATATGGAAGACAATCTAGTGTTGTATTATCTTCTAACGATGCTGATCCTAATACGGCTGGATCAACAATATATGTTCCTTATAAAACCTACGCTGATGTAGATATAGAAGATGGATTATCCACCTATGAATGGCTGGGTAGTGCATTAAGATTAAAATTAAATAACGGTATAACTCAACTTACTAATAACTCTCAAACTGGTGAACCTGGTTTATATAAAGCTTATGATGATACTAGTGTTGATAAAGTTACATTAACAACAGTTGGGGCTGGTATGACAGCGGGTACTGCTGATGCTATTTATCGAGCAGGTTTTGTAGGACAAGGAACTGGTTTAAAAGTAACAACTACTGTATCTGGTGGTGAAGTAACAAGTGTTGTAATAACAACTCCTGGTACTGGTTATGTTGACGGAGAAGTTTTATTGATAAAAGACGGAGGTGCTAGTGAACAAGCAACTATCACTATCACTGTTAATGAAACCAATGTATTAGGTTGGAGTTCTTATAAGTTAGCAGTTAAACAACAAGAACAAGATTATTATAATGTATATTTACCAGGTTACATATCTGGTTATCCTGTAACTGCCGCAACTGATAAAGGTAGAATAGCATTTGCTACATTAATAGGTGATAATATAAATAAAGTACCAAGAGATTTAAATGAGGTAGGACCTTTACAAACAGAGTTTACTGCTTCTGTAAAATTATATGGTAGAGTAAATAACCCTACTATTAATAATAGAAATGTTCCTACTGGAGCTTACTATTCTAACCGTGCCCTCCCCTGGAATACTCAATATTTTCCAGATAGATTTAATGATGAGGTAATGGTTATAGGTCCAGCTGGAGGAGGTGGTTTGGAACTAGCTAATTCTCCATTTTACGCTGCGACTGATCAAGGATTTTTTATAAATTCAGCAGATACTAACTTAGGCGCTACTAAACCTCAACTTCCATGGGGTATATCAGGAGCTGACCAAAGCTTTTATTTACAAGAACAAAACCCATTAATTTTAGGTTTAAAAGTAGGTAGGTTAACTCCTCAACCTCAATTAACTACAGGGATTGGTGGAGCAGCCAACACATTAGGAGCATTAGTAAGTAGTACAACTGTGAGTGGTGCTTCTGCAGCTGTTTTATGTATGAACCCTTATTTGAGTGTTTCAGAAACTGAACCTACTGAAAGTTTATTAGAATTATTTTGGGAAACATCTACTAGTGGTAATTTTGTCACATTGAATGATCAAGTGGTTGCGGACTATGCTGGAGTTTCTTTAGTTAGTGATTCTTCAGGGACTTTTGATGAAGATGAGGCTTCTACATTTGTAGTAGTTAACAATTTAAAATTCCAAGACTCCGCTGGTAATGATTTAACCCTAGATTCAACCCCTGTTATAACAAGTATATTAGATAGCAATGGAAATGAATTAACATCTGGTACTCCTCCTTTTATTATAGAAAGAGTAGGGGCTCCATATAATAATTTTAGAATAAAAACAAATCAATTGTTTTGGTATGGTGCTCCAACGGGAACAAAATCTAACGTATGGACTTTATCTTTTCAAACTACATACGATTCAGGCGCTTATGTAGATAACTTAAATAACGTAATAACTATTACTTTACAAAACGTAGCTCCAACTACTTTGGTTTTTACCAGTACAGACGCTAGTACTTATACAACTGGTCAAACAGTTGCAACTTCTTTTGATACTAATAGCACTAGCTTTGGTACATTTACAGGTAAAAATGGTACAGCAGATACTGCTAACAACCAACAAGAGTTGTGTTGGACTTTATCACTTACTAGTGCACCGGCTGGATCTACAGCTGAATGGAGTATAGATCAATCAGGAGTGATTTCTAAAACTGGTACTTTAGTTAATGGTACTTATGTTATAAAAGCTACATTAACAGATGCCGCAGCAAGTTGTAGTACATCCACAAATAGTTTATCAACTGATTGTACCGTAAGCATAGTAATAGGAACTCCTGATACTGATCAAGCTATATGTTTTCAACAAGTATCTGCATTCTTTGCTGCACAAGATACTAGTTGTTGGACAGGTACTGGTGAACCTTTAGAAATGTTTTTTGGAGTTAGTGAAAATGTAAATCAAGCTACTAACGCAGCAGCGTATGGTAGTAAATCTGATTCATTTTTAGCAACATTAGCGGGCACAAATTATAGTTCTTACTCTGGATCAGGAATTGATTTAAGATACTACAATGTTAGAGCTCAAGCTAAAGCGGCTTATGCATGTGGTGGACCACCACCTGTTGCGAAAGCTTTTACTACTGGAGCATTAACTCAAGGTGTTTTGGCTATCAAAGCTGTGTTTACTAAAATAGTTACAGCAGCTGTCGCAGATTTCACTACTCAATATACAATATTATGGAGAGCTTCTGCTGCAGACGCATGGCAATTAGCTTCTCCTTGTGCTTCTTGTGGTGGAGATGCTAGTGTTAATTCCCCAACAAATCCAGGTGGAACAGTAGGTAGTTTCAATACTATGTCAGTAACTGGTGCTGGAACAGCTACAGCTAGTACAACTTATTATTTTGATACACCAGGAGAATATATACTAAGAAACAATTATGTAGGAGGTCCAGGATGTACTTCATATACTGGTGCAGCGAGTTTTAAAGGAGAATATTGGGATGTAACTACAGGCGCTACTGGAAGTCCTTGTACAGCATGTACTGGACCGCTGTAAGAATAAGTAAAAACGAGTAATTATAATATATGGCTACTACTATAGAAATATCATATTTTAACACTTTTTGGTTAAAGAGATTAAAGAACTACGTACAGAATGGAGAAGGTAGTGGTGGATTAACTACTGGTTCTACGGTTACAGCACCAGCTAATAGAGCAGCTGGTACTGGATATATAGTACCTCTTCAAGAAGAAGATTGGTTTGTTGAAGAATCTAGAATTAGAGGAGGGTATAACAATACTACGGTAGACTTTGGAACTAAAGCTTTTATAGTAGAAGAAGATGCAAGACAACAAAGATTTACAAATAGATTAATATATTCTGGTGTTCTTAATTCTAGAACGGGAACTAACAATACTAATCAATTTCCAATTGGAGAAGATATTACAAGAAGTGTAGATCCTATCAGTGGTACTATTCAAAAACTATATTCTGAAGATACTAATTTATTAGTTTTCCAAGAAAGAAAAGTTAATAAAGTATTGATAGATAAAGACGCTATTTATACAGCAGAAGGTCAAGATGTTAAAACAGTTAGTAATGTAGTAATGGGTGCGGTAACTCCTTACCAAGGTAATTGGGGTATAAGTACAAATCCAGGTTCATTTGCTGTTTATGGTTATCAAAAATACTTTGTTGACAAATATAGATCAGCTGTTTTAAGGCTGTCTAGAGACGGCATCACAGAGATTTCTAATTACGGTATGATTGATTACTTTAGAGATGAACTAGCAGTTGCTAGTGATATTATAGGAGGATATGATATACACAATAAAGCTTATGTAACTAGTTTAAACAACAAAACTATTTCTTTTGATGAACAAATTAATGGTTGGACTAGTTTTTATAGTTATATACCTGAGTTAATGACTAGTTGTTTAGGTAAATATTATACTATAAAGTCTTCAAAAATATGGGAGCATTATTCAAGCACTAGTTATAATAATTTCTATGGAGTTAACTATGATTCTAGTGTAACGTTTGTATTCAATCCACAACCTACAAGAGTAAAAACCTTTAAAACAATTAACTACGAAGGAAGTAATGGATGGGAAGTTACAAGTATGACCTCAGACATAACAGGTAAAGATCTTTTAGGAGCTGCATGGATAAATAACTCAGACACAATAAGTAGAGTTTATAGTTATGATGAAGGTTTTTATACAGATCCAGCTACACAGATAGAATATAGAGCTGGTTTTGATAGAAAACAAAACACTTATTTTGCCTCTATTAAAAACAACTCAGACGCTAGAGCTGGTGAAGTAATATTTGGAGGAGCAAAAGAAACAGGAATTAAAGCATTTTATACAACAGTGACGCTTCAAACAGACGCAACCACGGATCCACAAGGACCTAAGGAATTGTTTTCTGTCGGAAGTCAATTTAATCTAAGATAATTATATGAAATTAACAGTAAGAACATTAACTGAAGATGACTATTCGTTGTTAGAAAGTTGGTGGAAAGGATGGGGTTGGCCCGTCGTAGGTAAAAATATACTACCTGATGAAGGAACAGGTGGTATCATGGTAGAAAATGAAAACAAACCTTTAGCAGCGGGTTTTATATACTGGAGTAATTCTGGTCTATGCTGGTTTGATTGGGTGATTTCAGACCCTGAAGGTAATAAAAGAATAAGACCACTAGCCGTAAAATATTTAATACAAACGGCAGAACAGATGGTTAAAGATGCAGGTAAAAGCTGCATTATGTCAATAAGTAGAAGTAATAGTCTACTAAAAATACATAAAAAATTAGGATGGCATGTAGATGAAAAACCATCCCACGAAATGATTAAAAAAGTAAATTAAAAAATATGGCAGCAGTAACAGCAATAGTCGGTACAGCCGTAGCAATTGGGGCAGGAGCAATAGCAGATGGTAAAGCTCATAAAGCTATGCGTTCAGCTCGTAGTAGAAAACGAGCGGCGTATAACAACATGCAAACAGCTATAGCCGACAGACAAGATATAACTAATCCTTACGCTGGGATAAGTGATTTATCTGATTTAGCTAGTGATTTAGCGGGGCAAATTCAAAACCCTTTTGAGAATCTTCAAGTTTCAACAGCAGCATCTGAGATAGCTGCAGAAGAAGCAGATATTAGTTTAGCTAATACCTTAGACTTTATGGAACAAACTGGGGCCAGTGCTGGTGGTGCTACAGCTTTAGCTATGGCTGCTTTAAAAGGTAAAAAAGATGTTGCAGCTAGTATTGAAGAACAAGAGGCAAAGAATGCAGAACTAAAAGCAAGAGGTGAACAACACGCTATAGACGCTAGAGTTAGAGCCACAGAGAGACATCAAGATATATTAATAGAACAAGGAGAAAGAGAACAAAACGCTACAGCACAAGGAGAATTATTTCAATTCCAAGCTCAAGAAGCTAGAACTAATGCTGATATAAATATGTACTCCGCTCAGTACCAAGGTTTTGCCAACCAACAAAACAACGCTAGATTAGCTGGAGCTAATGCTTGGGCGCAAACAGCTAGTGCAGTTGGTAATATAGCTAGTAGTACTATTAGTGCTGGAAGTTCAGCAGATTTTGATTTAAAAACTTAAATAAAATGGCAGAAGATACTAAACAATTCGACATACAACCTTTAATGATACAAGGTTATAATTCTGAAGTAAACAGAAAACTAAGCATTGCTACTAATAGAAAGTCTACAGAAACAGATTTTATTAATGGTATATCTATGGATTATCAAAAATCATTATACTCTCCTCACGTTAGTATTAAAAATCAAGATCCTAAATTAAGCACACAGATTATTAAGAAATTTAAGGAAGAAGCAGATAGTGATGAAGGTATTATATGGAAAGAAACTATGTTAAACAGTAATGCTCAAAACTTAGGACAAGAAACTATTAAAGCTTACAAACAAGACATTGCTAATTACTATGAAAAATTAGAAAGCATGGGTAAATTAGGAGGATATTTAACAGTAGGGATTGAACCATTAATGCCTGAAAACCTACCTGACTTGTTATCTGATATAGGTAAATATAGCTTTAATGGAAATAACGAGGGTGAACAAACCAAAACTATGTTTCAAGCTTTTGGATGGGCTAACGGATTTGATCACACGGATGATGTAAAAGTATCTAAAGATTTTCGATACGAGAAAGATATTAATCAAAAAGATGTTCCGATCTTTAATCAATCAGTTAATGTAGCTATAGACAGTGAGATGTTTAAAAAATACCTACACTACAAACCTTTTGTAATGGAAGATTTTAAAATGGGTAAAAATATATCTCAAGATCCTATGACAGGAAGATGGTTTTATAATATACAAGGAGAGGTTGATGGAAATCAAGCTCAAAGTGGAGAAATTTTAGATTTATTTATGACTGAAGCTCAACCAGCTATGAAGGTTGGTGACGCTATGAACACCGCTGGTATAGTAAAAGATGGTAGTATACAGCCTCAGTATTTTTTAGGAGGTACAATACCAACAACTGCCGACGCACCTGATACAGCATTGAAACTAAATGTTCAAGATGAAAAAAATGGAAAGATATATAATAATGAATTGAAGTTTATAAATACTGACATGGTTAATAAAAACCTTACATATAACAGTGAGGTAAGCTCTGAGGTTGAAGGACTCTTCGCTAATGGCTCAGGTAACCCTGCAGTACTTTATAATTATGCTGTTAATAATTTAGGTATAGATTTACCAGT
>Ga0098059_1001321_pt1 | contig 12587 bp, 9 predicted proteins | sample 20_taG_FD_92580 | JGI IMG/M metagenome (GOLD analysis project Ga0098059, IMG submission 92580) | Marine viral communities from the Subarctic Pacific Ocean - 20_ETSP_OMZ_AT15318 metaG | ecosystem: Environmental > Aquatic > Marine > Oceanic | place: Subarctic Pacific Ocean | collected 2015-01-19
ATGATTCCTAGTAGATAGAAACTGTTGTCCCAAGCTAAGTATCCCAGAGCACCACCAGAGTCACCAAACCAGACATGAGCTTTCAGTGGTAGAAAAACAATCTCGTTTGGTTTGTTCCTTAGTATACCATAATAATGGAAAGTTCCATCACGACTTATCTTTTTTTCTCCATTTCCATGTGCAATTGTGTGGAGTGGAGTCATGGAAGGCATATTTTCAATACTGATTACGGGCACTGGTGTGTATGATACTGGTGTACAGAAAGTGATGAGTCCCAGATCATCACCAAGGTCATAGTCTTTGTGTAGGAACTGCTCATCAATCAGAAAAAACTCTGATCCAAATCTGGCGTATTCTAGGTTACCCTGCTCGATACAGTGTCCTGCGGTGAGGGCTCTGTTCTCATCTATCAGAACACATGACCCGACAAATGATCCGTCTTTTCTGTACAGAGAGCCGGAAGCAGGAATATTATCATGCTCTATGAACATGAAATGTTCTTCGGTCTGTGGACCCTTGGATTGTGGGGGTGTACGATCGGTGTCGTCTAACTTTTCACTGAACTGACAACTAGTTGTTATGACGATCAGGAGTACAAAAAGGACTGATCTTATGTTTCTCACATAGTATATATGCCACTTATGAGAAAAAGTTCGTTATTTTTCAAAAAAGAATGTAGACTCTTGCATTAGTCCCCGCAGTAACATGATCTACGCTTTTAGGTGACATACTGAACAAGACTGTCCCTATCTTTGAGGTGTTATCCAATGTATATCCATTCCCATATTGATCGAATGCATGAATCTCTGCATCAACACCAACTAACATGATACCTTTGGGCTGTGCTCCTGTAGAAAAGTCCTGACCAGCTTGCGCTCTGATGACTTTCTTATAAACACGATCTTCTCCGTAATGTCCTAATCCCATTAGATTCTTCCTACTTTCTGTCTACGTGTTCAAAAGAGAACATAGACTCCATTGGTGACTTCTGCTTGATCAATCGAAGCGACCTGAATGGGAAAAATTGATGATCCCTGTCGGCCATTGTGATCCATCATGAATGTGTTTCCGTACATATCAGTGGCAACAACAGATGCGTTGGCTCCGACCAGCATGATTGCCTTGTTTGGCGCACCCAAGGTAAATCCTGCTCCTCCAGTGACACCTAATACTCTTGTATATTGCATTACTTCGATCTCCTTCTTGTAAATATATATCTAATTCGGCCCCACAGCCCTTCGTAGATACCGGGTGCTTCATCCCATTTACCTAGCGGACAAGATGTCGCAGGGAGCTTCAGTTTGACTGTGAGTTGTGCTCGTGGGTTTGCACCACATCCACACTCCGTACAGAATCCGAGTGGATCACTGTATCCCTCTGGGAACATTCTCTTCGGGCAGTCACCACAGATCTTCTTTCGTTCTTCGTATACTGGAAGAGAGACTGGACCCTGTTCGATGTTTGAGACTTCTGCCCTGAGATACTTGTAAATATTCTTCGGTGAAAGCGTAGGCATATTCTGTAAGAACGTGGTCACTTTGGTTGGTAGGTATGACAAAATGTTCTTTGTTTTTCTGAACGATATCAATTTCTGAACCAGAATACTCCGCTTTGCAGCTCTGATTCTTTCTGCTTCCTCTTTCTGTTGCTTCTCTACAATTTCATTGATACTCTTAATCGCTTCCATGTTTGGTGTGGGGTTACCAAATGTGCCATGATTGGCTCTGATTGCATTTGAATCTGGTTTTGCGATTCCAGTTGTGGAAGGAATATGACTACTGTATTGTACACCATAACGATAAAATGTTTTTTCTTTTTTGGGATTATCTACATTCTGTTGTAACATATGATTTCCTTAAATTTAACCTGTTTCATCACACCAACATTCGCCGGCACCATAAGTTCTTGCTGGATTGTTGTGTATGTCACCTTCACCAATACCGGTCTGCCACTCGCTACACGGACTATATGGGAGACATGGTTCTCCTTCGGGCACACTAGAACAATCAAACCCCGGTGGTATTTCGGTTGCACCCGGTCGCTGTCTTGTGTGCTGACAGCACCCCAAAGCTCCACCATTAGTTATACCCTCCACCGAAGGATACCATGTGTAACTTGAAGTCGGTGCTCCTCCCAGAGACGGTGCTAAACATAACTCTTCGGTAAAGTCACTTGGTGCAACAGGAAACCATGTATTTCCGTTACCACCGGCGAGACGACCGATCGAACCACCGGGGTCGGTGTCGTCGTCATCACCATTACCACCACCCTCTTCAACCGGTATACCGTCACACTCAAACCGTGTTTCGGCGGTGGTCCTATTACCATCAACATCCACACAGTATCCAATGGCTAAATTACCAGATTCGGTATAGCATGTACCACAGAAGGGATTTTCTATGACATCATCGAATCGAGCAAGGTCAACGGTGAAATTTTCTGTGCCCAAGAGGACCAGAGGACCACGGACTCCACTGAATTTAGGTATTGGATCGCTATTCCCGAGACCATCATCTAAAATGAACACCGGCTTGAGTTGACCACCAGAGTCATTGTCATGATTACCAACAGTGAACGGTGACTCTAATTTCAAATCGTTTGGTGCAATGAATGAGCAGAACTCATACACCTTACCCCAATATCCTACTGTAGAGGGCTGATCTGGATCGTAACCATCTCCATTTGGATCATTGACATCAGTTCCATTTTGTACATCTGCATATTTCAGCCCTCTTCCATTCAGGTAGCCAGTCTGTCCATAAGAGCAAGCCTGCGCTGCCCCTCCATTTGACGAACCGCTATCGTCTGGAACATAAGCACACTCTTGACTCGGATCATCTTCACTGAAACACGCTTCGAAGTCACCTTCAATTCTAATGTTGTATGATGGTTGAGCAACAAAGGTATAGTTCCTACCTTCACCACCGATCGGGAAGGCAGTCGGTTGTCCTGTAACTGGAGTGACAAACTTCAATTTGAGATTCTCTGATCCATATACTGCATCGTATCGGTCGAGTTCTTCTTTGCTGTTGAATGACATGACCATAGTTCCTGCGAACTCTCCACCTGCACGAACTGTTCCATCTGGTCCTGACAGCTCGTTGGCTAGACCACCCTCATGGGTTCCGGGAAAATTGTAGCAACCGACACCAAACAGACGGATGTAACCGAGTTCGGGGAACTGCTTCTTGACCCAGAAGTCTCCCGGATTATCCTTTCCACCGAAATTCGCATCGACATACTCAGACTTGGCATTTTTAAAGTAATCTGCTAGACCACCACTTTCTAAATCAGCAGGACATACATTCGCTGCAATGTCTTTTTCATCTACGCCACCATAATCAGTGAACGTGAGTTCTGTGACAGGAAGAGGATCTTCGTAGTACTCATCCAAGTCAGAAAGAATTTTATCATTATAATATTCAGCACATTCATGGAGAATGTTATCATCTGGTAAACTTGACGGAATGGTATCTACGGGCTTCTCTGCACCGCTAGAGAAACAATGTAAACTAGGTATGTTACCAACACCGTAACTTGGTGCATATAAATGTTGTGTGTCACCGTCAGTTTCGTTGTTTCGAAACGGAATTGAAAATGCACGTTTTTTGGAACTCGCCAAATTTGGACAGAAAGCTGCGCTGTTTATTCTATCCGGTCCCAAGAATCTTACCTCAAGATCGAAACAGTCCTGTCCTCCGTTCGTGCCATAGTTCTCTTTGAATTCGGTGGTTCCGTTGCCATCACAGTCTTCTTCCTCAGCGAATGTACAAAGCTGTGGAGGAATGTCACATGCTTTTCCACCTTTATATGCCGAGTATGAGTTGTGACAAGTCCTGTAGTCATTGAATCCAGCTATACCCACAGCGATGTCAGTTATTTCTTCTGGGAACAAATACTGAGTTAGCTCTTGACATTGCCAGAAACCTGCTTCAGAAAGAACCTGTTGACATCTAACTTTGAACGGATAAAAAGATACAATACTAGTAGAATATGCTCTGTGTTTTGGTTCAAGATCTTCTTGATCGTCCCAGCCACCGGACCCACAACCATCTTTTTCCGCATAGCAATAAGCTGGATTTGCCGCCGCGGCACAACAACGATCAGGACGCCCCGAAACACCCTGACAACGACCGCCAACAGGACATGTAGCTCTAAGATTGGAGGCGGAAGAAAATACAACATGTCTAAACCCCATCTTGGTAACTTGAATGTGTCTAGTTACACAATCGACCATGGCCTCACTCCTCTTACTAATTGCACAGCCCTCTGGTCCGTTACCAGTCGGAGGTAGTGGATTATAATGACCTGCGGCCGATGCTACTAATCCACCATAACAGGCGGCCGCCAAGGGACCAGTCATCGGTGGACATGTAGTACATGGTTCGCCACCACCGCCTCCGCCGCCGCCATCATCATCATCATCCACAACACATTGACCATTGACACATATGAAACCAACAGGACAATTTTTATCATTAACACATGCTGTTGATGGATCAGGGACACACGAGCCATTCTGACATACCGTTCCCGCAGGGCATCCGTCCCCACATCCATCACCCGTACCCGGATCCGGGCCCGCCCGGAATGGTGTGATACAGGACTCAGCGTCACACTCTTCACCAGAAAACCATGTTCCATTTTTACAGTTTTCTTTGGTTACTCTAGAGTCACAGTAACCATCTCCATCACAGCAATGTCCCAACTCTGCACACGCTGTACAATCACTTACGATTCTAGCTGTACCATTCTCACCGACATCACAGTCAGCAATGCACTTTGGTTCACAAGTCCGTGTCACCACACCGGTCTTTTCGTCTTTTATTTCTGTGCAACAATTAACACTGAACCCAAATCTACCACATGATCTGTCACCGGGGTAAGGTGGTTTGTTATTCACCTGAGATGTTATGGTTTCATAACCAGTTGTAATTTTATCATTGAACTCCGAGCATTCCTGATTCGCAAAGAACTCTCCTGAGAGTGCGGTACAAGTGTCCTGTGTTGTCTGTCTACAGATCTGGTGATCAAGAAGTTTGTCAGTGTAGAAACATGCACCAGTCGTTACTGTTGTCTTACATGGTCCAGACGAACAGGTGGTATCTTTGTAGAATGTGCCGTTCAGGCCACCGAGTTCTTTTCTAGCCACACACTCTTCATTTGATACATTATCGACACATCTAAGTCTTCCGTCTGAATCGGTATAACAACATGAACCATATGCTGCGCAGCAATTCGAGTTAAAGTTGTTGGCACTTGAACACGGTGAATTAGCACATTCAGCTCCTGCGGGAATACAGAAACAATCATCATCACAGCCAGACGGACAACAGCACTGGTATCCCTCTGGACAATTACCTCTTTCAGTGCAACGTATACCATAAAACGAAGGATCCATCAACATGACTGATGGATTTTGTTTGTTCCAGTTTACCTTTTCTTTTTGTGTTGAATTTTCGTTTATTGTCTTTGGTGAGCGATTCGCGATACCTGTGGTGCCATTACCGACAACTTTGGTTTGTTTTTTATCTCCAGCATAAAACGCTCTAACACCACAACAATTTTTCTTTCTTACTGTTGGATCTGGTTGTATACCATATTCAAGACATTGTGGATCGAACTGGCTTTCGTCACAGCTATTACCAACCAGAGATGATGCACTTGAGGCTTTAGACTTGAAGGCGCAGGACACGCCGTCGTCACATGGAGTCCCACCGGAAGCCCTAAATAGGACTCCCGGAAAAACACACGCATCTGGTAGCTCAGAGCATCGTTTAATATATGGCTTGTTTCTTAATTGTAGTGTTGTTGATGGAACTGATACACCAGCCCCAAGGGATATAAATCTGGTCCAGTTCGGGAATGAATCACACCCATATTCCGCAGCGAGAGGGCTGTCATAGAACTGGAGTTGGTGGACACTATCAATCAGACCTGTTTTCTTTAATGTGTTAGACCAACGACATACATCCGTTGTTGTGTCTGGACATGGGACGCCCGGTGGACATGATTGACCGGGTTGTTGTAGGACACCATCACCAGACCACATCCAACCACCGGGGACTGCGTGGAAGTAGACCGGATTCTTTTTATACCAGATCTCGAATAAATCTCGTTCCCACTTGGGCGCGATTTCATCCCATAACTCATCAGTTAATTCTTGACCAACTCCTGCAAACGCACTCGCATAAGCCGCTCGTACCGGATATCTAAAATCGAATATTTCGGCGCCCGGTTCGTCGGTGCCGTCAGGGCTCTTTAATTGAATCGGGAATGTTTGCTGCCTTTTTTCTCCAAGCTTTGGCCATCTACCAGTATTTTTTGGATGCCAAGGATCATACGAATCAATCTCAAAATTTTGACCGTCAAATTCTGAGGCCTGAAAACGGGGCATTTCTGTGATGAGTGTGTTAGGGGGGTCATCCCCAGCCAATTGCTTTGGTGCCTTCCTGTGGATAAACATGCTAAGAAATTCTTTGCCAGATTTCTGTACAGGAAGCAACTCGTTACCATCTTTAAGATATGTTTTAATGCTGTCTGGTAGCTCAATTGTTGTGTATGTGGTAAGGGCCTCTAGAACATCTTGTGGTAGATTTTCACCAAGCTCTGCAATAGTCTCGGCTGCTTTCGATCTGAATTCGCTCTCTAGCTCATCATATTTTTGAATCTGATCTGGTCGCCAATCTTTTGCGACAAATCTACCGGTGTTACCTAGACCATCCTCAATATCACTTCCAGCAAAAGTTGCACATTCAAAATGTTTTCTCTGTCCTGCATTTACATAATGGGCGAACGGAGCTGGGTTGTTGGGGTCTAATCTACCATAGTAATAGTCATTTAGTATTTCTACCTGCGTCGAGGTTAGTTTACCTTCATTAAAAATTTCTTTAACGTCACTAGAAAACACCGGAACACCGGAACATGCATAAAGAATAGTAGCCGGTCCAGAAGCACAAACTTTCTGATCAATCCGATAACCACCACTAGAAAGTGATGTCTGCATCCTTCTATTTGTTTCCGGTGGGTAATACGCATAATGAGTGTTTTCCGAATCCATGCACGGATATTCATAAGCGGTATTGACATGCTGATCAGCCTTGACCCACATACGAACTTTGAACAATGTGCCATACAGCCCTCCATATGCATTTGAAAACAGTTTTACATCTTCGGGTTGGTCTTGATCGGTCGTCCCATTGGATATTGTCTCACCGGGTGCAGGGAACATTCGTATACCATTACCATAAGATATGACATCAGCAGCGTATCTGAGGTGTGGTGTCTTTCTCATCTGATACATCTGCCAAGAACTAAATCCGGGGGCGTATTCGCCACCACATGGTCCATTAAAAATACCGTATTGGGTCCATGGATTTATATTTGAGCTAACCGAGGGACAGACAAAATTATCTTGTTGAAAGTTTGCACAGCTTATAGCACTATAATTTGCAAATTCTGGGTCTCTGTTTTCGTCACCACACTCATTACCGGTATTCCTAGCCTTTGTTATATGTGTGCGGGATGGTGGAGCACCCTCATCAGGTCCAAAAACGACATTCAAAGGATTCGTACAAGCTGTCAGCTCTGGGTGACACAAGCCATCATTATCTGTTGGTTGAGGGACATGAGGCGTTTGTAGGAAACAATCATATAATCTTGCTGGAGATGGAGATACTCTTTTTCCTAGACGATCATTTGCTGTCCATGGATAATCACCATCTTTAAAGAACGGTGCCTTCTGTGGTGCAATAGTAAAGTTAAAAGAAGAAAATGGTATTCCTGTTGGTCCCCGCTCAAAAAACCAAAAATCTTTGGCTGCTAGGTACAGCACATTCATTTTTTCTTCTTGTGGATAATAGTTGTTAGACCCATCATAAAATGTCATATATGAATCACAATATTGTGACGGATTAGGACAAGTTTCTGCTCCAGTTATCATACCACCAGCATCCCAAGCCCTAGCTTGAAATGTCATGATCATCGAACCCTGACACAATAAACAACCCATACCAGAGTTTTCTACGGTGTCTATGTTTGGTCCTTCGCCCTGACGGAAAGCATCTAACTGACCAGTTGTGTCGAATGTAGTAGATGTTTTATACGAGTTTCCATACTTGTGTGCATTAGATTGACCACCTCCCGGACGAGGCTCACCATGAGCAGTTACATCATTGCGGTTATATGGTGACGGATGATGACTCATCTTGTCACTATGCAAACACTCTAATTCGAATTCTTGCTGTGGTCCGCAGCAACAACTCCTCTGCTGGCTCATTACCTATCCCACCTTTTCCCGCTATTGGAAGAAGCTTTGTCGAACTTGTCATGGTATCGATTTGGTGTATAGTCTTTCATCTTGTGCATCAACTCATTCCACTGACCACCAGTCTTCTTGTTTGCAGTCAGTGTGGAGTCAGCCTCCATTTGAGGAAACTCAGTTGGAAGTGTTCGCTTTACTTTCTTTTTCTTGCAGTGGGGACAAGGCTTTTTACAAGGAGCATCCCGTGATGATATCATCTGGAAATCGTCCCATGTCTCGTTACACGCTTCACACATATAGTCATAGCTTGGCATAAATTATCCTTGTTGCATCCCTTGTTGCATCATCTTCTGCACCATTTCGTCACTCATTCCCTCTGGAGCAGAGAACATCGACTCCTGCTGTAGTTCATTCTGTGGGTAGAGAGAAGTGTAGTCAATGAAGACTTCATCACCCTTTTTCATGTTGGTCAGAGACCGAAGTGTCATGATACCATTCTCACCATCAAACTCAATCTTTGTGTTTGGCTGTGTCGAGAACTGGAAGAAAATCATGTTACCCGTGGGAATGATAATCGTAGGGCCCATGATCTTACATGCTTCACACGCACATGGCATAACAGGAAGGAAACCCGCGAGTTGACGCGCTCTCTGATCTGGTTCATGTGTCTTGTATGGGGTGGGTGCAAAGCCACACTTCTCAATAATCTCATTCGGTTGGATCTTCTTTGAAGCGACACCAACGTATCGTTGATTCTTTTTCACCACAGTGATGTGTGATACGGGAGTAAAGCCCTCCTCGAACACAGGAGTAGCTTCTTCACGGTTTGTTAGTTCTTCGGCAGGGGTCTTTTCTTTGGTCTTTGTCATAATGTATTCTCCATAAGATAAATGACATGATATGTAGTCGAATTATATAAGATATTTGCTACAAATCAAGTGTTTTTTCAATATCCACCAGCGACAGGGGTAGGGGTTGCAGCAGCGACACCGCTGTGCATCGATTTTTGCTTCTCAAGTTTGGCCTGTCTCACCTCTTGGTCAGCACGATTTGATTTCCGGAGAAGATCTCTAGCATCACCCATACCATCGAAGGTGCTCACTCGCTCACCTCTTGCGGCAAGCACAGCCTCTGCTTTGGCTCTTTCACCAGCTAATTCAACATCAGTGGAACCAAAGCCAGTCTGTTGCTTCTGTAGACCTGTGTTTTCAGATACAAAGTTCAGAAACGATTTCACTTCGGATCCACCATCTTGTTACCATTTTTTGTGATCTTCTGAATTGCAGAGAGAACATCTTTGTTCTGTTCCTGAAGTCTTCTGGTGTGCATACTGTCATCACCCATTTTAGGCTTATCGAAGTTGCCTGCTTTTACCCAAGCGTGGAAGTCTTTCATGTTCATCTGTTAGCTCCTTTTAAGTTAATTGCCGTATTATATATACTCGTATGGACACTATAAAATTCTTAGATTTCATTATTGAACAAGAAGAACGACCAAACATTCAGACGACTGGTCACATGATTCACGTTGGTGACATGCTCTACTCAGGATCTCCATCAGACTCGGTTGATCATTCCCGTGCGATGTTCAACAGACTCAATGGTCTCAACACGGCAGACCACGGTGCATCCCTCAAGGTCGATGGTGGTATGAGTGTCGTCATGGGCAGAGAGAAGAACGGAACACCGTTTGTGTCCTACAAGTCTGGCAAGGATCGATACTATGACCATGACTCCATCGCTGCCACAGGCAAGGACCACTATGTCCGGAACCTGAGTCCTGCTCTGGACTCGGTTGCTCGCATGGACAACCTCCAAGACGGGACTGCGGTACAGGCTGATGTCCTCCACGGTCCAGACCATGCTGATCGTCTCTACCAGTCCAACACGATCAAGTACAAGACCAACCCCAAGGCTCGTGGTAAGTTTGCATACGCTCCCCACTCACAGTACGAGGTACAAGGAAGAGATCTCGTCAAGACGAGTAACGAACCAGACCATGAGCAGCTCAAGGGACCACTCTCCCACGCTCCTGAGCTGTCCCTGACTGGGAAGGAGTTCAACGTCAGCCCGTATCGACGAGACTCCATCGCACAGCACATCGGACAGGCAGAGGAACTGTTGGGTGACGAGGACACAAAGGCATTTGCCAGTCGTATCCCAGAGAACAAGAAGTTCCACACAATGCTCCAAGGATATTCCAACCTGATGGCACGTACCAGTGGCAAGAGATCGATCGAAGACCTCAAGGACTTCGCCGGTGGATTCGTTGCGAAGAGGAAAGTCAGACCAGAGACGCAGCAGAAGGAACTCGATTCACATAACGAATTCATTGCCAACAATGCCACACAACTAGACAATCTGTTCACCGCTCACCACCACATCAATCACGCGAAGCATCACATGCTGGATGTCCTGAAGGCGCACCACGCAGACTTCGACATTGTTCCTCACGGTGGTCATGAGCACGAGGGTCTCGTCGGTCACTTGGGCGGCAAGACTTCAGCCAAATTTGTTCGCGAGGGCCCCGGTGGGTTCTCCATGAAGAACGCAGCAGCAGCCGAGCGTTTCAAGTCCGTAATGCCTACGACCCCCACCCCCGTCACGTAGGAAGGTACTATCCACGCATCGGTAAAAACAGCAGGATCAGAGCTTCACCTGATCCTGCTGTTCTTTTGAGCAACGTCTGTTGTGTGCTATGCGATCAGGTCGATGAACCTGACCAGCATGGCGCGGGAGGTGGTGCTTCGCTTGAGCGACTTGACGAAGCTGTTGCGGATCTTGGTGATGGTCACACCATCCTCGTCCGACCGTCCGATCTCGTCGAACGCATCTGCGTTCTGGACTGAGTTCTTGCCGAACATGATGAACCGCTCATCGAATCCCTGCTTCTCCTTGGCGATGCACCACTTGTTCTTGTTGTAGAACTCGCGGGTGGTCTCATCGACACCGGACCTCCACGATCGTCGAGCACTGATGTTCTTGTGCTCGGACAGGAAGAACTGGATCACCTTGGATCCGGGGACACGGTGTCGGAGGACATCGAGTGCGCGAACGGTGGTGCTCTGGTGCTGCTCACATCGGAAGTACCGGAACCCCTCCCTGATCACTTCGTTCTGCTGGAGGAGCTGAGACGTGGTGTCACCGTCCGAGATGATCAGGGTGTTGAGGACTTCGATGCCGTTCTGCTGACGGTATCCGGGCAGGATGTCCGCGAGTGCGAAGATGCAATCGTCGAGAGGAGTCGCACCGAGCATGTCACCACGTCGAACGTTGATGCTGCTGCTCCAGTCCATGGCGTTCGCACAGACTGCGAGAGCGCGGACACACTCCTTGAACTCGGACTTGCTCATGCGGGAGGAGAGGTAGTTCCTCATGTTGAGGTTGCTGTGGATGTCCTTGTCACCTGACTTGAACTTCACGTTGTTGTTCCGAGTATCCTCGAAGTTCTCGCTGACGCTGGAGAATGAGTAGACCTCGAACGGGATGTTGATCGCACGGCAGAACATTGCCATCTGGATCGCCTGTCGGATGGTGTCCTTCATCACGGTGTTCATGGAACCGGACCAGTCAACCGCAACGACCAGACCATGGTTCTTGCCGTCTGGCAGGATGGTGGTCTTGCGGAAGATGTCTTCGGACCACTTGTAGTTGACCATCTTCTGCATGTCGAGGACACCGGTCTTGGCGGTAGTGGCACGGCGGAATGCAGTGGCGCGCTGTCGTCGCTTGAACTCCTGTGCCATCATGTGGCAGGTCTTCTGGGACTCTCGGAGGAATGTCTCGATCTCGTCCATCTCGTGGCATGGAGCCTTGTGGTCAGCGTAGGCAGTGAGCATAGAGGTGACGGTGGATGACTGAGGATCGTAGTAGAGGTTCTTCCAGTCGATGATGATGTCCTCGACCTTGGCGATCTTGGGCATGGTCATCATCTCTTCTTCGGCTTGCCACCGACGATCGTCGCGGAGATCCTGCATGTTCTCCTCCATGGACTTGGTGGTCTCAGGACGGGAGAGGACTTCGGCTTCACCAGTCTGGCTGCCACCCTGAGTAGGTTCGTCGGACTCTGCGTCATCACCAGTCTCGTCGGAGGACTCGTCACCGGTGGAGGGAGAGTCGGGCTGACCCTTCTCGTCACCCTGCTCGGTGGACTCGGTGGGAAGATCACCATCGGTGTCACCCTCTTCTTCGCTCACGTCCTGACCACCGGGACCATCACCCTGACCAGTCTCGGACTGCTTGTTGGGCTTCTCAGGGATGTCGTTCTGCATGTGAAGGATCAGAGCTTCCACCACGTCGAGCACGTCCTCCCATGACTCTGCACG
>Ga0098059_1001326_pt1 | contig 12564 bp, 8 predicted proteins | sample 20_taG_FD_92580 | JGI IMG/M metagenome (GOLD analysis project Ga0098059, IMG submission 92580) | Marine viral communities from the Subarctic Pacific Ocean - 20_ETSP_OMZ_AT15318 metaG | ecosystem: Environmental > Aquatic > Marine > Oceanic | place: Subarctic Pacific Ocean | collected 2015-01-19
CCAATAGTACCTATACCCTGCATTGTTTGATCTCTAGCTCTTTGTCTAGCGGCATCAGCAGCGCCTTTTCTTTGTTGTGACATACCAAGTAAGGTCTCTGTTTTATCGTGCTCCATGTCTTGACTTCTAGCATCACCTCGTCTTTCCATGGTTTGAAGTCTACTAGCCTCTTGAGCCATAGCTTTTTTATTTGCCGCTTCTTGCTGGCCGATTGATGCTGACGCTCTTTGCGCTTGAACAGCGCTTTGGTTAGCCATAGCTTGAGCCAAACCAGCGATACCAGATCCACCAGCTGCCCCCTGCATATTACGCATGGTGTTAGCTTGGTTTTGTTGATTTTGCTGGGCTTGAAATTGAGCTTGTTGAGTGTTTACGGTAAGATCTTCCATGGTGTTCTCCATGTTAGCGTAAGGATTACTTGTATCCATTTGTTCGTAGTTGTCTTTACGCTTTGCTAGTTCTTGAGCCGCTGCTCTTTGCTCTGCTTTTCTTTTTTTAGATCCCTGCTGCGCCATTATTATTTGACTTGCTCCAGCCGCAACAGCTATACCTACTATTATAAAACTCATAAGCTGTTATTTTTTGTTAATATATTTTTCATATTCTTCATAATTTCTTGATACTAATTCGCCTTCTAACTCTTGTATATTCTCTGTATTAGAAGGATTTTTATGTATGTTAACGAAGATAGAATCTTCATTAGCATGTATAACTCGTTTTGTTCCTGGAGTTGCAATAACATAACAAGGTGCTATGTAGTCTTCGATAGCTTCTTCTGTTGCTACAGATATATTTCCAGTTAACAAGAACCAAACATGTAAATGGTTGTGTATCGCACCTATAACAGAACTGCCTTTATCCATGCTCATCTGTCTAACATATATACCATCCGCAAAACTATGTTTAAGTGGAAATTGTTTTGAGTTTTGATGAGTTATTATGTTCTCTTCGTCAGCTATGCTTATAAGTGCGTTTTCTAATTCTATTACTTTTTCTCTACCTTTTACTAGTAGTTCAGATTTCTTTTTTTCAATAGACATTTAATTTAATTTTATGTCTATATAGTCACAGTTTTCGCTGTTTATTTACTACTTTCGAATATATCAGCATTTATCCCAAACAATTCAGCTTCAGTTGTAGATGTGTTCTTAAAACACACTTGCGCATAGTAGCCTAACAATCCACTTGGATTTGAATATTTATCTTTACTAAATAATATAAAGCTAGAAGTTGTCGGCGGAACAACACTAGCATCATGATCTACGGTCATTTGCAATCTATTGGCTGTTACTGTAAGACAAGTACCAAATAAAACTACGTCTGATTGTGCTGCTGTTGAAAACGTACCTACAGTAGCAGGGTTACAATATAATATTAAATCACCAGTTTGCACTGATGCTTGTATTTGCTGTGGAAATGTTAAAGTTGCTATAGGCATGTTTTATTATGTTAGAGTTACTACTATATTAGCTGTGGACACACTTGTGTTTATTCCGTCACTAACCGTGTAATTGATAGTTTCTTCATCACCTGTAGTTGGCGCTAAGTACAGTAGATACGATCCATCGTCACTTATTGTTGCGGAGTCACCCCTACCGCCAGTCGCGGTTATTGTTAAAACACCAGTGTGACTAGTAGCTAATGGGTATACTTTTATACTTCCACCAAGAGGACAGCTAACTGCTTGGTGTGTTGCGACAGGTTTTACGTATGATGTTATAAAGTTTTGCAATACTAACGTGTTTATAACATCAGCGTTTCCAACTCTACTTACATAACCCTCCACGTTTAACTTACAATCAGAGGTACCAGCGCCGGTAACGCTTATATCAACCAATTCCCAATCACTCATAGCGTTTGAAAACTCTAAACCTTCTGCGCTAGGTAAAGTTTGAGAGCTTGATAGCACTAAATTTTGAGATCCACCACCACCTATTACAGTCGGGTAACCAACAATAGAATCTCCCTGAACCGTGTGGCCATTTACAACCTCATCACCAACACCAATTGCCACTGTAGTTGAATTAGTAGTTGCTTGGGTTACTATACTTCGAATGTCGTAATTTGTTTTGTATGAACCACCTTGAGTTGAGTTGAAAAAATCACTAGCTAAAGGTTGTCTAGATATACCAACGTTTCTAGTAAATACTAGTGTACCAGTAATAGCCTCAGTTGAGTTCTTACTTAAAACAATAGTAGTAGTACCGTCAACTGTTATCGTTGTAGCCGTGTCAATACCTGTACCAGTAACACTATCTCCGGTTTGTAGCTTTAAAGTAGCCGATGTTGCCGTTAAGACAACAGATGTACTAACGTGAGAGTGTGAGGCGACTGTACCATTAACAGTGTAAGAAAGCGGTGTTGAAATATTAAAGTAACTGTTGTTAGTTGTAGATAATAATGGAAAATCCGTTGGGTTAAATATTGTTGGGTAAGATAATGGTTTTTTGTTAAGAAAACTTAGCAGAGTCGCTGTTGTAGCTGCGACACCATAAGTAGCTGCTGTTACGCCTATTGTAAAATCAACTTCACCAAATTGATTTAAAGTTATAACGTATGGATCTGTACTTGTACCGTCGGCTGTTGTTTTAGTTTCTCCTGTTGGGGTTATTGTTGTTGTTAGATACTTAGCCAAAGCTGCTTTTTCATTGTAAGCAGGAACTGTTATTATGTGATCGTTTGATCTAGTTGTGATAGTTGGTGAGCCTAGGTTTATTGTTTGTTCGCTTGATTTAGTTAAAGCTCTAGTAAATGTATCTGACGTGAAGTCGTAAGATAAACCATTATCATCCATGACCAGTATATCGTAAGTAGCTCCTGGTGAACCAAGTACATTTAGTGATAAATCTATATCTCTAGATGGTAGTATGCTTTGATTTTGATAACCATCATATTTAACTTTGTTGATACTAATAACAGGCGTTTCAAAAACGGTTGGACGAACTGTTGTTACCGCTATAGAATTACCATCAGACAAAGGCACCGCTGAATCACCCATATCATAATAAAAGTCTATTCTATAGTAAGTAATCTGACCAAGTTTAGCGCTAGCCGTTTGGTCATCTGTAGTTGTTCCATAGAAAATAGATGAAACTTGAGAACTCCATCTAGATGGGTTTGGTGAAGTAATTTTAGACTGAGGAGCGCTAGCATAGTAACCCTCATCTCCAAGTGAAGAGCTTATAATGTAGGTCGCAACTAAAGCTTGGGAGTTTGCAGGTATATCCACATAAAATTCTTTCGTTACCATTGTTCCCGCATCATTTGTTACGCTGGAAACTTGTGTTACGCCTGATACCGTGTTAATTCTACCCGTACTTCCTCCTATTACGTTGGTTGTTGTTGTAAAAGAAAGTCTAGGTTGAACAAACGGTAACGCTCTTCCATCTATGTCTACCTCAATAGTGTCAGGAGTCGCCGGCATAGTATACCACTGCGCTAGAGTTACTGTTGCAACAACTAAATTGCCAAGTGCATAAGCTGTCGTTGTATCCGCAAAACTTACAGAGGTAACTTCAATAGGTAAAGTTGATCCAATACTAAAATCAGCTGCTTGTAAAGTATAGTTCGTATCTGGCGTTATTACAATATCATAAGTAAGAGGTATCGTACCAGCGCCTACGTTGTCTCCGCTAAACTCTAAAGTTGTTGGTGTTGTTGTTGTATAGTTATTTGCCATGTTTATTTTTAATCTACGTCGCCAACATCTTTGACTGTTAATTTATTTAATACCGCTGGTGCGGGTGGTGTAACTGAAATAACTGATAACCTACCTATACCTTGTGTTGAAAATTGATTTACATCAAGATTTGCTAAGTTGTTAACTTTGTTACCTCTTATAAAATTAAACCACTTTCCTTCTTTTTCTCTAAACTCAGGTATTTGACCTGTTTCTAAATCTGTTACTATTGACTCCGCAAACCACCCAGTTTGAGCTATGTTATTGTAGTATTCTCCGTCTGTTAAATTAACGTCAATCTTAGATTGACTACCTTCGTAACTTAAGGAACTAAAACTCTTAATACTACTCGGCATATCGTTAAACAACGCGCAGAGAGTAGACGTGTATTGAGTACCGTAGAAGTTATTTCTAGTTTCATTGTCATGGTGTTGATATAACTCTCCACTTGAAAAAGTAAAATAATTATCATTAATACTAACACCAGCTTGTTGTAACCACGATTTAAAACTAGCCCAACCTTTTGAATCTTCACTAAAACTAGCTGTAATCTCAGTGTAACCTAAGTCACTAGTATTGCCACTTGAATTTAAAGCTGAATCTCCACCACTACTAACATCGCAACCACTAGTTGAATACCAAAAGTAATAACTATCGATATTACCGCCATGTAATCCTGAAAAATAAGTTACATCTAACTCATACCTAGTTCCGGTGTTGTTTATTGAATTTACCTTGAAGGTCACTATTGGAGCGCCCGTGTTAACGTATGTCCCTGGCATATCTCCTCTACCTTGATCACCACCAGCTTGAATTTGAGCGTGTAAATACACGTCTCCATTGGGACAGTTGTTAAGGGCGTCAATCAAAGCATCCATTCTAGAAGCTATAGCCGCGCTATACCAATCCATAACAGGTAAGTGTATTTGAGTAACATTTGGAGCGTAACCACCAGAACCACCTGATGAAGGATCGTTATTAACATCATATTGACCAAAAGCTTGAACAGGATTTCCGTTTAAATTGTTGAATGTAGTACTCGAATTACCAATAACACCATAGGCATAAGGAGGATAACTACCACTTGCAAAAGGACCAGTTCCATCTCCTTCGGTACCAGGGTTACCACCTTGATCAAACGGAATGTAGCCTATGATATTTGCATCGGCAAAGTCTATGTAATCTGTTCCAGTACCAGTTAAAACAGTTGGTGTTACTGTTATTGCTGCATTAGAAGTTGCTGCTCTCATTGTTAAATTGTACAGCTTTTTGTTTTCGTCGTAGCTACCAAGTAGGTTTATATTTGTAGCTCTAAACACATCTTTAAAGTGATCTCTCATGCCTAGGTCGGATATCGGTGTTAGACCATTTTGAGATAATCTTAAAACAACTCCTCTAGATTTATCAGTAAAGTACATTCTGTACTGATCAACAGCAAACGACTCTGGGTGCGTAGACATACCATAATCACCAGCGTAAGGTGTTGCCGCCCCTAGCACATTGCTTGTTGCTGTAACGTTTGAGTTTCCATCAGCATTAAATAATGCGTCTTTATTAGCTAAAACACCTATAATTCTATCTTCACAAAACGTCACTAAGTTAGTGTCTTTTGAATGTAGCTTTTGAATACTCCCGTATGTTGGGTTTATATCTTTCGTTATTTTTTCAGCCTGTATAAATTGGTTTAAATTATTAACACCACTAGTGGAATTAAATATACCAGAATATATTAAACCTGATTTTCTATGCTCTTCTTTGTATTGCTCAGCTAGCACTGTTGATACCTTAGGGCCTTTATCTATTGTAACAGCGTTGAAATCATCTCTTATTCTGTTAGATTCAACACCATTATTGAAAGAAAAGCAATTATAATAATTTAAAGCATTAGACTTTTTCTCTCTTTCTATTACGTAAAACTCGTTTTTGTAAGTATCAAATTCTTTTCCTATAGGTAAAGCCGCACTTGCCTCGTTGTAAAGATCTACATCAATATTTTCTTTCGGTTCAGTTTCCCATATAGCAGGATTATCACTCGAGTAGCTGTCATCAGCTGCAAACTCCTCTAAAAACTCTATAGTTCTTTTATGGCTAGGAGTGTTTCCACCTGATCCCTGCGTGGCGGTTTTCCCCCAGTCGCTTTTCCAGTTGTTAGTAACGCTAGTATCGCCGGGTATACCATCATTAAAAGGATTGTAATCCGAACACGGCTGACCAACAGCATCTAAAACGTTGTTACCTTGACCTATCTTAGGGGTAAACTCTACCCTAAACTTTTCTCTATGATTTGTTGCTTGTTTGTAACCACCAAAAGTACCAGGTTTTTTGTCGTAGTTTTCTACAGAGTGATTTCTACACCCAGTTATTTTATATATAGTGGAATCACCTTTAAATCTAAATAAAGTTCCAGATGTCTTTAATAGCACTCCAATTGCTTTTTTAGCAGCATCAATAGGAGCTACCATGTGATTCCATGCGATATGCCAAGGACCAATATTGTAAGATGATGTTTTTGGTGCATGGAAGCCATGGAAAGATATATCTAAAGAAGCTTTAGTCTCACTAGATATCCAATGACCATTATAATTTGCATCAGGGTCAGTTACTCTGTACCCTTTTCCATCTCCGTTTTGCCAGCTAGCACCAGACCCACCACCCGGACCATTGTCACTTTGGTGAACACCTCGACCAGGAACCTCATCAACAAAAAACTGTTTAGTAGGTATACCAGGTCTTCCACCACCAAGATAAGGATAATCCATAGCATGTCCAGCCCAAAACATTTGCCCACTACCTCGCACAATACTGTTGTTGTAAGCGTAGTTTTTTAATCTAGCAACCGAAACCGAGTTAATCGTTGTAAAATTTCTATCTGGAGCTCTTGCGGTTATATTATCAACAAAAGTACCATCTTTGTGTATTTTAACAAAAAATCTACCACTAAATTCAGGTAAATTTTTAACTTCTTTTTTAGCTATTTCAACAGAAACACCAGGCATAGGGTTACCTGAGTTAGTGTTGTCATCAGTTGTAAAAGCCATGTCTACGTCAAATTCTTTTGAAACAGTTATTCTCTTGTAACTACCCGCGTCCGTTATATTAACTATATCATACCATCTTGACTTGTTACTTCCAAGTGAAACTCTCACCACTCTTTCACTAGCAGTTAGAGAAGTTTGAAGACTAGAGTTGGTAAATAGCGACGCGGTTATGTCTAAAAACATTCCTTCTATTCTAGGAAAACCAGTTGAAGAGAAAGTTGGTGTTACTATACCGTAGGAATCCTTTTTTGTTTTTACAAACAATGGCGCTTCATTTGATATGGCTAGTATTTTGTATCTAGCCTCTTCACGAACAAACGAGTCATTATCATGTTGTTTCTTAAGTATCAAAAATGTTTCATCGTCCACTTTATTTCTTTCTGAAGAAGGGAATGACAACCAAATATTACCATCTTCCGCACTATAGAATCTATCCATAGCAAGATTGTAGTACTCATTGGCATTTTCTTTAATATAAAATTTAAAGTGAGTTGCCCAATCTGGAAATGTTGATTCATTTGGGTCTAGTTTAATACGTAGGGAGTTGTATTTATTCGCGCGAGATTTTGGTATACGTTTTACAGCGTCATCATTAGTTTGTATCGGTGTTTGCCTACCGAATTCATCTGCGTAAACTACTCCGATCTGATAATCTCTTAAAGATTTTAATGATCTCTCTGGGTATGACGGTACCTCTTTAACAGCATTTAACGTATCCCACCAATCTAATGTAGTTCCATTTGTTGGGTGTATTAGAGCTGTTCTATCGTCATAACGTACGCTATTCCTAATATTACTTCTAGTATGTAGTTTTGTTAAAAATGAGACTTTAGTTAATTCGTTGTTAGAATCAGTTAAATTATAGTTTTGAGTGTAATTTCCATAAACTATTCTGTTACCTGTAATCTCTTGAGCTAAGGCTGATTTAGGCACGTTGTCCCAAGGTCTTAACAATTGATTTGAAGGGAGAGTGGCATAGATCATATCTGTTTTAACTTGCAACGAGCCTCTTGGGTCAGTTACGTATACAGCTGGTTTTTCAGCTATATTTCTGTGAAATGTAACAGTGTTACCAGCAGTAAGCCAAGTACCCGCGGAGCCAGTGATATCCGTGACTAATCCAGCTGAAGAAGTTGATGAGATTGATATTTGAGATACTGTTACGTCTATTGAGTTAACCTGTATAACAGTGTTTTGCATTCCAGAAACTTTAAGTGTTCCAGAGCCTATGTTACCAAGAGTTCCTAACGTAATAACATCACCAACCTTTACATTTATATTGCTAAAGTAATCTTCTAAAGTGTAAAAATCTCCAGTATTTCCTCCTGTCAAAGCAGACACTCCAACCAGTTGAGATGAGGTGTTTAACGTACTTGGAATTTCTTGCCAATTATTTTGGTATTTAATCCTACCAAACCAAGCGTTAGCACTGTCTACACTGTAACTGTCGGTGCCTAAGTAATCTACTCTTTTACTAGGCGCTTTAATAGTGTCTACAGTGTAAACGTTTGGAGAATCTGATTCTTTGTATAGTATATCAATCTCAACGACATCTAAAGGCATGGTTGTTGGTTTAAAACCAGACAAAACTAAATACCTTAAATTATTTGTCATACCAAGATTAAAACCTTTTTTAGGTAGATAATCAAATTCCTCTGGTAAAAAAGCCACCTCAGAAAAAGGAGAATAACAAGAATACTCACCATCCTCGTACCTCCACCTGTAAGCAAACCTAGGGAACTTAAACTCAAACAAAGGATCTTCTTGCTGCAATCTTACCCTAAAATCTACGTATGGTTTTATCAATATAGGCATTATTGACTGCACCTCGAATGTGAACGCGGTGTTATTAGACGACACGGATTCTACTATTAAAACAGCTGTAGGTTCATTTTGAAAACCAACGTCATCATCTTCAGCATACCACTCGATAGCGTCACCAATCTCCCAATCCATACCAGGGTTGAATGTTAGCGAAGGGGTTATTGCGCCACTAGCTAGTCTATTACCATCACTATCAAAGAAAAAACCAGCAGGTACCGTTACTTCAGTATCTACAATAACTAAACCGTCCTTGGGATCTTGGTCGGGCTTAGTTGTGTTAGACATAGTTAATATCAATGGGTCTATTGGAGACTTTTTGATAACCGTAGTTTGTTTGTAAGATAAAAATGGATAAAGTATAGCTGAAGGATATACAGATTTATCACCGAGTCTACCGTTAGCGTGTGACGGTGATTCACCGTTTACAACTAAAAGTGTTGGAAGAGCTCTAGTACCGTTTAGATATGGGAACACCCCAGTTGTTGGTTGATAAGTTGGATCTAATTGCTGGCTACCATATATACATCTTTTGATATTGATTTTTTTAGGTTCTGTTAAACCATCAGTCCAAAACAAAAGATCGTCAATAATATTTATACCAGTTATAAGTTTGCCAGGTTTTTGTGCTGCAAAATAAGAAAAACCTAAAGCTCTTTTTTCTTTTGGCAGTGTAAAGATAACAGTATCTCCAGCTGTAACATTAGCTAAAGCAGGGATGTCAGCCGCTGTATGTTCCGTATATACTCTCCAACCATTCCAAGTACCAGAGGTATCTGCTTCAATCTTTTTGATACTAGTCAGTATACCATTAACTAACACGGTCATACCGACTTGTATTCCAACATATCTTATGTCATTAGTGTAGCCAAGATTACTAATATGTAGGTGGTCTCCTGGATTTGTACCACCGCTATGACTATCATTTGATATAGTAGTTATCACCTTCCAATGTTCCACAACCACGTAATTTGTTTCTGATTTAACCTCATCATACTCCATTATATAATCAGAATACACGTCGTGTGTTATAGTTTCATCAAGACCGTCACCATCGCCTCCACCTTGAGTTGTAAAGTTAGATTGTGTTGTACTTGCATCTGGGTTTTTAACGTCATCACTAACAAGCCAATAAATCTTATTATTCTTTTCGTCTGCAATAGTACCAACACAACTAGCTGTTGGGCTAAACAAAGCTGTTAAAGCTGTGTTACCCTTTAGTGTTTGCACAGTTCCAACCTCAGATCCTTCAGAAGTAGCAACCTCAACATTTAGTGCATCTCTGTATTCTCCATTAGGCACCATTCTCTCATCAAGGTCTTTATTCATTCGACCTTTGGTAAAATTACGCTTCGACTCTGGCATATACTAGTGTTTTATTTGTTTCGACTTACCTCTTAAAATTTGAGTAATTTCTTCTAATTTAATGTTTGATAATCTTAATTTTGCTTTTCTTGTCTCAGCGAACTTTTCTTTCTTAAACCTTTGTATTACATATTCTTGCACGTTTGCTCTAGTTGATAATATAGCATACGCTATATGCTTATACATAGCTTCTTCCGCAAGTTTATGAACCTTCATCTCAGCATCAGTACCAAGACTATCGCTTATATACTTTAATATCACAGTTTTTCCTGAAATATTAGAGCTAAAATGTATTTTACCTGTAAGCTCATCTATAAAGAATGAACCATTAACTTGTGCGTACTGAGGATCTAAACCGTATCTTTCACCATTAAATGATAAATATGTATCATCATCATAATCATCGGTGTTCTGACTAATAGCCATAGTATTGAAATTTGCGTTTGTTGTCGATGTGTTATCAACATCTAAAGCAGTTCCATCAAACTGATAGTCACCATCAGCGTTTTGCTGAACTTGTAATGGGTTCGAAGTTTTGCCGCTGGATATATAACATGCTCTACACCAGAAGAATCACTCCATGTTAACTTTATGTAGTTAACATAGTCTTGAGGTAGTACCATTGTTAAGGATGCTGGCACCACAATTTCTTGAGACTTTGTAGATTTAAATGTATCAAAAGATAATTCTTGTAAAGCTCTCATAGCATGAAAAGCAACATCTGTTCTTTTTATCTTTGATATTATTTTGTCTTCACCAACGTAAGCTATAATAAACTGATTAATAATATGCTCTAAAGATGTGAACTGATATCCTCCAAAATCATTACCAGTATAATATGCTTGTCCTGTTTGTGTTATTAACGCCATTTATTATTGTTTTTTTGCTATTAATGCTGTTTCTTCGTTTGTTGCTATTTGAACTAAACCTGGTTTATTTAAAATAACACCAGCCAACTCTAATACCTTGTAAACTAATTCCGTTTCCTCTGAAGCGTGAAGCTCAAAGTCGGTTGATAAAGTCGCGTCATATAAAGCTTGTGAGTTTACAACTGTATATCCCCAAACAGCTTGTATTGGTCTAGCGATAAAGTTACAGTTAACAGTTGCGATTGAGTAGACAGGCGTGGCTGTTGTTGGAAAAAACTGAAGTGTTGTTTCTGACCGCCTAACGTAAACCGGTCTTTCTTGTGCGGGCGCGTACAAAGCAGTTTGTTGCATTAGCTCGGCTTGGTTAGCGTCTATTCTTTCTACTTCAATGCTTTTAGTACCGTCATTGTAAAAAACAGTACCTAACTTGTGTAACACGGGTGTAGTTGGCAGCGTCATAGTGGCTCCGTTTACAGCCGCCATATCTACATTTGCATTTAGAAATGGGGAGAGTTTTTCAGAAGTTATATCAAGCATATCACTATACTCCGAACTATTACCGTGATCTTCTAGTCTTTTGTCTATCTCATAAAAATACTCATCAAAAATAAGTAATTGAGCTTGGTTGGCTAGTAAGTTATACTCTTGAGGTGTTATATAACCTCTTTGCTCTTTATTGGCTAAAGCCAAGACTCTTTGATATACTGTATCTATACTTACTGGCATAATTTCTTTTTATTTTGTAGTTTACGATCGCCCCGTAGAGCGACCGCATCTACAGTTAGATTAATTTAATCTTTTTTCAATGTTGGAGTAAATCTCCATACCTTCGTCAGTTTTAAACCAAGCGGCTAAAGCTGAGTAAGGATGTTCTCCATAAGGAATAGTCATTAACTTTCTATCATTAGAAGCCCAAACGAAATTTCTTTGATCAGAAGATAATTTTAATATACCAGCTTCAGTAGCTTTTATACCAAAGTTTCTTAACACAACGTTTTCGTCTTTTGCTAATTCTAAGAATAACATAGGGTTTCTCTTAGAAAATATAAGTAAATCTCTTTTAAGTTCCTTAGAACTCATGTTAGATACTTTAGAACCATTCTCCACACGCATTATAGCTTCTGCTAAATCAATATCCATATCTCTAGCTGCTATTAGAGCATCCGCCTCTAACTCTAACCACTGCATTTGATCTTCAGCTTCTTTAACAGGCTTGTATTCAGCATATAATTTGTCTTTATGTGGGTGATATAAAGATAATAACCTTTGTAACGTTTGCTTGTTTCTTGGTACGTGAAGAGCACCATTTCTAAATATAATGTGAGCTAATCTTTGGTCTCCTTTCATTTCATCCACAAAAGGTGTTTTTTGATTTTCACAATACTTTAGTTCTCTTTCGTAACCTTTTTCTTCATCAAAATGATAAATATCTGCTGATCTTATCATATAAGACAAAGGTCTTCTTTTTCTTGTTAAATAATAAACTCTATCTTTTATTTCCCAAGTGTCTTTTTTTGGTTTTTCGACTACAGGTTCTTCAAAAAATTCTGTAACCACTTCTTCCATTGTTTCTATTTGAGGTTCTACCTCAACATTTTCTGTTTTTTTAGCTTTTTTAGCCATAATATAATATAATATAAATTAATAAAAAAATAAAAGGGAGTGGAGACTAAGCTCCACCCTCTTTTAAAATAATTGTGCTTATTTCATTAACATGAAATTGTTAGCACCTTGTGTAACTAAACATCTTTCAGAAAGCATGTGGATTTCCATCGCATCTAAAGCAGATGTA
>Ga0098059_1001330_pt1 | contig 12524 bp, 1 predicted proteins | sample 20_taG_FD_92580 | JGI IMG/M metagenome (GOLD analysis project Ga0098059, IMG submission 92580) | Marine viral communities from the Subarctic Pacific Ocean - 20_ETSP_OMZ_AT15318 metaG | ecosystem: Environmental > Aquatic > Marine > Oceanic | place: Subarctic Pacific Ocean | collected 2015-01-19
CAGCACACATATTCACTACCAAGGAACACAGGTTATGAAGGATCTTAAGGCTAATCTATGGAACGTAGGCGAGGATGATAACACGAAAAAGAAAAATCGTAATAAGGCTCATGTTATAATGCAGCAGCTATCTCATGGCGCTCAGGGACTTTTAGGACCCAACGGTGCCATCGCTCAGTTTGGTAAGTCGATTGACGAAAACCTTATCTCTGACGGTTTCAGACACGGTAAGATCATGGCAAAAGTTTTAAACGCGGGGCCTGATATTAAGCTCGGTATAACTCCAGAAAATACCATGATATTTCAAGTACCTACTGGAGAGATCAACCCAGATACAGGGCAACCCGAATACATGGCTTTAGGCAAAAGCGACATAGAAGATCTTCACAAAAGATCTATAATACAATATCCTTTTGGAAAGCAAGTTAAAGCGGGACTTGATGCCGTTGCCGCGGACGGGCGAGCGGGTAAACGTTTTGACGAAGATAAAGTTAGAGCTGCAACTAGACAGATGTTTAAAAACTTAGGTTCTCACGGTTTAGCTTCAGTAATGGGAGACCGAGGTATTTTTGCTACACCCGGCGACCAACCATTAATGAGCTTAGCACTAGAAGGCATGGAGGCAGACTCAGCATCTGCGTTTACTAGTAAAGCCCAAGATGTAGATCATTGGGATCTTATTTACGAAGCTACACAAACACAAGAGGGAGAACAGGGCTTGATAGAAATAGGTATTGACGGCATAGTGGAGATGGCGCGTAGGGAGTACAAACCTAATTACGCAGAGTTTGAAGCAAACAACAAATCAAAAAACCCTACGGCAGACATGTCGTTTGAAGAAAAATATAACTTTTATAAAAAAGGTAACGCATGATGTACTTACCTCAGAACGCAGCTACAGCAGTAGTTGGACAGGTTACCCCAAAACAAGAGGAAGCAGAGCGCATAGCTAAGCTTGAAGCTATGATAGCTGAAGCTGAGGCCAATGGTGAAGACGCAGCTACTATCAGCGCTTTAATTGAGCAGCATGAAAAGGACAACCAAGTTAATACTAGGGAGGCCCGAGTAGAAAAAAGTGCTCAACAAAAAGAAGAGGAAGAGCAAGTTAAAAACGATAGAAAGTTTGGTAACTCAGGACAGCATATAACTGGAGAAGAACTCAATGCCGTAAACACAGGTGGAGATGCAGAAACTTGGAATCCTGTTGGTGGTATTCTTTCGGGTCAATGGCTTGGTGGTGGCCCAGCTAGCTATAATGACGCTGATATAATACCTAAGCTACAAGAGGTATATGGCGATGATTATGAAATAACTAATCCCTCTAGTTGGAATGAGAGCGTTAGGTTTACAAATAAAACAACTGGTGCTAAACGAACTTTTAACATAGGCTCGCACGAAGTCGCACCAGGCGATAGCCCTATAGGCGGTAGAGATATGGACGTAGCTGGAGAAAACCTATCTGGAGCTATTGGTAGTTGGGTTGACGAGGATAAAGCGTTTAGTCAAACTGAAGAAGGTGTTGCTGCGGCAAGAGAACATTCCGCTGCTTTAGAAGCTGCCGAAATTCTAAACGGCGCTTATGATTTAACTACGGATGATTATGACTTAGAGATCGTACGTAAAGATCCTAATATAGAAAACAAGGTCGCAGTAGGGGATGTTGCAAAAATTTTGGCAACCTCGGCTATTAGTGGTCCTACAGCGGGAACTAAGATAGCAAAGGAGCTTTATAGTGCTTTGTACAGAGAATACACTGGCGGCGGTCAAGACATCAGCCAAGAAGAAGCCTTTGACGTAACTCAAGGAGAGGGAGGTCTTATTAACAATTTACTGCATAGTAGAGAAATTGAGACTCTGCAAGATAGCATAGGTGGAGTAGATCAAGAAGAGTTAGTAAGTATAGCTAATGATGTTTCTGAGGCGGCTGCTGACACCATGAGAGAATTTGATCAAGAGCATGGTAGTTACGATGCTAGGTTTGATCCAAACATATCAGATTACGAAGACGAAATGGTCGAGCGTATGTTTGATAAAATCAACGACAACCCTGATTTAGATTACTTCTTACCTAAGTCAGAGCTTATTAAGCTTATGGGTGGTGAAAGATCTGGAGGCGTGCATGGTTTTTTATCTGCAGAAATAAGTAAGTATAATAGCATATACAAAACAGATGAAACGCTAGCTGATGTAGTGAGAGATGAGGAGTTTATGGCGATACAAGAGAATAAAGATATTACTCGCCACCAGTCAGAAGGTTTAAAAATAAAAAGACAATTAACTGATAGAGCAACTAATATAGAAGGTCAATTAGCGGATGTAAACTTCAAGCTAAATAAAAGTTTACCTGCTTCAGAAAGAAACGAATTATTAGCCCAAAAGCAACAGCTTATTTTAGACTATAAAAAGCTTAAGATAGAGTATAGCAAAAACGCAGTTGAGCACGGAAGAACGTGGAGTGAGTGGGCGCAAGGTAAAGACGGTACCTTTGAAGAGCTTAGTACTATGATGTATCAAGACGGTATAAGCGAAGGCACTGCTATAACAAAGGAGCGAGCTGCTCAGCAAGCTGAAGGTTATATTGAAGCTAGGTCTGGGGCTGATCTTGCTATTAAGAATATCATGCAAGAAAGGGGCATGACTCAAAGAGAGGCTGAAAGAGAATGGTATCGAAGTCTTGAAAAAGAAAATCAGCTTATACGAGAAAGAGCTATAGAAGATACTGTGACCCTTGATATTAATAGAGGCGGCAGTGTGGAGGGTCCTCTGATTAGAGAGTATTTAAAATACAAAGGTATAGAAATTCCTGAAAATGGTCTGGTTGAGGTACCTGTAGCGGATATGGTTGATGGTGTTTTAGACTCTGCATTTTTTGAAAACAGAAAAACTCTAGGCATGGCCTCGAGAGATTTTGAAGGGTGGCTTGATGCCTCGTCAAGATGGATGGGTGGTACATCCAATCTTCTTGGATCGAGGGGAGATCTTGGATTAAGTGATGAGGATATCAACAAGATGCGCGATTACGAATATGAGCGCGATAGAAATAGAGGTAAAAGAAGAGCCGCTTATGACAAAGCGTATTTAGATATTGACCCACGAGCTTACGATCCAGGTAGAGATCAAGGTTCTGTAGTTGGTGAGATAGGAGAAGGTACACCTGTTGAAGCAGTAGGTACCTTGTTGAACGCTAACTTTTGGGGCAACGTTATAAATAAAGGCGCAAGAGCTATAGGCACTCAATGGCTTGATGTCAGCGAGATTGAGGCAGCTGAATACTTAGGTACAGATAGAGATAAGCTTGATTTGCTACAATCTGCAGCTATAGATTTTAACGAAGACTATGCTGAGCAAATAGAGGCTGGAGAAGTAGACGCTCTTGAGTGGACACCTGAGCAAGCTGAAAGATTTGAAAGGACATTAGGCGAAAGTGTATCAGAAGGTGTTGGTGAGTTTGTACCTACGCTCATAGAGCTAGCTGCTATTACCGCCGCCACAGAAGGCGCGATGACTATACCCGCTGTAGCAAGATATATGAGTGCTCTTAAAAATGCTACTACTATTTGGGGAAAAGCAGGATATCATCTAACCCATATGGCTATTGAAGAGGCTAAAATGCAGGTTGCAGGTTTTGAAATGGGATCTGGTAGTTCGTTTTATGCAGGTGGAAAGTTAGGTGGTAGATTCTTAGTACCTAGTAAAATGGTTGGACTGTTTAGCTCTAGATTAGGAAACGTTATAAAAGCCGCTGATCCTTTGGTAGGTAAAACCATAGGAGCCGGTGTTATTGGTGCTGGATCAGGTGAGATTGCTGGCGTAACAGAGCTTGCGTGGGATGCTTATGTAGAAGGCGAAGTAGATTTTGCTCAAGAGTTTAACGCATTATATGGTGACTATGATGAAGTTGAAAAAAGATTACTTACTAACTCGTTAGTGTTTGGTATTGCCGGTAACATGGGCAAAGGTAGAATAGGTAGGAAAGATCTTATACTTAGTAAAGCAGGTAAAAAAAGATATACAGATTCTATAAAAAAGAAAAACGAGGCTAATCAAAAAGCAGAGATTCGTCAGTCAGAGGCTTATAAGAGCGAGCGTGAAAATGTAGAGGAGCTTGAAAGAGATTTAAAAGATCTTGAGAGAAAGCGGGAAGAACAACGTGAGAAAGAGCAGGGTGAGGGAGATCAGAGATACAGTGATGAGGCAATTCCTAAAGAAAGAACGGAGTGGGAAGTAACTGATCCTGAAACTGGCAATAAGATTACTTACCGAGTTCAAGAGCAATTAGACGGAACACTTAAGTGGGAGCAACTTACGCCAGAGGGAAAGTGGGATCAATCGAGAGGCCCGAAAAACCTAAAGAATAAAGGTAAAACAGTTGAGCAATATCTTAAAGAGACGTATAAAGGCCAAAACATTGAGAACACAAAAAAAGAGGGCAATAGGGAGATAGATAATTCTAGAAGATGGGAAAGATTAACTGATAGTCAGAAAAGGAGAGTAGATCCAAATCGAGCTGCCAGGGAAGGTGTGTTCACAGAAGAGCAATATCAAGCAGAAAAAGATGTTATTGAAGATCTGCTAAGCGAAGACAGAAAGGCTCTCGATAAAAAAGTAAACGATACTTGGAGAGAGCTAGAGAAAGATAGGGTTAGAGAAAGAATGGGCGTGCCTCCAGGTAATAGACCAGGAATAAGTAGGACATCAAAGAGGGTGTGGAACGAAATGTCTGAACAGGGCAGAGGCAAGTTTAATGAATATAAAGACGCTACTACCGCTGTTGACAGATGGTACGAACAATCTATTATAGATCAAGAAATATCTCCATATATTTTTGAAAATGGTAAGAAGGTTGAGAACCCAGAGTTTGCAACTCAATTTCAAGAAAGAGTATTAGAACCTGTAAACAGAGTATTAAAAGAACTTTCAGATGGTGAGCACATACCTATTACCGCTAGGTTTGTAACAAGTGCTCAAGCTTCGCGTATGGGCATGGACGGCGTGGCTTCTTATAATCCAAAAACCAACGAAATGGTTTTTAATAAAGACTTTATGTACGAAAACCCTGGTACTGGAGTTGGTATTAAAAATCACGAGCTTGTGCACGCTGCTTTAAATAATGTGTTTAGAAATAATAAGCGAGGTTATTTTAAGTTTAGAGACAATATAGGCGAGGTATTTAAAGAAACATTTGGAGAAGCTGAGTTTAAAAGAATACAAGAAGAATATAAAGACGCGCCTCCAGAAAAGCTTCAAGAGGAATTTATGACTCACATAGCTGAGTTCATTAGTAATCCTGAAATATACCATACTAAAGTAGCTAACACTTTCTTAAAAGAAGTTGGTGGAGCTATGAGAAGTATTATTGAAGAGAACTTTGGTGGTAACAAAAGAGTTACTGAAAGACTTAGACCTAAAACGACTAAAGATGTTATTCACATGTTAGGTCGTCTTGGTAGAGATATGTCTGAAGGTTATAGTATAAGCCAAAAGTTTAAGTGGCTAACTCAACTAGATAAACTAGAAGACGCTAGTCTTATGGGTGTTGAGTGGGTTGAGGGAGTTTACTCTAACACTGTTGAGTCTAAAGGTTTAGCTAAGAAACTACAAAAAAATACATTAGATTTAAAAGAGGCTAGAGAGTCAGGCAGTACATCTGAGATTGAAAGACTTGAAAAAGAAAAAGCTAAGATCGAATCTAATTTACAGAGACACAAAGACACTCAGCAAACTGTAGGTAGATTTAAAGAGTCTTTAGAAGCAGAGGATATACAGATTAAAGATCTTAATAAAGGTAAGAAAGAAGCTATTGAAGCTCTTGATAAAGACTCTATGAACGAAGAGACTTATACTAGAGAAGTTGAAAAGATCAATACGACTTATGATCGTATAACAGCTGGTGTAGAGGCGGAGTTTGCAACCAAGAGATCTAGGCATGTAACCGATATGATAGAACTGCAAGGTGGTTTCATAGATCCACTACGTAAGAAATACGATCCTGGTAAAGGTCAAAAATCAGGATTTACTAGAGACCAGCTTGAGCAGGGCATACGGATACATGTAGAGAAGTTAATGAGGACGTACAACAAGCTAGATCCAGAAGGAAAGAAAAAAGGTAGCGATTCATTTGCTCCGTATCTAAAAAACAACATAAAACTCAGGTTTGGTGAAATAATGAGGGCGGAGGGTATAAGTTTAGACACCGCTATAAAGAACAAGTCTCTTGACGCAATGCGTGAAGCTAATATCGAATTCGCATCAGAGGATGCTATGAAAACCGACTTTGATCAAACACCAGGTGGTGAAGCCATGTATAATCCCGTGAGAACTAGGTTGATTAAAGCTAACAAAAATGGTAAGCTTGAGTCTGGTGAGATACGGCTTAGTGAAAGTGCATTAGAAGATATATCAAAGAAAGCTAATGAAGTAAAGCTTGATGTAGGATTCGGCGAGAGGTTATCATATAAAGACGCGCCGAACATTACTGCTAAACATATTGAAGCATTAGCTGTACCTAAAGCTAAGGCAGCTAAAGGTCAAGCAAAGTTTGGTGCTGATTATGGATCTGCTGTACAGAAGAGAGCTAACTTCGTAGCTAATCACCAAGAGCAGATAGACGTAGCTGGTCGTAGAAATCTAGCTGTTAATGCTAAGGGTGAAGGCGTGGGTACTAAGACTGGTTTACCAAGAACTCTTATGACTAGACAGAGACCTGGGGAAAGTAAAGCTAGAGAGGTATATTACAAAGATATGATCGGTGCAGATGGTAAACCTGTAACTGTTAAGATGTCTAAGACAGGAGTATTTGAGGCTGGTTCTCAAATAAAAGAAGGCTCTAAAACAGGTACTATACTAAAGGAGAAGATCGAAATGTCACGTGAAGAGTGGCTAGCTGAAACTGGTATTGTAGACAATAGAACACCTGAGCAAGTAAAGAAAGCTATACGTATATCTCAAAAGAAAATACTTACAGCTGAGGATATCAAGTTCATGAAAGAGGAGGGTAACGTAGATGTGTCTGCGATACAAGAAAAGATAGCTGGTAAAAATCAGTTTAAAGATCCAGCGTTACAAACTATATTAAAACAGCATGTAGGAGAGTTAGGTCAAGCTATGTCAGTGCAAGCTATAGAAGCTGTTAAGACATCGTCACCTGAGTTTAAAACAAAAGAAAACGCTGCTCAACTTATTGAAGCTGTTAAGTCTGGCTCTGATCCTAGGTTATACTCAAGAGGTTTAGCTAAAAACTTAGGTGAAATATTCCGTATGCCTGAAGAGCAAGCTATGTATCAGTTAGAGTTGTGGGCTATGAAAGATCCATCGGGTAGAATGCCTAAGGTAAACGCTTATTTAGATAAGTTGTTTAAGCCTGGTATGAGCGCTGAAAATCTTCGCGATGCAATACTTACAGTACATAGAGATGCCGTGCTATCACACACAGAGGGTGAATCTGCGAAGAGCGCAAAAGAGGTTGTTGAAAACATGAAGCTTGACGGTATAAGCCCTGAGGTAATTAAAGCCGCTGAAGCTACTATGAAAGGGGTTATGGGTACAAGATCCAAGAACTTTAATAATCCAGATCTAATCGAAGGTAAGAAATATAAAACTGTAGATTATGAAAATGCTCTTGAGCATTTTGAAATGGCAAAAGAATATCTTCAGTATTTACCTAAAGAGTTAAGCCAAACGTTGTTGAAAAACCTACCTGGTGATTTAATTAGCGGATACAGAGGTACTAGCGAGTTTGCTAGAGTATTAACTGAAGCCTTTGGATTAGAATCAAAGGTAAACGCTAAGGGTAAAATGGCGTATCCGGAAGCAACGCGTATAATCAACACGTGGAGTAAGGGAAAAGAAGTAAAACCAGAATACAAAGAGTTTCTTGAAAAACCAGAAAACCAAAAATCAGGTTTAATAAGAAAGACTAAAGATGGTAAATGGGAGGAGATTAAATGGACAGATCCACTACTCACGATGCTATCAGAAGCAAGAGAGAATGCCGGTAAGAAGATGCACTCAATATTTGAGGGTGTAGATTTTTCTTCTATGTCACAAGCAAGTAAGTTAGGTTCCGCTTACGGCAAGGCCAACAAGTTAATGGAGGAAGGTAAGATACAAGAAGCAGAAGAGGTTATTATGAAAGCGTTTACAGCTGTTGACGGTAAAGCTAAAAAAGCTTTATACAATGGTACGGGTGTTGTTATGGAGACTATGATACGTGAAGCCACTGGTGAAGCTAAACAAAGAGCTTTAAGGTTTGCGTTTAGAATGGCTAAGGCAAACACTAATTTGACTGAAGGTGAAAGAGCATTAACTGACAATAGATTCTTTTACTTTGGTGAAGGTCCTGGATCTAGAAAAATAGTTGTAGACAAACTAATGGAAAAAGGTACGTCTCGTAAAACAGCTGAAATGCTTGCAGAAAAATCTAAGGTTGAGCACTCATTAGTTAGCCTTGTAGCGTCGTATAAAAAAGCGCAGCTAGCTGCTGAAGGCAAATGGTCTACTCAAGGAGAAGCTATGCAGTCAGAGTACATTGGCATATTTGATATGGACGGAAGACTAGAGCTTGTTGACAAAGCTGCTGGTAAAACAAACCCGTCTGCTTTATCTCGTATGTCTATGCTAGGTAAAGAGGCAAGAAAATATAGAGAGTACGTAGATGGGGAGTTTACAGGTAGAACTTTAGAAGATGTATTGGTTGCTGAGGCAATGACTGATCTACGTAAAATTGATTCAAAACTTACAGAAAGTAAACTTAAAGAACCTTTCTTAAAAGATGTACTAAGAGAGTACGCTGAAACGTTTGGCGGTCCTGCCGAGAAGTTAGCTTTAAAAAACAAGATTAAAAACGAGGCTGCTGAGAAAAAAGTAGATGCTAATCTTGACAAGCCGTTAAAGGTGTTTAACTCTAAAGGCTTAAGTAGAAACGAAAAGATAGAGCTCACTCAAGATATAAAGAAAGCTATAGCTAATAGTAGAAACAGAAAGGCTAAGCGTAAAGGTATGAGCACGTGGGACTTTGACGACACGTTAGCTAAGACCGAGTCTGACGTATTGTGGACAGCTCCCGATGGAACTAAGGGCAAGCTTAATGCTACTGAGTTTGCAAAGGACGGTGCTAAACTTCTAGAGCAAGGTTATAAGTTTGACTTCTCAGAGTTTAATAAAGTAACTAAAGGAGAACCTGGTCCGTTCTTAGAAAAAGCTTTAGAGCGAGCTAAGAAGTTTGGAACTAAAGATCAATTTATTCTTACAGCAAGAGCGCCTGAAGCTGCGCCTGCTATTAAAGAGTTTTTAGATGCTCAAGGTTTTAAACTTCCACTTAAAAACATTGTTGGCTTAGGTAATAGTACTGGTGCTGCAAAAGCTAGGTGGATGTTAAAGAAGTACGCGGAAGGATACAACGATATGTACTTTGCTGATGACGCGCTAGCTAACGTTGAAGCCGTTAAATACGTGACCGAAAGATTAGACGCTAAGTCTAAAGTGCAACAAGCCGGAGTTAGTTACTCAAGGGGATTAAGTACTGGGATCAATAAGATGATTGAACGATCTACAGGTATTGAAGCTGAAAAAACATTTAGCGGCGCTAAGGCTAGAATGCTTGGTAGACGCAGACTATCTAAATCGCTAGTTGTACCTGGGGCGCAGGACTTCATGGGTCTTATGAGAAACTTCGTAGGTACAGGCGAACAAGGTAATAAAGACTTAGCTTTCTTTGAGAAAGCTTTGGTTGATCCGTTTGCGAGAGCTACAAAAGAAATGAATCAAGCTAGACAGACAGCGGCTGAGGACATGAAGGCTCTTAAAAAGCAACTGCCAAGCGTTAATAAAAAGCTAAACAAAATTATTGAAGGCTCACCGTTTACACATGACCAAGCCATAAGATCTTACTTGTGGAATAAGTCTGGTCAAACTATACCTGAGCTATCCGCAAGAGATTTGAAGGAGCTAACAGACTTTGTAGAAAACAATCCTGACATGAAGTTGTTTGCTGATGGTTTGCTTCAAATAGGTCGGGGCAAGTGGACCAAGCCTGGGCAGAACTGGGTTGCTGAAACGATCGTGTCAGATTTGTTTAAACTGAACAGTAAGGAAAACAGAGCTGAGTATTTGGCTGAATGGGTAGAAAATAAAAATGAAATATTTTCTCCAGAAAACATGAATAAGATTGAGGCTACACAAGGTAGAAAATACCGAGAAGCTCTTGAAGATTTATTGTACAGAATGGAGACCGGCAGCAATAGACCTACTGGATCTAATAGAGCTACAAACGCTTGGATGAATTTTGTTAATGGTTCAGTTGGAGCTACCATGTTCTTAAACATGAGATCAGCAATGCTTCAAACTATATCTGCTACCAACTATATTAATTGGAGCTTTAACAATCCAGCTAGAGCAGCAAGAGCTTTTGCTAATCAAAAACAATATTGGAAGGATTTTTCTATGCTGTGGAACTCTCCAATGCTAAAGCAAAGGCGAGCTGGTTTAGAGTACAACGTGCAAGAAGCGGAGCTCGCAGCGGCATTAGCTGGTCAAAAAAACAAAGCTAAAGCTGCGGCCGCTTGGTTAATTAAAAAAGGTTTTACACCCACACAAGTGGCTGATAGCTTTGCTATTGCATCTGGTGGGGCTGGCTTCTATAGGAATAGAGTTAAAGATCTTATGAAGAAAGGCATGAAGAAAGCTGAAGCAGAAAACCAAGCTTTCTTAGAGTTTCAAGAAACTACAGAGAAATCTCAGCAATCTTCTCGTGCTGATCTTATATCTCAGCAGCAAGCGTCTCCTCTTGGTAGAACGCTATTGGCATGGGCTAATACTCCTATGCAGTACATGCGTATACAAGAAAAGGCATATAGAGATTTAATTAACCGCCGTGGCGATGCTAAGACCAATATGTCAAAAATTGCTTACTACGGTTTAATACAGTCTGTGATATTTGGCGGATTACAAAATGCTTTGTTTGGACATTACCTAGACGATGAAGAAGATCTAGACAATGAAGACTGGACAAAGTCTCTTAATAGAACTGTTGACACAGTGATTGACTCTCAGCTTAGAGGCTTTGGTGTAGGTGGTAATGCTATTGCAGCAATGAGAAACTCCGCGTTAGAGTTTATGAAGCAAGAAGAAAAGGCTTATGACGATAGTTACTATACTCAGCCGGACCATGCAAGAACACTATTGGCTCTTACTAGTGTATCACCTGTAATAGGTTCAAAGCTCAGAAAGCTTTACAGCGCTGCTACAGAGTGGAACTGGAATAGAGATGCTATTAACGAAATGGGTATGGATATTGACAACCCAGCTATTGATGCAGGAGCAAATGTAGTTGAAGCATTAACAAACCTACCTACAAAGCGTATTGTTCAGAAAGTAGATAATCTACGCGACGCTGCTGATTCAAATCATCAACTGTGGCAAAGAGTAGCTATGCTACTAGGTTATCCTGCTTGGACAATAGGAGCCGAAAGCGAGAGAGAAGAAAGAATAGATGAAGCTAAAGATAAAGGCAAGCAAAATAGAAAGGACGAAAAATCACAACAAAGCAATGCCGCCGCTGAAGCTGAAAACAAAGAGAAGCAAAAAGAAGAAAGACAAAAAGGCCAAAAGGTTACTTGTGCTGGAGTAAGCGGAGGTGGCACGAGGTGTAAAAACAAACCGGTTGGAGGTGGCGCGTATTGCACTGTTCACCAAAAAGTAAAAAAACGAAGTGACGGCAAGCAAGTTCAGTGTTCTCATATTAAGAGCGGTGGCAAAAGATGTAAAATGAAAACAACAAATCAATCAGGAAAATGTTACTACCACGATTAAGTTTATTATTAACCCTGCTACTTAGCTGCAGCTTAACCCAAGCTCAGGAACTTAAGAAAGCTATTAAGTTTTCCACGTTCTATGCGGCTGTGAATGGAGGTAACTCTGTATCAGATCAAACGGTTTACTCTGTAACAAACGGTTTAGGTACTGAAGTAGTATCTACTCCTTACGACTATAGTTTGACTATGGGTATTCGTAAGATCGCTAGATTTGGCTATGAAAATAGAGCTCAAACATTCTATGATGGTACTGAAGCCTCATGGAGTGATGGAGCCAACATAGGCAAACGTAATGGTTTAGAGTTCCTTACAGAGGTGAGATACCGAAGGCAACAAGGCAGGGAGTTCTTGGATCAAAACCACTTTCTCAGATACGTTGGAGATCAGTGGATGGCAAAGGTCGAGTACCTACAAGATGGATTCGCAGATATTAAATACTTCGAGGCGTCACAAAGATACAGGCTTAAGCTCGGTGATAAGTTCTCTCTCCATGCTGGAGTTGCAGAGCGTATATCAGAGCCATATGGATATGACCCTCTCGCAGAGTGGAAGCTTGAGAACGGAGATATCCACTACACTTACCTCGCACTTCAAGAAGGATATACCCATAACCTTGCAACAGGTGAGTACATGGATCCAGACGGAACAGTGGTCGCAGAAAACACTGAGATTTGGGAAGCCATCACTATCCCTCAAGTCCTATCTGAATACAGC
>Ga0098059_1001334_pt1 | contig 12518 bp, 21 predicted proteins | sample 20_taG_FD_92580 | JGI IMG/M metagenome (GOLD analysis project Ga0098059, IMG submission 92580) | Marine viral communities from the Subarctic Pacific Ocean - 20_ETSP_OMZ_AT15318 metaG | ecosystem: Environmental > Aquatic > Marine > Oceanic | place: Subarctic Pacific Ocean | collected 2015-01-19
AAAGAAAAATGTATTTTCAGTTCTTGTTCCAGGTAAACAATTAAATGATTTAGATAATTACTACTGCGAGCAATGCGATGTTTTGTATGATGCGCTACCTAAAAAATGAGAACTGACTTAGTTTTTCAATTTGACTCTACTGATCATGGAACTATTGATTGGAAATACCACAATAGTGTGGGAGAAAAAATGTATCACGCACAATGGATGGTTAAAAAGCGGGACGTAGTTGTGCTGACAAAGTTATCTGTGGAAGATAAAAAGCTTGTGCATACAGAACTATTTGAGAGTTTTTCAGAAGAAAATCAACAAGTTAGAGATCACAATAATAAAAAGGCACGTGAAAGACGTGCGAAGAAAAATGAAAGAAATTGAATCTATAAAAATGCGTTATTGGATAAATGATTTAAAAGCGTATGGGTTTACAATTTTATCAATATCTAAATATACAGGCATCAATGAGAAGTCTATACATAATTTTCATAAAAACAAAGACCATAACCTAAATAATAAACATCATAAAAAATTGCACGAATGGCTCTTAACAACAAAAAGTTTGATAATTGCAACAGAGCAAACTCAGGAGAAATAATGGCTAAATTTAAAGTACAAGTACAAGAAACTAATAGTTATTACGTTATTTTAGAAGCTAAATCTAAAGAAGATTTAATTGATAACTTTGATAATTTAATCTTTAACAAAGATTTAAATAAAGCAGAGTTATTTGATTCAGACGGTGGAATTCTAATAAATGAAGATCAAATTAAAGAAGAACAAGATGACCAAGGTGCTTATGAAGATGCAATGGAATCTCAAGCTAACGCCAATACTATTTGGGGTGATGCTGAAGATGATAATTATGACGGAGATAAATAATGCCGAATGAATATGAATTAATACTCATAGAACTGGCTAGACGTCTTGCAGATGAACCTGACTACGATGAAAAAGTTTATCCACAAATATGTATATTATTAGATAAAGTTAAGGAGAAATAATGGCTGATTCATTTACTAGAGCTAGAACAAGATTATTACTAGACCAACCATTCTTTGGTGCATTAGCATTAAAGTTAATAGTTCAAGAAGATACTACAATGCCGACTGGAGCTACAGACGGTAAGTATCTCAAATATAACCCTAAGTGGTTTGAGAAATTACCTGAACCCCAGCAAGAAGGGTTCATCGCCCATGAAATTATGCACATAGTTTACATGCATATGCTACGTAGAGAGCACAGACACCACCAAAAGTGGAATGTAGCTGCGGACTACGTTATTAACTGGAATCTTGTACATGACTGTCACATGTCTTTACCAGAAGGTGCATTACTTGATGAGCAATATAAAGACATGACAACTGAGCATGTATATAACTTATTACCAGAAATGGAAGATGAAGATGGTAACTCAATACCTTGGGACGACTTACCTACAGACTTCGGTGGTTGTGGTGGAGTAGAAGATGGCCAAGGAGATGGAACAGTTGCAGAACAAAAATGGACCATCGATATCAACCAAGCATATCAAGCAGCGAAAATGGCTGGTAAGACACCAGGTGGACTGACAAAAATTATTGATGAAATAGTTAAACCTAAAGTTAACTGGAAAACAGTCTTAATGAAGTTTATAAGCAATACAGCTAAGAACGATTACAGTTGGTTAAAGCCTAATAGAAGATTTATCGCTAAAGATATGTATCTACCTAGTCTTTACAGTGAAAGATTAGAATCTATTGTAGTTGCAGTAGATACATCAGGTTCAATCTCTGATGAAGAATTACAAATATTTGCCTCAGAAACTAGTGCAATACTAGGCTTAATGGATCCTGAAAATATACATTTCTTACAGTGTGATACTGAAATAAATCAGCATGACACATATACAAGACAAAATTTACCTCTAAAAGTAGAGTTTAAAGGTAGAGGTGGAACAGATTTTGCTCCTGTATGGAAATATGTAGAAGAAAAAAATCTAAATCCAAAGTGCTGTGTCTATTTAACTGACTTATATCCATGTGATTGGGGCGAACAGCCACCATATCCTGTGCTATGGGTAGCAACAACAGACGATGTAGAAGTGCCCTTTGGTGAAGTAACAAGGATTCAAGTATAATGGGTAAAATTAAATCAGCTTATCATGAAGATATAGAATTATGTGGACACATAATTGATGAAGCTTATCACAAAATATTAACTACTTGGAAAGAAACATTATTAGATGCAAAAATAAAAGAACCACGAGTAGATACATATAGATTACTAATAGATAAAGTTGTAGAGAAGTGTGAGAACTATGATAAAAACCATGAAATACTTGAATCACGATTAAATTTTTCTTGGGAATCTTTAGTAAAAGCTTACTTACAGGAGATGCAATATGACAGAATTTACTAACGAAGTAAAAAAACAGGAGGAACAAAGTGATGGATAAAAAAACCATACAAGACTTGGCACAAGAAATATCTTCTGAAGTAAAACGATTAAGTGAAGGAAGAGAAAAGATTAGGCAAATCAGAGATGAACTTATGGCTGCTGGTTATAAAGAAGCAGCAGCTTGTAAAAGAATAGCTGAAGCAATTCCTATCGATTATAGAACTTTACAAAAATGGCTTAGAGTAGATGCAACAATATCTACTAAAAAGTTTTTAGAAATGCTTATTTTTATAGATGCTTATGTAGATTTTGAAAAAGAACTTAAAACAGGTAAAAACCAATGACAGAATTTACTAGCGAAGTAGAAAAACAAAAGGCCTTGCTTCAATTAGAAAAATGGAGAACTTATGTTAAATTCTCAGAAAGCGATTGCTGGAGAGGAACTAGAATTGTAAAGTTCAATGATGAAAGCATAAAAGTTTTTGAAACAGGAACTGGTAAACTTTTAAAAGAAATAAAAAGCCCTCATAGAAGACGAACATTAATAGATATGATGTTCAAGCCTAAATAACATTCACCCCCGGAGCAAAGGAGTACTTGTGCAATACTATTTTTACATCAATTTTTATTCACCGACGCGAATTCCTGTCGTGTGCAACACAACTAATACGAACACTAACACCAATAGGTAAATTTATATGATAACAATAACACTCGATTTTGAAACATATTACGATGTTCATTTTTCCTTGACAAAGATGACAACACCTCAATACGTTAATCATCCTGATTTTAAAGTATGGGGGGTAGGCATTAAAGTCGAAGATCAAGAAACTATATGGTTACAACCAGATGAAATAGAATCTGAATTTGCTACGTACAACTGGGAAGACGTAGCTCTTGTGTGTCAAAACACGCCTTTTGATGCATACATACTTTCCCAGGTATACGGAATCAGTAATGTAGGTTATTACTACGATACAGCAGCGATGAGTCGTGGTTTGTACCCTTCACAAAGTGCTAGCTTATCTGCACTCGCAGAACGCCTCTGGCCCAATGATGTAAGTATGCGTAAAGGACTTGAACTTGTTAATGCAAAAGGTGTACGTGATCTTGACCCACAACTTGATGCTGAAATAGGTGGTTATTGTATTCAAGACTGTGAACTTACATATGCGGCCTGGGAAAAAATGTGTACAAATTATCCACAAAGCGAACTTGATCTCATAGACCTGACAACTCGTATGTATGTTGAACCAAAACTAATGTTAGATCCTGAAGTATGTATTGCTCATCGTGACAAGCACAAATTAGCAGGCGAAGCTGCTGTGCGTAATTCTGGTATAGATAGAGATATACTTAGTTCGAATCCAAAGTTTGCACAATACATTGAAGAGGATCTGAAGATTGTAGTACCAACTAAAAAGTCTCCACGCACAGGTAAGATGATTCCAGCATTAGGTAAAACTGACTCAGCCTATATACAAATGTGTACTATGTACCCAGAACACAAACACATCTGGGATGGAAGAACTGCTGTAAAATCACGAATCGAAGAAACAAGAGCCGATAGATTTCTACAAGCTATTAATAAAGACGGAAGTTTTTCTGCCCCCCTTAAATATTATGCTGCTCATACAGGTAGATTTGGTGGTACAGAGAAACTTAATTTACAAAACTTACCTAGAAACAGTGCTTTAAGGCGTGCAATACAAGCCCCTTCAGAAGAGCTATTGTATGTATGTGATTTAGCAAACATAGAAGCTAGAATGCTTGCATGGTTAGCAAATGAACCTTACTTACTTCAAAGCTTTGCAGCTGGCAAAGATGTATACAGTGAATTTGCTTCCCAAATATATAACAGACCTATTACAAAAGAAGACAAACTTGAACGCTATGTAGGTAAAACAGCAGTTTTAGGTCTGGGTTATGGTATGGGAGCTGACAAATTTAAGTATACACTTTCAACTGGATCACCATCTGTTGACGTAAGTGATGTAGCAGCTAAAACTATTGTAAATCAATACCGTACTTTTTATCCAAATATCCCAGCTTTATGGAATCAATGTAAACAACTGCTATATGCAATGTTAAATCAAGCGCAATCTGGCACTACTTATGGACCATTGACCGTGGGTCTTCACCAACTAGGATTACCTAATGGTATGGCTCTTAAATACCCTACACTTACATACAGTCCCAAGGACGGACAGTTTATGTATATGTCATATAAACGTTCAGAACGTCTGTATGGTCCAAAATTAACAGAGAACATTGTCCAAGCGCTTGCAAGAATTGTGTTAACTGACCAAATGTTGATACTACAACAAGAGCCCGAGCTGGACGTTGTATTAACTGTGCATGACGAATTAATACTTAAAGGGCCCAGTACAAATTGTGAAACACATATGAATCGAATTCTTGAAGTAATGAAAACTCCGCCTGACTGGTGTAAAGACCTTCCATTAGATGCTGAAGGAGGGTATGATATTTCCTATTCTAAATAACCATATGAACTGTGAAAAATCTAATACTGACAAGGAGGAAGGGGGAGAAGATTGTTCTACACATAGACGGACATGTTGTAGCTATGTGCACAGTAACTGGGTTAGGAAACAGACAAGTTAAACTAGCTTTCGAAGCAGACAAAGAAATTAAAATTGACAGAGAAGAAATATATCAGGATAAATTATGATATTGTAAAATCTCTAGGAGGGAAATAGCATGGAACTTATATTCTTAAGCTCTAAACAAAAATTAGTAAAAGAAATTTCAACTCAGGGTGTAACGCCCTATCCATTAGTAAAAAACTTTACATCACACACTGAGATGGTGGAAGACTGTGATGAATTTTACGATGCACTTACAACACACGCGCAGCTGGGCCATTGTTTGCACAAAGGAGTGCTAAAGAAAAAATTAAAAAACTCCCCCAGAGCAGGTATAGCAGATCGCAACGCCCCGACCGATTACATAGTATTTGATTTAGACGGATTACATTTACCCAATAGCAGTATTACGAATGTAATTGAACAGGATGATATAAAAACTATAGCAAAACAGTTTGTACATCTTTTACCATCAGAATTCGATGATGTAAGTTACATAGCACAAGCCAGCGCCAGCCTAGGAAATAAAGGGAACAATATATCAATGCACTTATTCTTTATGCTTGATAGACCTGTATATCCAAGAGCTTTAAAAGAATGGTTCCGATCTTTAAACTATGAAATTCCTATAATAGCCGAACAATTATCTTTATCCTCAAATGGACAATCTCTTTCTTATCCAATAGATATATCAGTATCTGACAACTCTAAACTTATTTATATTGCCCCACCTAAATTTACTGGTGTACAAGACCCAGTATCTGGTTCACGATTTGTAAAGATTAACCGTGGATCATCGACCGTTGACATATTCCCATTGCTCAAAAATGTTAACCGAGAGCGTATAACTAATCTTGGTATTCAAATAAAAAATAACTTACGTAAAGAAGCAGGACTGCCGAAAAGAAATGCTAAAACACAGAATCTAAGTATTGGAGATGAGTTTGTAGAACTATTAGACAATCCAGATAAAGTTACAATACAAGTGTCACGGATCTCTGAGCCGTATGTAAACTGTAATGTTAATGGAGGAGACAGCGGTGGATATTATTTCTTATTAACTAACCCCCATTATATGTACAACTTCAAGGGAGAACCTATATGGGAGATAGAAAAAGCCGACCCCGAATTCTATAGGTGGATATTCGAAGAATTTGAAAATGATATAAGCAAAGAAAAGAATCTAAAGCCCGTAGTATTAAGAGATTTCTTTACCGACACATACTATAACGGATTATTTAATACTAAATTACAACAGTTCGATGATAAGTTCCCACTAACCCCAACTAATAAAACTAGTCTAGAAGGATTTATGAAAACTCATAATCGTCCTACCCCAGAATTTGTTCCCGATGCCCGTGTTGTTTTTGATCCCTCAGATTCCACGGGCATCAACCTTACAGAAGTCCCTTATTACGTGAACATGTACCGTCAGAGTGAGTATATGCTTAACTTACAAAAACCTGATGAGGATCTAGAATACGGTACAGCAATTAAATTAGTAGACTCAACGCCGAATGTTTATAAATTAATATCACACATACTTGGAGGCGCCCCGGCCGAGTTTGAACACTTTATTAATTGGCTTGCTTACATATATCAAAATAAAAATAAAGCTATGACAGCGTGGATACTTACAGGCGTCCCCGGCACTGGTAAAGGTTTGTTCATACATAAAGTATTAAAACCTTTATTTGGAGAAGCCCAAGTACCTATGCGAGCTTTAGAAAATATAGAAGAACACTTCAACTTATATATGAGAACAGCATTATTCCTAGCAGTAGATGAGTTCCGAATGGGCGATTCAGGCAATATAGGTAAAATGGCTGATAAATTAAAACACCAAATAACCGAACCGAATCTTACAATTCGTGCGATGCGTACAAATCAGGTAGAGCTTCCGAGTTTTTGCAACTTCTTATTCTTAACTAACCGAGCCGATGCAGTAAAAATAGAAGAGGGTGACAGACGTTACAACGTAGCCCCCCGACAAGAACGTAAGTTAGAAGAAGTATATCCAGAGTTACTTACAAACATCCAGGAGCTGCACCTGGAGTTGTACAAACTAGCAGGGGTATTAGAAACATTCAAAGTAGATGAACGCATGGCTCATACAGTATTAGAAAATACTGCTAAACAAGAGATGAGGCAAGTCAGCATGTCTGTATTAGAAGAATTTGCTACTGCAATAAAAACTGGAGATTTACCTTTCTTTACTGACATATTAGATATACCACTTACAAACGCATTCGATGCTGGTGGAATAAGTACATCACAAAGATATGTAAAGAATTGGATAGCTACTGCTAACGAAGAACTAGTTATACCTATAGCCCATCTTAAACTTGTGTATGACATACTTACAGACAGCAAAAATAAAATGTCTGTAAGAGACTTTACAAAAGCGATGTCACGCCTTAATATAAAACCCAGTCGGAAGAGAATCGGTACCGACAGAGCAGCTTCAGCCCCCAGGGGAGTTGTAATAACATGGATAATAACGGAAGATATTAAAGATAACTTAATTAAGGATTATTTCGATTCGAATGACCAATCCCTCCTCAATACCGCCTAAACTTACATCTGATAAAAGACCAGATTTAATTGAAGCGTTTACAAAACCAGATGAGCTGGGACTTGTACCCGCTTGGTCTTATTCAGGACTTAAAGTATATGAGACTTGCCCATATAGAACTTATATAGCTAAAGTTAAAAAAGTATATGAGGAAGCAGGCCCTGCTGCCGAACGAGGTTCACGTATTCATCAACTTGCTGAAGATTATGTGCAAACTAAAATAGGTGAATTACCCGATGAATTAAAAAAATTTGCTCCACAATTCGAAGAGCTCAGAGAGTTGTATTGTGAAGGAAAGGTAGAAGTAGAAGGAGAATGGGGATTCACTTTAGATTGGGACATTACAGGTTGGATGGATCCTGACACATGGGCTCGTGTTAAGTTAGATGTAATTGTACATGAGTCAGAAACTTCAGCTCGTGTAATAGACCATAAAACAGGGAAAAAATTTGGGAATGAAATAGCTCATGGCCAACAAGCATTGACCTATGCTATTGGTACATTTTTTCGGTACCCTTTATTGGAACATGTTCAAACAGAGTTATGGTATTTAGACCAATCAGAAACTACAACACAAGCTTATACTAGAGATGAAGCTATGATATTCGCACCTGGGCTACACCAGCGTGCACTTGAAATGACAACAGCTACAGAATTCCCACCAAATCCTGCTAAAGATAATTGCAGATGGTGCCCTTACAAAGAAGGAGAACATCCTATTTGTGAGTGGGGCGTTAAATAAACCCACAATTACTCCAACAATCATAGGTTTTACCCTACGATGTTTTTTTATATGTATATATAGGAGTAAAAATATATGTCGCTAATAAAAGCAAAAAGTCTAGCACATAAATCACTTAGAATTTTATGTCTAGCAGGCGCTGGAGCTGCTGGTTTAAGTATTACAGCTTTAGCTTTTCTTTACACCATACAAGCGGTTGGTCTTACACTGATACTTGTATTATTTTCAATAATTTTATGGAGGTTACGAAATGCATAGTTTTGTTGCTACTGCTACCACTTTATTGTGGATTCTTATAGAGGCCATTCAATTTGGCTACATGGCTTATTTAATTTGGAGGGAAAGAAACAATGATTACAATAGGTATAATCAGCGCGTTAGGTCTCTTATTGCTAGCGTTTAAAGTAGCGGGCAGAAAAGTTATTGGTCTAGATATATTCTTTGACATTGGTATAACTATTGCCCTCATGATTATGTTTGCTGGTACTTTTAGTGGTATGGCTGCTGCTATGATTGGTGGACTTTCTGTATCTATAGTGCTTCTTATCATGCGTAAAACCATGACTCATGAAGTGCTTAAGATTGAGAAAGGTAAGCCTACATGGAAGAAAGTAAACCCTTAAAAGCCACAAACATGCTATAATAACCTTGTATATCGAGGATCGATATTACTATGAACGATATTACTATGAACGACGAATTAAAAGCTTATGACCATCAGGTTGTCACAACCAATTTCATACTTAATAATCCAAGATGTTTAATTACATCTGATCCAGGTACTGGTAAAACTAGATCTGTATTAGATGCATTTGTACAACGGGGCGGGAAAATGCTTGTTCTTGCTCCCTTATCTATATTAGAAGCTGCTTGGGTAGATGATATAAAGAAATTTCAACCCAATATAAAATATGGGTTAGCTTATGCAAGGAATCGTGAAAAAGTATTTAGTGACTTAGATAACGAGGTTATTATAACTAATTTTGAAGCTGTTAATTTTTTAGTAAAGAACCAACATTTACTAGATAGCTTTGACACAATCTGTATAGATGAATTTACAGCTTATAAAAACAGAACATCTCAAAGATCTAAGAACTTAGCTAAAATTATTCATAAATTTGAATATAGAATTGCAATGTCAGGCACACCTAATAGTAATACTATATTAGATATATGGCACCCAACATATATAATTGATGATGGACAGCGCTTAGGTAAGCGTTTCTTTTCTTTTCGCAACCAAGTTTGCACTTCTAGATTTAATGGGTTTGCTAACGAATGGATAGATAAACCCGATGCAGAAGAAGCAGTGGCTAATGTATTAAAAGATGTTGTCATACGTTATGCTTTAAATGACTGCATAGATCTCCCTGAAACTTCTATTCATACTATGTACACTAATCTATCTAATAAAACTAGAAAGGCATACAACACACTGTCTGAAGAGTCAGTGTTGTACACACAACAAGGGACCATCAATGCTGTAAATGCAGGAGCTAGAGTTAAAAAACTATTACAACTCATAACCGGCGCAATCTATGATCAAGAAGGTAACGTACAATTTGTACACGAAGAACGTTATGAATTAATAATGGACTTAATTGAACAACGTAAACATTCTCTAGTAGCATTTAATTGGAAACATGAAAGAGATAACTTAATTGAATTAGCAGAAAAACGTAAAATATCTTACGCTGTCATTGATGGAGATGTAAATGTAAAAGAGCGTAAATCTATAGTAGATAGATTCCAAAACGGCCATCTCCAAGTATTATTTGCCCACCCACAAAGTGCAGGACATGGACTAACTTTAACTAAAGGGACTTGTACTATATGGTCTTCTCCTACTTATAATGCAGAACATTTCCAGCAATTTAATAGAAGAATTCATAGGGCAGGACAAACTAATAAAACAGAGACTATATTAATTGCAGCTAGAGATACCTGGGAAGAAGCTGTATATGAAAAACTAAACACTAAAATGGGTAGAATGGAAAACTTATTACAGGTACTATGTCAATTATCACAATGAACAAGAAGATAATACTAGACATTGAGACTAGAATAGCGGTAGACACTTTATCTGAATTACCTACTAGCGCTCTTGCTACTGCACTTGTATTTGCAATAGCTGAAAATATATCTGCGCTTGACCCACCCTCCGATGATGAACAAATGAATATCATACTAACTGAAGCTTCTATGCAGGCAGTGCAACTAGCTGAAGGTATCGATATACTTTTTAATTCAACTAAAGAAATAACGAGGCATTAATATGGAAGAAAATTTAGATGACATAATGAACAAGCTAACAGATATGCGCGAAGTTATAGCTACAACCGAACAAGGTTTAAAAGAGCTAAAACAACGCAAGAACGATCTTGAGGCTCAACTAATTGCTAAAATGGAAGATCAGGGAATTGATCGGACGGGCAATGATCGGTGTTCAGTTTCTATTAAAACAGAGACTGTTCCTACAGTGGAAGACTGGGACGCAGTGTACAAACACATTCTCTCTACGGAGCAGTTTGAGTTACTACACAAACGCATGTCAGCCTCTGCTTACCGAGAATTTCTCTCCTTGGACATGGAGCTCCCAGGAGTGAAACCAACGGACGTGATTCGTATTAATTACAGATCACGATAACATTAACTATGAAATAAGGAAGAAGAACTATGGTTGAAACTACAACAATAGACCTTGTATCTAAGGACGTTCCCGCTCACGTAGTAAAAGGAACCGGACTAGGTAATGAAGAAGTGGGTAAAGACCACCTTCAAACACCTAGAGTTAAGCTACTTCAACAATTGTCGAATGAGGTTGATCCTAACCACAGCGAACATATTGAAGGAGCTAAAACTGGTGACTTTATAAATAGCGTAACTAAAGAGAATTATAGCACCGAGATGTATGTCTTGAATGTCAAATTCACTGAAGAATTCGTTGTTTGGAAAAAGCGTGAAATTGGTGGCGGCTTGGTAGGTAATTTTAAAAGCCTAGCAGAAGCTACTGACTATCTAACATCCCAAGATTTAGATGTCGAACAGCATGACATAATACAGACTCAGTCTCATTTATTAATGCAGAAAGACGCTAAAACTGGTAATTTAGGTATACCTTTTATTATGGACTTTGCGTCTTCTAAGTTGCGTGTATCACGCTCTTGGAATTCACAAATCCAAACTAAAGGTGGCGATCGTTTTGCTTCTCTATGGAAAATGAAATCAGTACAAACAGCCAATAAAGCTGGACAAAAGTTCATGAACTTAGGTGTCGAGTTTGAAGGTTGGACGACTGAAGAAGATTACATAGAGGCTAAAAAGCTTTACGAAAGTCTATAAGCATAGCTTATGAATGAACATTCGTTCATTAGGTCTATACACACAAGCATGTCTCGCGATGTGTTTGTGTGGAAGATCTCCGATAAATATCAAGGAGGAGTCCCAGATACATTTTATTCGGGCCCTTCTGGGTATTTGTTTATAGAATATAAATATGAATCTAAACTACCAAAGAAATCTACCACTAATATAAAGATTGCACTTACAGAGCTCCAGCGCACCTGGTTAAGTAGAGCTCAATCTCATAAACATCTTACATACATAGTACTAGGATCCCCTGCCGGGGTGTACATCACAGATGATATTACCGAAAAAGAAATTACAAAAGAAAGACTAGTAGAAGAATCTATTACAAAAAAAGAATTCATTAGTAGAATAGAAATGGTGTGCTTGAAAAATAGCCCAATATTATAGGAGTTAATATGAAAGGAGACCCAGTTAATAACCCCCTGCATTACAATCAAGGCCTTATAGAATGTATAGATGCTATACGAGCCATGCTTAGCCAAGAAGAATTTATAGGCTACTTACGTGGTAATTCATTGAAGTACCGTTGGAGATTTCGTTATAAAAATGGTGTGCAGGATTTAGAAAAAGCTGAGTGGTATGAAAACCGCTTAAAAGAAGAGCTAAATAAATTAGACAAACACTAGAAAAAGTGTAATATTATCAAAGCTATAGGCACGAAAAACTGAAAAGTGGAGGTTTTATGTGTAAAGTAGCGACCCTAAACGGCGAATGTCAGAGTCTTTCTGACAGCCCTTGTATTGGTTGGTGTACCACCAGACAGTTCGGAGACGAACGTTGTAAAGGTTGTGGTAGGCTAGAATCCGAAATTCAGCAATGGCAAGAATATACCCCAGTAGAAAAGAAACTT
>Ga0098059_1001340_pt1 | contig 12486 bp, 3 predicted proteins | sample 20_taG_FD_92580 | JGI IMG/M metagenome (GOLD analysis project Ga0098059, IMG submission 92580) | Marine viral communities from the Subarctic Pacific Ocean - 20_ETSP_OMZ_AT15318 metaG | ecosystem: Environmental > Aquatic > Marine > Oceanic | place: Subarctic Pacific Ocean | collected 2015-01-19
AAATTCCGCTTCAGTCATTTGAGACTTAATAGCATATGTAGCCATCTTGGACGCTCTTTGAGCTACAGCCGCCTGCTTATCTGCATATTCATATCCTATCTTAGCAAGGTATTCTGGATCTCTATTCTCCCATAAGCTAATATCTGACTTACTTAAGTGGAAATTCATATATGCGTTTAGATCCATAGTTTCTTCGTGAATGGCTTGTATAGTACCAGCCTTAAGATTAAGTGTTTGAACACGGAAACCCATAAGAGCTAATATAGCATCAGCATTTGTAAATTCTTTATAAGGAGTTTCTTTTGAACCGAAAACTTCTGGCATTATTTCGTTAGCTCTTAAGAATTCAGCTAAGTTGCTGTACGCCCCAGGACCTACGCTTCTCATAAGATAATTAGCTATTTCAGTATCGTTATCAAGTACATTTTCTACTAAACTCTTATCCTGATCATAGTAGTATATAGGTTGACCAGTATCTTCTTTTCTGTTATTGAAAATTTCAAAAGCAAATTTAGAAGTAGCGTCCATAGCTGTAAACGGCTCTAATACTTGAGCAATAGCAGAATTAACTCTTTCTACCAATGTCTCATCACCTGGATTACCCTCACCAAGAAGAGTCATTACAGGAGCCCATATCTGCTCTTGAGGTAAGAAAGATCTAAGATCTATATAGTTCATATCCCCCTCTTCACTCATAGGCATGAAAGCAGGCCTTGCGTTAGCAGACCATTGACTGCCAAGCATTCTTATTGCATCTACATCTTCATCTGTGTAATCGAATATGTCTTTCGTGTAAGAGAATAACCCGAATCCTAATCCATTAGCTACAGTCATCCCCATAATTCTCTCCATAGCCATACGAGGCCTTCCTTCTGATATATCTTCTGCAATGTATCTCAAGTTGTTACCAGTTGTTCTGTACACCTCGTAAGGGAAAGAAACGAACATACCAGAAAGAGGGAATCTTCTAAGCTTCTTTATATTTCTAGGTATCATAGAGTATGTAGGATATCCGTTACGAACACGAGCTGCTGCAATATTTTCTGCTTCAGCTCTAGTCATATTTGGACTCTCTCTAAGCAGTTTATTTGTCTCTATATAATACCCTGTAACTTTATAGAAATCATCACCAAAAGCGTACATCTTTGATGTAACGTCGTGTAACTTTCTAGCAGCTCTTCTTGCGGGACCCCCTCCTTTTTGCTGAGCTATCCTATTAGCTTCTGTTGCATCACTCCAGTCTCTAAGCATATTCATAGCTTCTCTAGCTCTGGCTCCATCACCAAGAACGCCTTTCTCTATAAGGTTTAAGCTTTCAGCCTTTAGTCTTGCATTCGCATTTATAACATTCAAGTCTCCCCAAGCCATTGTTTTAGCTGCTTGCATCTGGTTTGGATTTGACAAGAAGAAATGTCCAGAGTTAAAACCTAGGAATGTACCACTAATAAGGTTTCTTGCCGTAGTTGTTGGAGAGTATTGTGTCTTACCAATCTTAACCATACCTTGTAGGCCATGTATAGTCCTCCAGAATTTACTCGGAGATGCAGGTAGAGGCATCATAGACTCATACATCTGTTTAAATACTGGATCTACATACATTCCGTCTAACCCACTATACGCATTACCTGTTGTTAAAGGAACTAAACCCTGAGCAAAAGTCTCTGTGCCTAAGCCAAAATCAAGCATCATACTTTTTAAGCTCTTTTGAAACTTAAGATCAGCTACATAACCAGTCATCCTATGCATAGTGTTAACATAGTTGAAGTTTATATTGTCAATCTCACCGAGTAATCTTCTAAATGGCTCTGGAATATCTTTCCTTGCAGTGAACATCTTAGTATCTAGAGCCCCTAGAGTCCCAGTACCGAAAGCGAAGTTACCAGAATCCATCTTATCTTTTATCTCTCTTAAGTATTCAGAAACTAATTTAGAAGCATCTTTTCTTGTTCCTGTGAAACCTTCTTCACTCATTATAAAATCTACAGCGTCATCAAATAAAATCTTTTTATCTGCAGGCATCTTCTCGAATCGCTTAGTAAGATCGGTCATCCAGGTCCCATCATCTGTAAAGGCTTCATAGCTCCTCTTAAGATATTGCCCTTGATTGCTCTTAAGTTTCTCTACAAGCTTTTTATTTTGAGGAGTTGGGTTCTCTTCAAGAAGCCTTATAATATCACCAGTGGTAGAATCTATTCTACCTCTTAGGTAATCTATCTTGGCTTTCTGAGCATCATTTAAAAACGATACTCTAGCATTTTCATCACCTTTAAGGTACTTATTAAGCTCCCCTTGCCTTCTACCGTACTCGTCTCCACTTAATTTTTTACCGTCAAGTCCAAAGCTAAGATCATTTACTAGAGCATCAAGCATGCCGAGATCCATAGCCACTTGCTGACGTAAAGAACTTGCAGTTCTTTGCTGCTGGAGCACAGTCTCAGCTACTGGGTCGTAAGGTCTTTTTTTCCAAAATTTTAATCCTCTGCTGCCGCCAGTGCCTGCATCAGTTCTAAACGTCTCTCTGTATAACTTCCTCAGCCATCCTCCTTTGAAACTAGCAACTTCAGCTTCTTCAGCTTCTACGCCACTATCATCATCTTTATTTCTAGGTTCACCCTCTAATGGTTTTTCAGTCTCGTCTGGTGCTTTTTTATTAGCATCGTCTGGAGTTATTATAGGAGGTGGTTCACCTTCAGGTTCTTCCTTAGGTTTAACATCAGCATCACCCTCTTCTTTAGGTGGTACAATGCCTCCCTCTTCGTCAAATCTAACAGTGTACTCTCTTCCAGACACAGGATCTTTTAAATTCACCTCGTAAGAATTATCAAATCCTTCTACATACTTGCCCTCTAGATCGTTTCTCATCTTAATAAGATCCGCCATCTTATTTTTAATAACAATTTTAAGCTTAGGATTTTTTGTAGAATCATATTGACGAACATACTTTTGTAGTCTTAAGTCTATATTTGTTATCTCGTCTAGATCAACCATACTCCTCTGACCTACATAATCATAAAAGGCTTCTTGCCTACGAACTAAAGCTCTCCCTTCTTTTTTAATTTGATTGATCATCTGCATCGCCTCCATTCTTTCTTTAGAAGTAACTTGTGGGTTATTTGCAGTTTCTTGAAGATCTTCAAGTAGTTTTCTCTGATGAGCGTTCATACCATCCTTACCGATCCTGCTATTAGCCAGGTGTTTAGTATACGCTCTGGCACTACCAAGAACATGCATGCTAGGTCCAAGTGGCGCTACCCCTAAAGTAATATCGAGAGCTCTATTGAAAGCTTCGTATGCATCAAAGTTCGGGTCCCCAGTCTGTCCAGCCTTTTGAAGCTCTCTATTCATCGCACTTATGAATGTTGGTATAGAACTCTCTGGCAAGGCGACTCCGCTACCTACAAGTAAGTTCTTTATCATTGTCCTATTATTTTGATTTAAAGGATCAAACTTCGTCTTTCTCATAGCTCTCGCTGCGATGCCAAAAGTTACTCTGTCTGCAATAAAATCTGTAGCAGCTATACTACCCAAGTACCAACCTCTGCTAGAATAATTAGTTTCTATGTCATACATTACTTTTAGCTTCTCCTCCAAGTCCTCCATAGTATCGCCCTCAGAAACAGGTATGTTTTTTAAAGCTTCATAGTAGCTTAACTTTTCTCCAGTTTCTTTGTCTATAAAGTCGTCAAAAGAGATATCGTTGCTAATCATATAAGCTTCTGTAGCCACGCCGTCTGCAGTAAGCATTAATGCTAACCCAGTTGGACCTAATCCCGCAAAAGCACCCGCAATGGCACCAGCTATTTGAGGTGAAGCCTCCATAGTCATTAAGAAGGATTGCTCAAAGTAATTGTTTAAAGACGTAAGATCGCCCGTTGTCATAAAGTCAGAAAAACTAGCGCTTATGCTCTCTTCAAATGAGTTCATTTTGGCTCTCATATCAGCCATGTTTTTTTCTCGTATAGCTACGCCTCTATCAAATTCACCTTCAAAATCTAGGTTGTCATAAGGGGTGAATGTTCTTACTATACCTCCTAATAATCTACTACCAAGATATCCCATCTTGTTAGTCCATGTCATACCTCCAAGCTCCGCTGAAGTAAGCCCGTCTTGCCACCAAGTTTTATTACCTACTTCTTTATCGCCAGTAAAATCGAATAGGTTGTCGCTACCCATCTTAAAGTAATACTCTAAGTCTTTTAGTTTATTTTCATCCAAACGAACATCTTGAGGTAAAGAATCAAAAACCATATCTCTAAAGAAATCATTCCAACTCTTATCTAATCTTTTTGATGTCTTTCTGCTTATTCTCCTCCCAGTGTACCTCTCTCCTGGAGTCATATCCTCCATATTAGAAGCCTTTATAAATCTACCCGAAGCAGTAGCAGTGCTAACTTCACCTTCGCTTACGTCAAACTCTCCAGGTTTAGCGTCAAGAACCCCAAGCATATCCATAATACCATCTTTAACAAGGTGTAAAGGCATCCCTAATTCAAAATACTCTTTAAGTATCACATTATCTGGATGGCTTAAAAATTGCTCTATACCCGCTTGTAATCTAGGATCATTACCAACAAGTCTATCATACCATCTATCAAAACCATTTTGTTCGATAAGTTGTAGATCAGCAAATATCTGGCTGTCCTTTTGTTCTGTTAATAATCTATTAGGGTTAAGATTAAATACAGGACCCTCCCCATACTTCTTTTTGTAATCTGCAGCGGTATCAAATACAACTGGTGCAGATGCAAGCTGATACGTGGGTATGGCTGTTGGTTGTTTTCCAACAATAGTATCTAGTTTAGTGGGCTGTATAGTAGAATCCGAATCTCCACTCTCGACTTGTGTCTCCTGACTTGTAGTTGAGGTAGATGCCCCAGAATCCACTTCCAAGCTGACATCCGATTGCGATGGATCTTCTTGGGTTTTTTTTTTACTCTCGTAAAACGCAGTTAAAGCATCTAATTGAGCTTGATCTGCACCATGACGAGATTTAAGTTTCCTTTGAGCCGTCAGTAAGTCGTTACCATTATCGTAGTATTTATTATAAATCTTCTCCCAGTTTTTATCCTGCGGAGCATTTTGAATATTAGGTTGTATTAACTCTTGATTTATCATTAGTCGTCCTGTTGTACTGCGTCAATTTTGCTTTGTAAAGCATTTGTATATATCGCATCAAATGAATTTATTAACTCTTCATACTCCTCTGTATATTCGGTAGAATCTGGTTTGAACATATTGATCACCATAAATGGTGATGTAGCGGTATCAGAAAACATAGGCATCCATCTAATATCATCTCCAGCTTCTTCTGGAATATCACTGGTACCAGGCCTTACTCTTCCAGCCATATAGACGATAACTTTATTCATATCATCAAATACTTCTACTTGATTTGTATAATACCCTTTGTAACTAACATCTTTAGGTCCTGCTATTACTCTAGCCCCATCACCAAATTCAGCTTTAAGTTCATATTTCTGTGTAGTAGGATTGAATTCTACAAAATCCTTTATAATCTCCCTTTCTTCCTCTGTCTCGGAATTTATTAAGGCTTGATCCCAATCATACTGAGGGTCTTGTATCTCTCTTACAAACTCTCTTGAGGGTTCCGTGACAGCTTTAGACTTAAATTGTCTTCTCTGTCTCCTTTCAGTTGCACTCAACTTAGGGTCAGTACCTGTTTCTGGATCGTAAAGATCAGCAGTATCTACAATTTGATTAGCGAAGAATTCCCAAGGAGTACCATAAGTTTCTAATAAAGTTTCATTCCCTTGGACATCATCCCAATCTTGTCCTGTTCCGCCATCCTCTGTAGATTTTTCATATGCTGTAATAGCTGAAGCTATAAGAGCTCTATCTGCTTGTGGACTTTTAGGATCTAAGTAGCTTAATACATCGTTTCTTAACCTTGTTTGAGCTTCACTGAAAGTAATCTCGTCAGATTGAACTCTTCTATTTAATTCAGTAGCGTGGGTTTTAAACTTTGCCTTACCTGATTTGTTTTCAAATTCAAAATATGCAGTCTCAGCAGTGAAGTTATTGATGGTAGTTAATGTTGGGTTCCATAGTCCTCCGAAGCCTTCAGGAGCAACATCAAATGCGTTTCCGTTAACTTGCTTCTTTTCCTCACCAATCATTACATAGTCCTTACCATTTTCATTAAAAATAACACCGCCAGCATTTTCAACCATTTCACGAATAGTTCTAAAGCTTTGAGGACTTCCTGCCGCCGCCGCTGGATCAAAATCCGCGTTTGGGAAATCACCTAGCTGAGTTGCTGGATTATAGTTAATTAATCCTAAATTATTGAACTTATATTTTCTTTCCTCGTATCCTGTAACGTCATGAATAGCCGTCATACCCCACGGTAAATCACCCTCGTACTCAAGAGCATTCTCTCCCATATGCGATTCGTACTCAGTTTGTCCTGTTCTAAGTTCAGCGTGGTTATCACCTAATTCTTGCATACGCATTAAAGCGTCTGATATAGCGATATAATTTGGATTAGGATTCATCATAACTTCATTTTGAGCCTGCAACACTTTTGCATCGTACTCTATTCTATGTCCTTCCGCCCAACCTGCAGTTTTATGCCCGCTAATTTTAGTTAAAAAATCTTGCCTTCTTTTATCAACAGCAGATGTTTTTTTAGCTTTTTCAGCATCTAATGCAGCTTTCGCAGCAAGACGCTCTTTATTCATATCGCTAAAACTCTTATAGTTTATAGGAGCTACGTAATTGTAATTAGCCATTATGCTACTTGTTGTTCTCCTAACATCATCTCCATTCTAGCCCTCATCATATCTTCTTTAGAACCCTCTCCTGGACCGTCTTGGAATTGAGGCTGTGAAAGTGTTTCACTTACAGCTTTATATACATCCATAAGTTGCTCCATGCTAGGTTGCTCACCAGATTTAATAGCTTCGTCTACAGCTTCTACCGCACCTTCTATCATCTCTGTCTGCTCACTATTAAGGATTATTTCTCCTCCTGTAGCCTCACCTACTTTTTCTCCATTAGGAGCTACCATATCTATAGGATTAGCTTCATGACTCTCAGGTCCTGGTAAATCCTGCCTTGGTGGTACACCACCTTCACCTCCAGCTTGCTGAGCAGCCATAATCTGAGCCATAACATCACCACCCATATTGTATTTAGGTATCTTTACTCCATCCTTGCCGCTCCATCCTCCTGCTACTCCAGCTCCTATTTCTAAACCACCAGCAATAGTATTAAACCAAGCTTCTTCTTGAGCCTGATTTAACGCTTCTATATTTTGCTGTGCTTGACCATAAGCCGCTTGATCTGAAGCTAGTTTATCCCCATAAATTTGTCGTGCAAAATCTAAATTAGATTCCCGTAGACCTTGATATGCCTGCCCTTCTTTCTGTCTAATTGCTGCTTCTCTACCAAATTCCTGCATTTCAATATCAGCTAAAGCCTTTTGAGTTGACTGAGTTACTCCTGGTATACTAGCCATTAATGCCCTAGGATCAGCTGAAAGAGCGTCTAACGTAGTGGCCTGAGCAGAAAGAGTTGGTGTAGTGTCTATACCTCTAGACCTCATCTTAAAGAAGTCTAGCATCTTAGGATCAAGAGATAGATCAAATTCACCAGCTTGATACCTTCTGTAGAACTCTTCTATATCATCTTCTGCAGCAGAAAGCATTTCATTCTGCCTATCTATTCTGTCTTGAGAGTAAAAAAGATCACCTAATCCGCTAGCAAAAGTAGATGCTCCAGCGCCGACTGTTTCCCAGTCTATATTTTGCGAATCAAATTCCGACATATTTTTTTCTTCATTATTAGACTTCTTCTTCTTTTCAGGTGTGTGACCGTAATCAGAATAATCACCAGTAGAGCTAAAAAAATTATTCCAATACTCTTCATCCATATTATTACACTTTGTACAAAAATACTACAAAAAAGGGTTACTTTGAACTACGAGCTTGTTTTTTTGAAGTACTCTTTATATTTCTTTTAGGTGCCATAGTGCTATCTAACTTAGTGCCTTCATAATCTACGTTTACAGCGTAAGTTTCTACTGGTTGAGTAGATGAATTTACTAAATCTAAGTATAAATAGTGGCCTCTCATGGGGTCTCCATTAAGACTTGGGTTAGAAACTACATATAAAGTCATACTAAAACTACTAATTGCACTTGCAACAGCAGCGTTATCAATAGCCCCAGCAGGATGTTCAGCACCAAATCGTATGATATTATTAACTGCATCATATGCATGTACGTGCACAGCATTGTTTTGAATGGCTGTAGAGAAGTCAGTATAGTTAAACACTTCACCATTTAAGTTAAAATACTTAAATTGATTGCCTTCTCGGAATAAAGCTATCGTCCCCATACCACCATGTATTGACACATCAGGCACTGTTGCTTCAACCTCCCATACTAAGTGATTCTCCCCCACTCCACTCAGCACAGAAAATCCTGTATCAGCAGTTACTATTTCAGAAACCATACAAGCAAAATCTATATTGCTATCTGAATTAGCTATATCTCTAGGTAATTCACCATATTGAGTCCCTTCTTTTCTTACGAACCCTTGAATTTGCCCCAATTGAAGTTCATTCTGATTACTTCCTAAAGGATTTATATTCGTACCGCACATACCAGTCCATTGATTAGAATTACTCTCCAGTGAAAGCGATTTAAACATTTTAACTGCACTAGGGCCTTCATTAGATACTACAGATATTTTTGATGGATATTGCTTACCATTAAAATTATTATGAGTATTGTTTTCATTATGCCTCCAGAATAAAGAGCTAACACCTGTAGTTTCTGAATTAGGATTTTCGGGATGTAAGTCATTATTAGATATCATAATGTTATCTACATTCCCGTAGCATGTAGGCGTAAAGCTGTATCTACTGGTCCAGTAGCCACCTCTGTGTGAAAAACCTATTGTTTTACCTCTAAAATAACTCATAGTTTTTATTTTTTAATTATCCGTAACCTCCGCTACCACCTACATTACATTGTATTTGGACGCTGCTACCATCTTCATTAGTAAGATAATGTAGTATAAAAATACTTGCTAAATCAACCCCTGTTGATTGTCCAATAGCAGTGAGATACTGTTGTACCTGTATTGGGAGTTGCTCTACAAATCCTTGTTCCCCTAATATTGCATAAGCACCAAGAGCTGTACTAACATTGAGCTGACCGTCTGGAGCCTGAAGGAAAGAATAACTACATAAATCTAAAGGTGGGGCTTCAGACACTGTTTCTCCAGATACATAAGGTATAAAGTCTCCGTTTTCATCAACAAAATAAACCTGCATTAATACATTTATAGTATCAGATTCATCCTCTATAAAACTCCACACCTCTGAAAACTGATTAATTAAAATTGCATTTATAGCACCTTCAGGTACTGCAAAAAGAAAATCAGCATAGGTATTAATAGAATCTAAATCTATAGGAGTTGTACCGTATTGACTTTGATTTGATAAATTAATTACAGCGTTAGCAAAGGCATCAAGATTTAAAGTTGGTACATCTATTACATCATTTATGTTTGGTGCATCTCCACCAAATTGATTTAATAGTAATAATAAGTCATCAACAGTTACTGATCCGTCGTTATTTATATCTCCCACGATGTCGTCTCCTGTTACCCCAAAATTAGATAATAGCTGTAGCATGTCACTAGTACCTACAAATCCATCGCCGTCTAAATCTGCGCTATATGCTGAAATGTCATCAGTCCCTCCTGACGTTCCGCCGTCACTTTCAGATACAACATTCCCCTCAAACGCATCCTGAATTTGGTATCTCCAGTTTTGTCTTCTATAAGGCCAACTTCCTATATCGTCAACCCCAGCTACTAAATTGTCATCCATATTATAAACCTCAAACTCGATAGTACTAGCTCCAAAACTATCATAGTAAGGGCGCGATGCTAATATTTCGTTAGGTAAGTTCTCCCCGCCTTGCGCTCTCTCAGAGCTTGTTAGAGCCCTTTTAGTAGTTCCAAATGTATCAATAAGATATTGTGCTGCCTCTGATTCATCTACTTGATAGGTAGGGTCATAAAAACCACCTACATATGAGTGATCTGCTTCATTGACATTAATCCTCATTGTGAAGGTGTGATACGTACCTGCAGGGATTGTAGTTTTTACATTCTCTAATCCAGTCGATCCTACCTGAGTAATGCCTGCTTCATTTTTGATATCAACAAATGAAGGGTTTCTGTAATGTCCATTCCCAAACTGCATCGGATATTTACTGTCAGCATAAAACTTTAAATTGAAGGTTGGTCGTATTTTAACTTGCACATCTTCATCACTCATGTTAGAAATATAGAAATCTCTTGTAACTTGTAATCCTATAGGACTCCTTTCTATAACCCCAAAGTTCATAGTACTAAACATACCCCCATCTAACAAATAGTACCAAGTGTCAATATTTGTATAAACATCTATCTCAACACCCTCTGGAATACGCCCTAAGAATACTTGCTGTTGTTCACCTATCGAGTCCGTTAAATCATCTTCTGTACCGTAATCAGATACTTGTTCATCTTCGTATGAAATATCTACTACAGGGCCAGGTAATGCATCCTCAAATGTCGTGTCATAAAGGACTGTAAGTAAGTATTCCTGTTGTAAGGGGTCAAAACCACCTACCACTCTAATATCATTATAATTGATGTCCTGTGAAGAAGCCATAGCTTCTTGGAATAAAGTCCTAAAGTATGAAGCCATACCCTGATCAGATATTTCTTGAACCCCATTGGAAGGATTATACCTAAAGATCTTACCTAAATTCTTGTGAGCGAAGTAAACATAAGAGCCCACCTGTACAGCAGATTCTGGATTATTATCGCAACCAGCTCTACCAGCGTATATCTTTTCTTGCCCTAAAGGACTCTGAGATGCCGCAACAGTATTTGCCCCAGAAACATCAGAAAATAAGGTTTTACTAGCAGGAACAAGTGTGCATCTATCTGATTGAATAACAAATACATCACCCTCCATATTGCACATATAGTTAATATCACCAAACTCTTCTTGTAAATCCTTAAAGTTTAGTAATGTTAAATTAAATGAAGAGTAATTAACTATCCTGGAATTAGGATTGCTTTGCTCAGAATATGTTATGCTGGCCTCTCTTCTTGTTTCAACAGCGTCTTCGGAAATTAGATTAGGCCTTCCTATAAGAGATGCGTCAGCCTTAAATAAGTCAGATGCGGTTTCACTTTCTAAATAATATGATTTAAAATTAGACGTAGAAGGATTAGCTATTGAAGTGTCATTACTGTATTGAATTAAATCCTTAAATTGATCAGTTGGGTTATCAGCCATTTGTGCATATTCTCTCCAATTTACAGGAACCTTCCTCCACCATACATCACCTTTACTTAAAGTAATACTTGTTTCACTGTGTGTCGCAGCAGGTGTGCCTGGTTGTTCAACACTATATGTGTCTCCTATTTCGTAATAAAACCTATCATGATCTCGAGCTGGAGTATTTAATTCTACTACACAGTTATTTGCCCATAAATTAGGATCATGATATCCACTCTGCTGATCACGTATTGTTTCATAGTCAAAGCCAGTAGCATTAGGGTTGTTTCTAATAACTACAAAAGCACCTTGCTTCCATGGCTTATCTGGCGGATAGCTTGTTAAAGGATTCTCCTCTGAGCCAAGCACAACAAAATCAACAATATCAAATTCATAGTTAAAATGATACAACCTGTTGTTACCGTAATCATACGCTGAAATAACTTTTAATTTTTGATTACGTCCAGGTAAATATTTAAACATATTTAAACCTCCTTCTGGATCTCTAGCTCCCCAATCTGAAACATAAGAAATAGGTGACTCTTGTAAGTAATTTAAAGAAACATATATGTTGGTACTGTCTCCTGTTGCTGATTCAATATCAGCACCCTCTTCCACATTGCTTTCTAAGTACGCTCCGCCAGCTGTGTACTGAACAAAATTTTCTACGCTAGTATTTTTAGTATAAACTATTTTATAGTGATGAGCCCATTCTGGAGGGTCGTGCTGTATGTCTAAAGTTATTTCACTTCTTCCGTACTGCGGCGTACCCCTTTCTTGTTGAGAATATCCTGGAACATATACTGTTTTTAGATGATTAACAAATCCATGCCTACCTCTTTCGTCATAATAAACAATGCCAAAGTCGTGATTAGCGCTACTTTTGAACGTCCTATCACTTTCATTCTCATTACCAACAGATTGTAAAACATTTGTGATTTCTATGTGAGGGTGTTTTCTACGTATATCTATAGATAGCGATAAATCTCCTACGTTACCAAGATCGTCAAAATCAACAGCATCTACATCTGTATTAATATTACTTGAATAAGGTACATCATTAGTTATTGACCCAAGAGTGTATGTTCCAACCAGTCCAAATGTTGCAATGATACTTAGTCCATGAATTTCAGAACCTTGCAAAAGAGGTAAAATAGATCTTGTTTTATAGTA
>Ga0098059_1001341_pt1 | contig 12484 bp, 2 predicted proteins | sample 20_taG_FD_92580 | JGI IMG/M metagenome (GOLD analysis project Ga0098059, IMG submission 92580) | Marine viral communities from the Subarctic Pacific Ocean - 20_ETSP_OMZ_AT15318 metaG | ecosystem: Environmental > Aquatic > Marine > Oceanic | place: Subarctic Pacific Ocean | collected 2015-01-19
GAATTAGCAGAAGCTTTTAACCTTAGTCCTAAGATGGTAGGTAAAACTTTTGCAGATGCAAGTAAAATGGCAGGTCGTAAAAAATCTAAGCGTGAGGGAGATGCTATAGAAGAAGCTGCTAATGAAAAAGATTTAACAAATCTAATGGAAGCACAAGAAGCTTTCAAACAAGCACGAATAGAAGAAAAGCTACAAGAAATTGCTGAATTAGATCCTAACGCTCTTCCTGCTTTAATGGGACAAGGACAACCACAAGGCGGTCCTCAAGGTGATCCAGCAATGGGAGGCCAAATGCAAGAAGCCCCTATGGATGAACAAGCTATGATGGAACAACAAATGATGGCGCAACAAGGAGGCGGAGGTCAACCTTCTCCTGAAGAAATGGCTATGATGCAACAGCAACAAAATATGGCTATGGGTCAACAAGAAGGTATGATGAGAGCAGGAGGGCCTTTAAATCCTCCATATGGTCCTATAACTGAAAAAGAAAGCGAACTACAAGATGATTACAAAAGAGCTAAAAAATATGCTTATGAAACTGATTTAACATTTAACCCAGAAAAGTTGGTAAGAATGCAACCATTAAACTGGGAAGATGTTTCATTAGAGGACTATCGAAAAATGGTAAACACTCCTAAATCTGAATATTACTCTTTTGATAGGGAAGATGATTTCAAGTTAGCTCCAGAAGCTGAAAAGTTAGGTGGATATTTAGGAGATGGAAAAGGTTCTTTTGGAGGAGGAGATGGTAATTTAGATAAAATATTAGGAGACGATAATTTAAATAGTGATTTAATCAATAAGTCTAATATGCAATTTAAAATGCCTAAAGAAGGATTGTCTAAACCAAAATCTGAGTGGTTTTACATGACTCCAGAAGACGCTCAAAGATTTCAAAAACAACAAGAAGAATATTCAAGGCAAAAGATGATAAAGGCAGGGCGGAATAATATGTCTTCTTCGTATTATACACCTGAAGGAGTTTACGGAGATGGTTATAAATCAGGTGGCTATATGAAACGTTCATATGCTCCAGGTGGTTTTATGGGAATGGGTATGGCTAATGCAGGTATGATGACTCCAGAACCTTGTGGAGGTCCTGGAAATCCTTGTCCAGAAGAAAAACCTATTAGCATTCGTAAACAAGATAGGATAAATAAGAAGTTACTCGAACAAGGTAGAATAGATGATTATGCTAGAGATTTGACACATTTAAGAAAACAAGATGGTAGTATGACTCACGAGGCATTTGATAATAAATATAGTCGTAAAGATAAAAATTATCTTTCTAAAAGAATTCCTGATATTCTGCCAATTTATGATGATGCTACAACTACAGAGGCAGAGTTTTATAAGTCTGGTAATGTTTCTCCAATAAATTTGAATAACGGAGGGTGGTATACGGTAGGTCCTATTCCTAATACCACTCCTACTATAGAAGAAGCTCAATATATGACTCTTAGACCAGGAATAACTGGAGAAAGATCTCCTAGTGCAGGTCCTAAAAAATATTTTGATGCAGCAAAAAAAATTATGTCTCCTAATGAATTTAGAGGTTATAAACAAAATCTTGCTATAGGAAATCCAAATTTAGCAAATACAACAATGCGTAAAGGAGGAAAGATGTGTTACGGATGTGGAGGTGCTATGCACAACTACGGAGGCCGTATGGACGGAATACAACCTAATCAAGCTAAATATGGTAAATGGTTAGATTTAAGTTCTAATATTTTAGGAGCAACTGCTGGCGCTGTAGGAAATTTTCCTGTTTTTGGACAAGCTCTTGGAGCAGGATTAGGAACTTTAGCAGGAGCAACAAAATCTTTAGCAGAGAATGCTGCTACTTCTGAAGACGGAGGCGTTGATTGGAAAGGAATTGATTGGGGAGATATGGCTTTGCAATCTGGTGTGGGAGCTGGTGCAGGTGCTTTAGGTGCTGCAGGAAGTTTAGCTGTAGGTGCGGGAGGAGCAGGAATAGATGCTCTTACTACTAGTAAATACGAGAAAAAAGAAGCTATGTATCAAGATATTTTAGCTAATCCAGAAAAATATTCTTTAGAACAATTTGAGGAGGCTCTTGGTAGACAAGAAGAGATGGGTAAAAATAGCGGGCTTTTTAATGCAATTAATGCTGGTGTAGGAATAGCAGGATCAATAGCTGGAGGAAAAGTAGACAAAGCAGGAGATGCTGCCTTAAAAGGAGCAGAAGTAGCTACTGATGTAGCTAAAACAGCCGATACTGTAGTTAGTGCTAGTGATAATATTTTACCAGAAGCATTTGATGCTGCAAGTGCAGCTGTTGATGCAACTAAAACTGCAGAGACTGCTGGCAATTTTATAACTAAAGCAAATAATGTTGCTGATAATAAATTTGTACAACAAGGAGTTTCTATGGGAATGGACGCTTTAGATAAAGTAGATCAAGCTAATACACAAGAAACTGTAGGAAAAGAATTAACAGCTCAACAAAAAAGAGCAGAAATGCTGACTAATGATCCTGATTCTATGTATTATAATCCAATAAATCAACCTATTAATATGGCTACAGCAGGAGCTTCTAGAAACGGTGGGAGAATTTATAAAAATGGAGGAAAGCAAAATAAATTAGGAGGTCGTATGTATTATCCAGGAGGATATTTATTTGGTCCTGCAGGACAAGTTCCTGAACAAACTAATACAGACAATGAATTTAATAATATGTACCCAGATATATCTAAAGCACTAGAACAAACACCTCTGCAACAAGCCGCTTTGTATGCTCCTATTGCTAAAAATATATTTGATGCCACATTAGCTAAATCAAAAGATTATAACCCTGATTTTGTTCCTGCAGAATTTGTACAATTAGATTCTGCACAAGCAATACAGCAAGAAAAACAACGTAATGCTGGATTAGTTGCTGCAGCCAGAGCTAAAGGATTTAATAATCCTTCAACCATGTTAGCGCTTAATCAGGCATTACAAGGAACTGTAGCTAATGTCCAGACTCAATATGATCAAGTTAATGCTAGATTAAAACAAGCTAAATTAGATAAAGATAATACTCAAAAAATAGAACTTTCTAAACTAAAAAAATCTTTAAAAATGCAATTAGATGAGGCTAAAAATGCAGCTGCTAATGAGGCTCTTACTCAAGCTAAACAAATTGCAGAAAACAAAACTGCAAATAAACTTGCCGCCTTATATGCTACTATGGGAGCTCCTGATATGGGTCAAAATTTTATGGGAAATAGAAAAATGACAAAAGCTCAAATTGATAGAGCAATTAAAAAGTTAGAAGAAGAAAGAAAAAATATGTAAATTAATTAATTATGGCTATTACTCCTCTATCTAAACCTCTTAAAACAGAGTATAAGCCTTTAGGCTTAGAAGCTTTTGCACAACCTTTGTCACAGATGCAGGCTAAATTTGATGTGGCTAAAAGTCAAATAGAAGACGCAGATTATAAAATAGATGCGCTAAGTTGGGCTAGCGGAGATCAAGAAGCAACTAAAGCATTAGCAAATTCTTATAATCAAAAAGCTTCTGATTTAGCAGGAAAACTTATTAGATCTGGTAACTATAGAGAAGCCTCTTCTGCTTTAAAAAGAATAAATAAAAGTTATAATAATGATCCTGGGATACAGGCTTATCAATCTAATGCAGCAGCGTACAAAGCTATAGTAGAAGAAATGGATAAAGCTGTTACAGCAGGAACTATGACTCCAGAGTATAGAGACACAAAACTTAGAAAAATTAGATCAGAATTTTCAGGAACTAATTTTAATCCTGAAACAAATGCTTATAATAAAATCAATGCTTCTTCTGCTATGAATAATATCAAGATAGAAGATAAAATTTTAGCTGAAGCAGAAAAATTAGCAAGCGCTTCTGCAGAGCAACAAGATTTTATGTTAGGACAAGAAGTTACTAGTAAATTAAGAAAAGACGGAAGATTAGCTTTTGAAGATATAGTAGCTCATTTAAGACAAAGTTCTGAATTTAAAGAGTACTCTAAAGAAAAAGCAGAGTTAGATTTTTTTGCAGAAAATGAAAGAGCATTACAAAGTGAAAATCCTTTTGCATTAGCTGATGATTTAATTGGAAGCAAGTTAGCACAAATAGATCAAGCTCTTGAATTTTACTCTCAAGATCCTGAAAAGTTTAAAAACGAAATATCTGAAGCACAAGCGTATAAAGAAGAATTATTAGCTTTAGCAGAAAATAAGACCCAAGATCCTGATCCATACTTTGGTACTGCTGAAAATATTTATATAGCTAATCACGATTATTTACAAGGAGTAGGCGGAACAGCTGCAGATATTTATGATTACCAAAAAATAGATATAGAAAAATCGGGAAGTAGTAAGGCTGCAAAAAAGATAGAAGAAATAAATAATAATGGTCATCTTTCTACTGAAGCTATAGGAGTTACTGATAAAAAAGCTTTAAAAATAGATCCAGGTTCTTCAGGAATAACTCAAGAAGAAATTTTAGTAAAGGCAGGTGTTGATCCAGAAATCGCAGACCTTGGGACATATATGACTACTTTAGATAATGATGTAAAAAAACAAGCAGCTGTTGATGCAGGAAAAATGGTTTATACAGGTACTGATTTTAAAGTTGATGAGAAAAAAGTAACTGCATTAAAAGAATCACAAGACATTCTTCAAAAACAAATAGAATCAAATTCTAATTTAATACAACAAAAAAAATTAGAATTACTAAAGCCTATTTCAGCTAATAAAGAAGCAATGTTACGAGATGAAATAAAAGCTTTAGAAAGCGAAAATCTTAACTATTATGAAGCAAAAAATGATCAAACAAGTACTTTTAGTAATCTAATAACATTAGAAAAATATACCACTCTTACTTTACTTAATTTAAACAATTCTGATTATTTATCACGGCTTTCAAAAAAATCTGAACCAATTGGTCCTTTAGAATATAAAAGTACTTCTCCTAATGCAATAATTCATGATTTAATATCTTCTTATGGTAATGATGTAGTAGGATTTTTAAATGCTTTAGGTGTAGAAGCTGAAAAATATGCAAATAGTAATGAAGTACAAAAAACTGTACAAAAAAATAAACTTAGCCCTATGGCTAAACAGGCAGAAGCTACATATATGGCTGGTTATGTAGCTGCATCTACAGATCAAAATGATAATAGAATATCTCGGAATGATAAACTAAATGAAATAGCTGCATTTAATGTTAAATCAAATTCATCACTTGAATGGAAAGATTGGAAACATTATCAACAATATTTAAATAAAGAACATTTAGCAAAAGATGCTAAAGAAGAAAAAACGTATCATGTTTCTTATGCTGAAAAAGGCCATTTGTCTAACACACGAAGAGGAAATATTAAAACTCCTGCTAAGTATGATGAAATCATGGGTGGGTATAATAAAGTACAGGCAGCATTAGATAAATATGAAAAAAACTATAATGACATTGAAAAATTAGAAGCACAGAATATAGATAATCCTTATGCAAAAACTTTAAACAATGTATTAGAAGCTTATGAACAAGCTACTACTCTTAAAAACGCAAGAGTTCAAACAGTTAATGCTGTAGTTATAGATGATACTTTTGCAAAGAAAGTTCCTTCCGCAAAACAATTTATGACTAATGCTGCATCTAATTTAGCACAATATGTTGTAGAGTATAATCCAACTACAGGTACAACTAGCTCTACACCAACAGCTACAAATGTTGTTCCTAGTTTATATGATACTAAAACTTTAAGAGGTGTTGCTGTTGTAGAAAATGAAGACGGAACAACTAGTAATATATATGCTGTAAATAGAAAATCAACTGTTGATAAGGCTACATTAGCAGCTGCTTTTGGAGGAGCAGATAAAAAAGTATCAAACCCAGGAGGAGATGAAAGTTTTAACACTGTATATGCAGACCAAATAAAAGCAATACAAGACAATAATCCTGATGTATTATATATAACTGATAGAGGAGCAAATATTGATTTAATAAATCAAGCTAAATTAGCCGAAGTTAGGTCTTTAGAAATATTACAAGGAGCTGCTGATTATGAAAAAGAAAGTAGTGCTTATACTCAAGCAAAAAATACTGCTTTAAATGATTTAGTTAATATAGCATTACTAGACACAGATATAAGAATGACTTATGTTTCACAAGCTGATAATTTAAGAGAAAATTTAATTGAAGGTAAAGCGTTTGAATTTCCTTCTGTAACTCCTTCAGTTATTAAAACTGTAGATAAAGAAACTAAATATGTACAAGCAGGAGATGAAGAAAACGTTGTTATTGCAAAACCTGGCGATAAAGTTTATAATACTATTGAATATGCTACTACTAAAGACAGACAAATTGCTTATAGAGTAACTAGAAATATTATAGTTGGATATAATCAAGACAATACTCCTATAATTAAAAAACAAATAGTTGAAGCAGGTCCTATGAGTGCTAAAGGAATAGCTCAACAAATGATGAAACATTCTATAATGTTTGGAGTAGGAAATCCTAATACTGTTGTTTTAGACGGACATGGAAATCCTTTTAACACTGATCGTGGATTTTAAATAATAAAGTATGGAAACAATAAATTCTACAGATCCTGAAGAATTAAACGGAGTTGATCCTAAAGAAGTAAAAGGAGTCGATACTTCTACAGGAAAAGATTATTCAGAAAAATCTGACGATTTAGGAAGTATTAAAAAAGAAGATTTTTATACTCCAGGTAAAAGTGCTATTTCTCGAATTTCAGGAACATCAGTTGATATCGGAGCTTCTACAAATAATTTAAGTGTAGATGCAGCTGCTGCCGCTCAATTTACTGCAGTAGATATAGCTAAAGGTATTAGAGATCCAAACGAAAGAGCTAGGTTTATAAAAGAACAAGGTTCTAAAATGACTACTCTTACGGACGGAGTAGTTGGGATTAAATTTGATGATGAGATTGCAGATTATTCAAAATTTCGTCAAAAACAATATGATACTAAGGTTGCTAAACTTTTAGATGATTTAGATGAAAATCAAGGATTTTTAGACGAATTTGCTAATTTTACAGGAAAACTTTTAGGACGAACTTTTACTGCTGTAACAGGAATTATTCCTGTTGTTTACGGTATAGGGGAAGCTATAATAACTGGAAATGGAAAAAGATTATACGATAATAGTATGTATGATCAGTGGGAAAAAGCAGATAAAGCTTTAGATGAATATTTCGTAGTCTATGGAGGAGATAGCTATACTGCTGGTGAAGAAAAAAATGTATTTTCTAGATTTTGGGATAACCCAATGAAATCTTTGGCAGATGACTTTGCCCCTACTATTGCTTTTGTAGCAGGAGCAGTAGGAACTAGTTATATTACAGGAGGAGTAGGTGCTTTCCAAGCAAGTAAAGGATTAAGTTATATAAATGGTTTATCTAAAGCTTCTGCAAAAACTAATTTAGTTTTTAAAAACGGAGTTAAGTGGGCAAGAGGAATAAAAAACTTTGAGGACGTAGCTCAATATGGTAGCTTTGTAGAAAAATATTCTAAGGGATTAGGAACAATAAATCAAATGATTCTTTCTGCTGGATATGAATCTGCATTAATAGCCAGAGATACTCAAAACTCAACAGCTCTTAATTCAAAAATAAGTTATATACAAGATAATGCAGAACTAGCAGCAGAGTATGATAATTTGGTAAGAGAACATATGGATGAGTTTGGAAATATGGACAAAACTCAAGAAGAATTAGTAGACGAACTTGCTAAAAAATTTCCTACATCCGTTGCTAGAAAAATACAATATGCAGCAAATCAAGCAGGTAATTTAGCATTTTTTACCAATGTTCCTTTAGTAGGGGCCTCTAACTTAATTCAGTTCTCTAAAGCTTTTAATAGTAGCTATAAAGCAGGACAAAGTTTGATAACTAAAAACGCTTTAAATCCTCTTAAAGGAGCTGTAAAAACTGCTGAGGGAAAATTAGTAACTGCTGCTTCTCAAGCTACGCGAGGACAAAAAATATTAGGTTACACAGGAGTGGTATTAAAACCTGGATTAACAGAAGCTTTTGAGGAATTTTCTCAAGGAGTTATTGAAAAAGGTTATTCTGATTATTACGCTTTAGAATATAAAGACGGAGCCATACAAGATACTAAAAATTTTTTAGATTCAGTAGCTACTCAAGCAAGTTTATACGCAAATTCAGTAGAAGGATTTGATTCAGTTGCTCTTGGATTTTTAATGGGTATGGTCGGTCTTCCAGTAGGAATAAACAGAACTGCTGCGGGGAAGACTAAAATTGGTTTCGGATTTACAGGAGGTATTAAAGAATCTCTTCAAGAATTTAAACAAGAACTTGCAAGAACAAATACTGCTGTAGAACATTATAATGAAAAAAACTTTAATGAAGTATTAAAAAACAATCTTACTGCAGCTGTTAAGCAAATCCAAATACAAAAAGATTTAGATAAATATGCAGAAGAAGAAAACATATTTGATTATAAAAATGCTGAGTTTCAATCTATATATAATTTTATAGAAAATAGAATTAAAAATGAAATAGGAGAAACTGTTTTTCAAGATATAGATGCTTTAGAAAAAATGTCTTTAGAGCAATTTAATGAACAATTTGCTTTTAAAGAAGACTCTTTTCAGTTTACTGAAAAAACAAAAAAACAAGCTATTGAGTCGATGAAAAATACTGCTGAAAGTATAATGAAAGCTCATGAAGATGTTAATACTGTTTTAAATTATAAAAGAGGTTTTATTGATCGACTTTTTAAAACAAATTTTGAAGGTTTAAGTAATGAAGATCAATTTCTTACAGAATCTCTTACAGATCAAATGAAGTTTTTATATGCTTCAGGATTAAACATTAGAAAACGAGAAGAAGAACTTACTAAAAGAGTAAGTGATTTAACTAAAGGAAAATTAAATGTTTCTGAATTAGGAGTTAAATTACGTAGTAAAGTAGAAACTAATAAAGACGGAAAAAGAAAAAAAGAAGAAGATACTACAGGTTTATTGTCTGAAGAAATAACTGGTATATCTAAAGATAAGGGTAAAGCTGTTTTTGCAGACCAAGTGACTGAACTTAAAAAAATGATTAAAGATCAAATTAAATTTGATCGAGAAACAGAAATAGAGTATAATAAAAATTCTGTAGAAATAGATCAAATAGTTGAAGATGTAGTCAAGCTTAGGGATATGGAATCTAAGACTTGGGAATTATATAAAACTTTATTTACTCCCAAAGGAGCTAAAAAATTTGCAGAAATAAAAGGACAATTGGCTTTATTTAAAGCGATACAATTGCAAGAATTAAATGCTGAACAGCAAAAAGAAGAATTAGCTAAAAAGAAATCTAGTGAAGGCGCTTCCAAAGTTGCTACTAATGCTACAAGTACTAACAATGAATTTATTGTAGAAGAACAATTACAAAAAGATTTACAAAAAGTTGATAGAGTTCGTCAAGAAGAAAAACAAAAATTATTAAAAAATAAAAATCAAACTGACGCAGATACTGCAAATTATGCTATAAAAGTTCTTGAAAGCATGTCGCCTCTTCTTTTTGCTAAAATAAAAGAATTGTCTAATAATTCAGGAGAAACTATATTTTCTGATGAAGTAGTAGATATTATACAAGGAAACGGAGATCCTGCAACTGTTGAAAGCGATCGTAATAATACTTTTAAAATTTTAAATCAACTTATTAAAGAAAATAAAGAAGCTAATAATAAACCAATAGTAACTTTAGATTATGCTAATGAGGAAGATAATAAACCTTTTGTTAATAGTGTAACACCAACTCCTGGAAGCACCAAAGAAAATCACAATACTAATACACATTTATCTTTAAAAGAAAGACTTGCACAAAAACTTGAAGAACAGCAAGGAGAAAATTATGTAGATAAAGGAACTACTTCTAGCGACAAGACAACTATATTAATGTACTCTGATAAGATAGGCAGAACAGGACTTATTCCTGATGGTGACGGAGGATACATAGCTGTTAATGAAGACATGCCTATTACTGAAGCAAGTAATAAAAAAGTTAATGATGGTACTTTTTTAAGTAACGAAGAATTAAAAGATAATAATGTTCGAGCTACTTTTAAACTTGTAGAAGATAGTCCTTACATAAAAAAATTAAAAGCAGAAAATAATTACAACGAAACTACTGCTCCTATAGATGTTTATTACGGTGATACGTTTATAGGAAGACTTCCTGGGTCTACTAAAACAAGTACTCCAGAGCAATTAAGAAATTTAAGAAAAGCTTTGTTTAAACAATTAACAGCTGACGAAGCTGTTAACCAAGAAGCTCCAGGTGTTTATACAGGATATAAATCAACAGTAGTACCAACTGCTTTAGAATCATTAGAACAACAGCTAGAAGCAGAAGAAGCTTTAGAATTTGGTAGCGAAGAAATTATTAAAGATTTAAAACAACAAATAAAAGATCTTGCTAAAACAGAAACTAAAGAAACTACTACACCTATAAAAAAAGGTGTATCTGAAATATTTGAAGAAAGTCCTGAACTAGAAAAAATAGGTACAAAAGAAGAGTATTCTAAATATTTAGATACTATATTTCCTGATAGTAAAGTAAAAGATATTGTTTATCGAGGAGGAGAAATTACAAAAGAAGAATTTGAAAAACGTATAAATCCTCCAACTGATTTTATGGATTTAGGAGAAGGACTGTACCTTTCTCCTAAAAAAAGAGTTGCTGCAGAATATGGAGATGTTAGAACTGCTTTAGTAAATATTAAAAATCCTAGATCGGCTGAAGAAGCTCAAGACGAAAGATCGGCTGAAGAAAATTTTGGAAAAATTTCTTGGCAAATGGACGACGGAGGTAAATACGATGGTATAGTAGATTTATCACAGCCTTTTAAAGATACTTTTGAATTAGTTGTCTTTAATGAAAATCAAGTTTATATATTAGGTTCTAAGCAAGACTTAAAAGGATTTAAAGAATTTGTAAATAAAACTACTACACCTGAAAGAGAAATGAGTGAAGCAGAAGAACTTTATGTAGGTATTCTAGATATAATGATGGAGCTTGAACCAGGAACTAAAGAATGGGACGATGCTGTTAGTGAAATGGCAGAACTTGAAGATATAATAAGTAAAGAACGTGAAGCAAAAGGTTTACCTTCTCCTAGATCTACTGAACAAAAAGGTGTTAAAATAAGAGAACAATCTACTCAAGAAGAAATTAATGAATCAAAAGAAACTGTTAAAAAACTTTTAAAAGATATTGATCAAGTTGCTGAAGCAGGACAAAGGCCAAATAGAGATTTAATTGGCGCAATATTTCAAGCAAAGCTAGTCCAAGCACGTAATTATAGTACACCTTTTTTAAAGAAGATGATTTCTAATAAAAAGGAAAAAATAAAAGCTTCAAAAAATGCGGAAAATCTAATCACAAATGCAGCTGGAAGAACAGCGCAAGATTTAGCAAATCTTATTAGTTTACGTCCAATTTTAGAAAATGAGCTAAAAGCACTTGAGTCTTTATTGGCAGAAGGAGTTACTCCATCAGAAGCTGCTTTAGAAACTACTAGTCCTGAAACAGAAGTAGAACAAAGTGCTAGAGAAAAAGTAATAGATAAAAACTTTAAAAGTATTATAAAACAACTTACTGCTAATCCTATTATGCAGGGAGATGAGTTTATAGGAGAAAAGAAATGTTAATTAAAATCCTTAAATTTGATAAAATTTAATCAATGGCTTGTAAATATTGGTATGACGGTTCATTTAGGACAGAAGCAGAGTTTAAATCTATTTTAGAAAATGGATTAATAGATCAATTAATATCTGAAGGTAAAGTTGATTTAAAAAACTTTGAGCTAAATAAAAATTTAGTTAAAAATAAAAATGTAGAAAAGTCTCCAATTACATTAAGAATTACAAGGCATGTTCAAAGAAATTTAAATATAGATTCTAGAGAAGGAAACGAAAAAAATTATAAAAATCCTTTAAGTGTTTTTGGCAAAGATATGAAGCTAGTCGTAAGAGTAGGTGATTCTTTATATGCAGGAAAAAACAAATTAGTTCAAAAAGAAATTAATGAAAAATTAAATTTAGATGGAGCAGGAGAACTAAGTATCGATTCTTTTGAAATAGGTAAAGTATATGCTTTAGTAGAATCTAGTTATGGCCTTTATCCAGTACAACTTTTTAATAATAAGATAAAAGACACTAATATTAGTGGCGAAGTTTTTAATGCTTTAGACACTTTAGCTAAAGCAGTAGAAGAAAAAGATTCTGAAAATTATTTAAAAACAAGAAAGTTTTTAGAAAAAAAACTATATAGAACAACTGTTAAATATGATAACGGCCAATATATTATAACTAAGTTAGAAGGAACTGATGAAGAAACTGTTAATAAATTTGATACTAAAGAAGAAGCTAATGAGTTTTTAGGGAATCAATTATATAGAGTAGATTCTTTAGATATTAATAGAAAAGGTTATAATGAAACTTTAGCAAATGATGGAGCAATTGTAACAGATAC
>Ga0098059_1001343_pt1 | contig 12463 bp, 5 predicted proteins | sample 20_taG_FD_92580 | JGI IMG/M metagenome (GOLD analysis project Ga0098059, IMG submission 92580) | Marine viral communities from the Subarctic Pacific Ocean - 20_ETSP_OMZ_AT15318 metaG | ecosystem: Environmental > Aquatic > Marine > Oceanic | place: Subarctic Pacific Ocean | collected 2015-01-19
TAATCCTAATGATTCTTTTGATTTTAATGGTAGTCATGGTATTAATACATCAATTGCTGCAAGCACCTTAACTATTGAGAATAGTGGTGCAAAACACACTACTGTAGATGTTACTGTTGACGCTGCTGGTGCAATTACTAATCCAGCTTTAGGTGCTGTTGATGTAGCTACTTCAGCTGGAATTGTTAGTACATACATGAATGTTCAGTTATATAATTCTTCAGGAGAATTAGTAGTTTATGATGGTATTTCACATATTATTGAGGATATGGGAGTATCAGCAGGTGAATTTACAATTACCAACGGTGGTAACCCAGCTACAAGATTAGCAACTGGTACTTATGTACTATCTGTTACAGGTAACTTAGTATAACATATTGTTACAGGTTTGTTGGTTTCTGTGGCAAACAAGCAGACCCCTACACTAGTAGGGGTTTTGTTTTTTTGTATATTTGTTAAAGTCATTTATTTTTAGTATATTATTATGAAGGAATTTAACAACCCTAATGTAAAAGCTTCGAGGTATAGACCTCAAGTTAAAACTGTTTTGAACAAAGAGTTCTTTGAAAACTTTAAAAAAAAATATCCTAAGTATAAAAGCTTTGATAATAAATTAATTAGAAAAATAATAAAAAGATTCAATCAGGTGTTATATGAAAATGTAATTGAAACTAGAGATGGAGTCCAATTGCCAGAACAACTTGGTTGGATTTTTATTGGTACATGTCAAAAAAGCAAAAAAGCAAATGTTGATTATGCAAAATCTAAACAATACGGAGTCAAAGTAAGTAATAAAAATTGGGAGACAGATGGTAAATTAGCTAAAATATTTTTTACAAACTATGCACCCAAACTTAAAATGAAAAATAGAGAGTATTGGGGATTCACTGCTTGTAGGGAATTTAAAAGAGCTGTTTCAAAATCATATCCTGAAAATTGGAATATGTATACTAAAGTTTTACCTAGTTCAAAAATAGATAAAGTTTACAATAATGTGGTATATAAAGACTTCTTAAAAAAAGCTGATGAAAAAGCTTTAAAAAAATATAATGAATTTGATGATTTATGACAACAATTGGAGAAGCTGTATCAAGGGTAAGAAATACTTTAAAAGCTGTTAAAGAAGATCCTTTTTTAACGGATCGTACTATATACTATTCTATTATCAAATATGGTAAGAGTTTATTAAAGAGAGAAGATAATGCATTTAGATTAATGCAAATCAGTTCTATCTTTAGAACACTTCCGTATATAGAGCTAATAGATGTAGATAAAGTTGATGCCGGATGTGTCGGTGTTTATTCAGGATGTTATTTTAAAAGATCAAAAGAAAAACTTCCAACTATATTTGATGGGGCTTTAGGTCCTGTAATTAGAACGGTGTCTTCAATAGATGGAGGCATTGAAATGTTTAGAACAGATCCAGGTACCTGGGTTTCTATGACAAAATCAACAACTTTTAAGTATAATAAAAGACCTTATTTCTGGTATTTAAACGGACACCTTTATGTTCCTAATGTAGATTGGGATGCTATAAAGGTAGAAGCAATTTGGGAAGGGGATATCTCAGAATTTACTTGTGATAAGGATGATGATTGTAAAGTAAGACAAGATGACCAACTACCTTTTCCAGAATATTTATTTTCTGAAATAGAGCAGTTTGTTGTAAAAGAATTAACTATGACTATGCAAGTTCCTACTGATGGACCTGATGATAGTCAAAACGCACTTAGATAATGGATTTTAATTACACACTAAAATATAGAACGTTTGATCAACTTTTAGAAGATGTTACAATTGACCTGCATACATTTGCTCTTGAAAATATGATTGAACCGCAGCAATTGATTAAATTAGTAAGAAAGTTAAATTATGATTTAGGTTTAAGAATTAATCAACAGAAAGAGGTTATTTTAAATGTGTCTCACGGAAAAGTAAAACTACCTGATGATTTTTATACATTTAACTATGGGTTAATTTGTGGTGACTTTAAACAAGTTGTAGGTTATGATGGTTATGCTGGTGGTACTAATATGCAAGAAGTAAAGATTACTGATGGTCAAGTACCTACAACATACAGTGATTTCCCAGCTAATGTTCCAGATCCTTGTGATACTTCAGACCCTACATGTTGTTGTGATGATAAAGGTAATGCAGGAATCTGTCTAGTTCATAATCCACAACAACCTTATGGAGATGAGTTGATAAAACCAAGAGTTTTTCTAAATTGTAAAAATGAAGCTTACGAGCTTATTCAAGTAATTAACCCAAGTACTATAAAAAGATCTGGATTCTTAAAACCTTTAAGAATGAAAGCTAGTCAGAATATAGATTGTGAATGTCCTAATTTATATTACAATACTGCAGATGAAGGATGGATTAAAAATGGATTCTTATTTACAACTTTTGATAATGGTAAAGTATATTTAAATTATCAAGGTGATCTTTCAGATCATGATGGTAATTTATTAGTACCTGATCACGAACTACTTAATGAATATTATGAGTATGCATTAAAATCAAGAATCTTTGAAAATTTATTTTTAAATGGAGAAAACGTTTCTCAAAGAATGCAACTAGTAGAACAAAGACTTAGAGGGGCAAGAAATAATGCTTTAAGCTTAGTTAACACACCTAACTTTAGAGAGTTAAAAGAAATAACAGAAGCAAACAGAAAAGCAATGTATGGGAAATATTATGATATGTTTATGAGTCATTCCCCTAATAGAGGAAGACGTAATAACAATATAAGGGTTATTTAAAATGGCAAAAAAAAAGCAAAATCCAAGTAGTAGAAGGAAGGGGAAAGGACTTCAAGATACTTCTAAGATGATTACTAACACTTTTAGTAAAGGGTTAAATAAAGATTCTGATCCTTCTTTTGTACAAGAAGGGATGTGGACTCATGCTATTAACATTGTGAATAACACTAAAGAAGGTGATGCAAGTACATTATCTAATGAATCATCTAATTTTTTATGTGCTACAGCTGGTAAAACAATGCCAACAACAGTAACTGATAAATTTATAATTGGTGCTGTATATTTGTATTCTGATAAATGGGTAATTTTTACTGTAGGTCATGACGGAATAGGTCAAAGAATTTCTTCTGAAGTAGGTTTACTTGAAGAAGATACTTGTACATATAGAGAAATTGTTCAAGATGCTTGTTTAAATTTTGATAAAAGAAATTTAATATTCGGAGCATCTAGAGAAGAAGCTGATTGTTCATGGGGTGTTTATTGGTGTGATGGTTATAATCCTGATAGATATTTAAATATAGGTGATCCTAAATTATGGCCTTCTAGTAGTTATTCTTGGATGGGTACTATTAATAATATGAATTATTATTCAGATGGTACAGATAAACTTTTATGGCCCGGGGTTCAATGGAATGAAACATCAGAAACTATTGATGATTGTGATTTTGTAACACCTACAAATACTCTTAATTGTGTCAAGACAAGATTAGCAAGATTAATGAAGACACCTTGTCTTACGTTAAAATTAGGTCAATCTGGTGGAACCTTGGCTAATGGGACTTATTTTGCACTTATTGCATATACAATAAAAGGTCAAAAAGTTACAGATTATTTTTCTCAAAGTAATTATCAATTTATATATACAGTAAAAGATCAGGAAGGTTCTTTAACATTAGACTTAGACCTTGATAATGAAAGTTTTGATGAATTTCAATTAGTATTAGTTGAAGCAACAAATCAACAAACAGTAGCAACTCAAATGGGATTCTATTCTACGGATCTTACAAGGATTGAATTTGATAATATTAACCCAACTAATATAAAAATACCTCTAGAGCAGCTACCAATTCAAACTCCAGTTTTTGAAACTACGGATCAGATGACGGATGTAAATGGGTATTTATTAAGAGTTGGGCCCAGATCAAAATTTGATTTTAATTATCAACCATTAGCTAATTTAATAAGAGTTAAATGGGCAAGTGTAGAGTATCCTGCAGATTACTATATGAAGGGTGGTAATAAAACCAACTACATGAGAGATGAGGTTTATACGTTTTATATACGATGGGTATATGACACGGGGGATAAATCTTCATCATATCATATACCTGGTAGAGCACCAAAAGACTTTTTAATTCCTACAGGAGGAACACAGTTTGAAACAGAACAGATCAATAACGATAATGCATTAGCTACTGATGATAAAGTATTTGAAATATATAATACAGCAACACAATCAACTTACCCTACAGCATTACCAGATGCTACATTAAATTCAAATAACCAATGGGTTTTAGATGATGGTGGAGTACTACTTGCAGTAGGAGAGATGGGTTACTGGGAATCTTCAGAAGAATATCCAGATGATAGACCTGATATATGGAACCCTAGTTCTTATTGTTGGACTGGTGCTGCCGCACAAATACCAGGAGGGGCTACAAGTGGTCCGTTTGATTTATGTGGTAAAAAAATAAGACATCATAAATTTCCTGAGTGTTTTTTAAATAATAGCAATTCAACTAATGCTTTACATTTTAAACCTAGTATAGATCCTGGGTTTACTTCAGATGAGTATGCTATAAGATTAATGGGTGCTATATTTGAAGATATAACATTACCTAAAGATCAAAATGGAAATGATATTGAAGGTATAGTAGGTTATGAAATATTAAGAGGTTCTAGAGAAGGTAATAAAACAATTGTTGCTAAAGGTATGGTAAACAATTTACGTACTTATGAACTACCCGAAACTACTTTACAAGGTCAAGATCGGATTGGTCTATACCCTAACTACCCATATAATACAATTAAACCTATTGGTCATACAAATGACGACACTGATCACAACTATAGATATAACGATCCTTATATTAAAAATGATGATGAAAATGGAGACGTTGTTAACCAAGATATCCCGACTGAAATGTTTACGTTTCATTCACCGGATGCAAACTTCAGAGCTCCTTATCTATCTACTACAGAATTTAAACTCTATGGTAGTCTAAATGGTTATGCAAATCAAAATTTCCAAGACCCTAATGGACATCCTAAGTGGAAACTATTTTCTAATGCAACTGCTACAGCTATGATAGTAGCAGGTGTTGCTGAAGGTATCATATCAATGATTGGTAAACGAACATTGAATACTCCTAAAACTATGCCCTACACTGAACAAAGAAGAGGTGTTACAGGGAATGGTGCAATTAATAATAGTTTGTCACCTACAGGAATAGGTACAATGATTAGTGCTCCTCCTGGTGTATCTGTCAGTTCTCCAGGTACTGGTGGTAGAGATGCTGATGATGCACAACAAAATGCAGCTCAAATTGCAATTGCTACTCAGGTTGGTATATATAATACTTTTCTTGCTGATTATTATGGTAGTGGTGTAGCACTTCAAGATGCATTGTCAACAATACTTGTAGGTTTTCCACAAACATTAGCAGGTATAAATGAAACTCAATTAAAAAATGTTTTAAATACTCAAGCAAATGCAGCAGGTATACCAAAAACTTTTACTCTTGATGGAGTTATAGAGATGCCTAAATGGGCATATTTACCTACACCTTTAAGAGTATTAGGGGGATTAAATCAATTATTGTTTTATTTTGCTGAAGGTGCTGATGTTACTGCAGGATTGATATATGCTTTATTACCATTTAGACAATATGCTTTACAACAAGTAAGTCATGGTTTTTATTCAGGTATGTCTCGTATTGACAATAGTCTTTTAAAAAGATTTAAAATTGATGATGCTTTTTACTTAAGAGACGCTGTACAAAATACAGGATCATATCAAAATAATGCAGGGAATTATAATTCTTATGTTATTAATAATTTAAAAAGATCCGATTCTGTTTTTATTAAAACTAAATCAGGACCTTATTATGATGCAACTTATCCGGATGGTACTGACATAGGCCCTAATTTAATTACTACTGGTTTTCAAGATAAATCTTTAGTTACTTTAGGAACTATTCGTCAAAATAATAATAACTCAGCATTTCTTAGTAACTCTAACTTACCTACATTTAAAGAAGGTGAAGAAGAAAAAGCTTTTAGTTTAAAAATTGCTAGTCATTATGGTGCAATAAAAGGTAGGATAAGAAATCAATATGGGCAATTAGGAAGTGTTTTTCAACTACCTGTAACTACTTGTGAGCAAGATCTTAGTAAGTATAATGTACCAACTACATCTTGGAATTGCCCTATCAACTCTGTGCAATATTATTTTAAAAAAATAACACGTAGCCCTATAATTTTTGGAGGGGATACTTATATAAATAGATATACAGAAAAAAACAATATGATGTTTTTTTATAATTGGTTATATCAACAGCCAGATGGTTTTGAGTATAATTATTATTTATATAACATGATTCCTAATGCTAGATTTAAAGTTAATAGTATTAAATATAGTTCTGGGGATTTAGCATCTGTTATTGATTTTAATAACCTTGGTACACCAGGAACAGGAGCTCTTCCAAGTGCTTTTTATAATATGGATTATTATGTAGACTTCATTAGGAAATATAATTATGATGATGATACAGAAGGCGGCCTAGTAGATAAATACAAAGGTCTTTTTGGTATAAAAGAAGCTTACATGTATTTAGCAAACTCTGGTATAAGAGATTTCTTTGTTGAATCAGAAGTAATAATAGACTTTAGAAAACAAGGAAGTAATAGAGGAGCAAAACATTATGATCCTTATAGATTTACTGATTATGTAGATATGTTTGACATGGATCCAGATGTTATGGGGAGAATTAGTTCATATCTATATGACTACTCATTAAGTGTTTCTAAACTGTATAATCAATATTTTTCTTTAGGTAGTTTGCAAAATAAATATTACGATCCTTTAGTTTCTGAATTATGTTATACTTATTACCCTGATAGAATAATATATTCTTTACCTCAACAAATTGAGGCTATTAAAGATAGCTGGTTTGTTTATTTAGTAAATAATTATAAAGAATTCCAATCACAACTTAGTGGAGTAAAATCTGTAGGTAAAACAGGAATGTTAATTACATTTAAAAATGCTAGCCCTTTAATGATGCAAGGGGTGGATCAAAGAGAAGATTACTTAGGTGCTAAGATTACAATTGGGGATGGTGGCTTATTTGCAACAACTCCACAAAATGTAACTAATGCAGATAAATCTTATGAGTACGGATCATCTCAAAATAGATTATCAGTTATATCTACTCCAGCAGGTATGTTTTATATGTCTCAAGACCAAGGTCGTGTATTTTCATACGGTGAAGGATTACAAGAAATATCACAAGCTGGAATGAAATGGTGGTTCTTATTATATCTACCATATAGATTAACAGTTGATTTTCCTGAATACCCTTATACGGATAACCCTGTTGCTGGAATAGGATGTCAATCAACATATGATAGTTCTAATTCTATTTTATATTTCTGTAAAAAAGATTTTTATTTAAAAGATGAATTTAAAGGAAGAGTGGAATATGTACCTGTGAATGATGATGGTACAGGAGATTATTTTAAATTAGATGGTAGAAAAAATTCAATTTATAGATTAGGAGATCCTTATATATTTGAAGATGCTTCATGGACAGTAAGTTATGATCCTAAATCAAAATTCTGGATAAGCTTCCATGAATGGCATCCTGATTTATTACTACCTACAAAAGATATTTTCTTAAGTACTAAGAAAGATTCTATATGGAAACATAATTATTTATGTGATAGTTATTGTAATTTTTATAATGAACAATATGGTTGTGAATTAGAGTTCCCAATAATTACTGGTCAAAATGTAATGACTACAAGATCTATGGAATATGTTTTAGAATGTTATAGAAGACGTTCTGGAAATTGTGTAGATCAACATCATGTACTTGATTATAATTTTGATAGAGCCATAGTATATAACTCAGAACAAGTATCAGGATATCTAAACTTAAACATATATCCTAAGAACAATATTAACGAGTCATTAAAATATCCTAAACTAAATGCCAATCTATCTTCTTATGACATCTTATTTTCTAAAGAAGAACAAAAATATAGATTTAATCAATTTTGGGATATTACAAAAAATAGAGGTGAATTCCCAGAAAATTCTAAATACCCTTCGACAGGACCTGTTATCCCAGGGACTACAGTTTTACAAGGAAACTATAGTTCAGAAAATACATGGATAACATCTCAAGATGGTCATACAAGAATTTTAAATCCAAATAATTTAGATTACAATAAGTCAGAAATGGATAGAAAAAAGTTCAGACATTATTTAAATTTCTTAAATTTAAGGAGAGAACAATGTGATGATGTAAATATGATTATTAAATTAAGTAATAGTAAAAATCAATTTTCTCAAAGATAATGTATAATAAAAAACTACTTAATAAAGCTACTAAGGATCTTAAAAAGATTAAAAGACCTTCTATGGGTGTAACAAAACCCCGTGGTCTAAAAATACCTAAACAGCAATTAAGTAGTTCACCTGAACAATTTGAATTAGGAGGACCTACCCTTACAGAAGGGGATATGATGAATTCAAAAGAACATGGTATTGATGCCCCTGTTTATATAGAAATAGAAGAGAAAGCATCTCCAATACATGGTACAGGTGTATTTACTAAGCAAGCTTTATCTGTAGGTCAACCGGTAGGTGTATCTCATGTTAGAAAACAATGGGAGCAAGACGGTCAAATGTTAACAGGACCTGTCCCTTCTAAACATATTGGAGGGTATAATCATAGTAAAACTCCTAATATAAAAGAAGTAGATAATGGAGACTCTATTACTTTAGTAGCTATTAGAGACATACAACCTGGAGAAGAATTAGTAAGTGATTATGAAGCTCATGATATAGATGATATAGAAAGACCTTCTGATTTTGAAAATTCAAAAGATAAGCTACCAGAAGCCAGTGGTGGAGGTACTGGCAAATTAGCAACAGGTTTTTTAGAAAAAGTTTACCCTCTTATAAAAAATGAAGAGACTGCTGCAAATGTTTTAAAAAATCTATTTGATGTATCAAATTTTGTTGCCCCTAATAAAGTTAAAGATTTGGCATATAAATTTGGAAATCTAAGTGGTGGTGCTTCTTCTTTAAATCAGAATGAATTTCTTAATGTTTTAACAAAGGGAGATGCCGCAGGAGACGGAGTTATCCATGATTACTCAGGAGCTGGTCACGGACCTAGTATGGATCGTATGGGTATAAGACAATGGGAAGAAACCACAGGTAGAAATTATGAGGAGTGGGTAAAAACACAAGGAGAAAGAAATTTATTAAACCAATATCTTTATGGTGAAGGATCTAATCTAGAAGCAACAGAAGCACTTTATTTGGATCAGCTTGATCCATATTTAAAACAATCAAATTCTGGTATAAATAAATTTATATTAGATTCAAAAGCAGGTCATAATTCACCTTTGTCTATGGTTAATTTACTTCCCCAACTAGATTTAGGTTCTGCAAATATGAGTCAAGATGTACTTTCACAAATTATTAAAGATCATACGGGAGGACTTAGTGCACAAGATATGATGCCTGCATTAGAATATAGAGTTGATCAAGGTTGGGGTACTGCTTTTCCAGATGAGACAAAACAAATTCTAAATACTGATTTTAATAGTATATATAATTCTATATTTGATGAATACGGAAGTAATGTAATTCCTTTTGATTTTAGCCGGGAAAGGTCTCGTTTCATTAGACAGGGTTATCCTTGGAATATGAAGAATAAACCAACAGGGCTACATCCTCATGAATCTGTTAATACAATGACGTTTGGTAACCCTATTGTACCTACTGATAATATAGCAGGTCATATAGGTTGGTTACAAAGAAATAACCCAAATAGTTTTGATTGGATAACAAGGGACTTATGGAATTTTGATCCTGGACGTTATAATAAAAAATGGGCTAGGTCAGAATATAGTTTACCTGGAGCTAATCTAAAAGAAAAAACATTACGTGACTTTCAATCTTATGCTATGCATAAAGCAGGTCAACCCACCAGGAAATATCCTAACTCAGGAGCATTTATGCTAACAAGCAAAAACCCTCTACTTCCCGATCCTTCTTGGGGTCAGATAAGACAATTTGAAGAAGACGGTGGTCAAATTAAAAAACTTCCTAAAGCTGAAAATGGTATAATTAATTATTCAGGTCCTAGAAATTATAATTATTTACTTGATGATGTATATTCTAAATATCCAGGTTTAGAAGTAATGAAAGATGACTTGGAAATATCAGGAGATACAAGTTTTACTAGAGATGCAACAGGTATAGGAGATATAGAATTTTTTGGAGCTAATCAAGATGTAATAACATATCCATCTGGTCTTAAATATAAAAATCCTAATCCAGATGGATATGGCATACCTTTTAATCCTAAGACAAATAATGCTCAAAGTATTGCATTAGATATGTTACATGGATTAGATGAAGCTGATCCTGAATATAAAAAGCTAAAGAAAAAATTTGGTGATGCTTTTTTAAAGTCAAAGTTTAAAAATGATTTTAATAATGAACTTAATTATATAAAAAAGAAAATTGGAGATGATAAGTTATATAATGAAGAGTATGGTAAAGATGGTTTAAAATATTTTGATCATAATTATCTTGATGGTATTATAAGGAATTTATTATATGAAGGTACTCCTGAAGATTTTAAAAGAGATAGGTATTGGGATAAAGCCCAAGAGATGTATTTAGCTGATCCTGGAATGAAAGAAACGTTTGGTAATCTAAAAAAATATCTTACAACAAAACCAGTTACTCCAGATAAATATGTAAAAGATGCATTAACTTTAAAAAAAGATGGGGGTTCGGTTAAAAAACTTCCTAGGTTTAGTGGAGGTGGTGTTCAATTGTTTGAATCACTTAGTTTAATTAAAAAAGAAATCGAGACTCTTCAAAGTTTAAAAAGGGAGTATGCTCGTATTAAGAAATTTAAAGATCTTAGTACAAAAGCTATAACTGTAGCTGATGTTAAAAAAGGAATTACTTGGGATCAAAAAATAAATAGTCCTGAGTTTGAAGAATTAGATGTAACTTTTAATGAGATTGATGGTATGTCATTTGATGATAAGGAAGTGCTTGATATGGCAATGGCTAATTTACCATCAAAGTATAATAAAAAAGAACAAGATGGGATTCGTAAAATATTAAATAAACATAAAGAAAATGTTGAGCCACTTCTTAATATAGAAGACTTAAGTGAATATAGTAAATATCCACAAGGGAGTCAAAGTTATAAATTAGATCATTTTTTGGATTTTAAGAATCAAGGGTTTTTTGATTTTATGAGGGGTGATCATATGTTTAGGGAGACTAAAAAACCATCTTTATTAAAAAGAACTCAGGAACTTCTTGATATAAAAGGTAATATTATTAAGCCTATTAATAGATCAATATTTCCTGCACCAGAAATACCAACCCAAACATTTAAGCCTTATCAAACAATTACTAAAAACCCAGCAACAGGTCAGATTGAAATACATAATGTAAATCTTCCTACTAAAGTTATACCGGGTAGAAGCTTTGAAAGTGTTCAGCATAAAATACCATTTCTTACAGTTCCTCCTGGACAGAGTAGTCATTTTGGTAGGACTTTTGATTCATTTTTAGACAATAGAGTATTTGGAAGAGGGAAGGAATGGTCGTTATCCCAAGGTAATGATGCAATGACTTTTAGTCCATCTAGTGGTGCATTATCAGATAGTAATACTAGATATTGGGCCAATAGAATTAGGGGTGTTGATCCAGATCCTTCACAGTTTTTTGAAAGTTTAAAACGTAATATAGCAGAGGATCAAGGTGAGTTTGTTGGATTTGCTAATCAAGATGCAAAACTGGGAGTCTTTCCTAGAGAAGGTTCTGAAGTTGGTACATATGATGCAGGTTTAGATTTCAATTTAACTTCTGATGGAAAACTTCCTTTTCAGTTTCTTGATGCAAATAAACCTTCTTTTAAAGAAGACTTGCTGGGTAATTTAAATTTTAATAAACGTGGAAGATCTTTAGATTGGAATAATGCAAATATTAAATATGGTGATTTAATACAAAAATACCCATTTTTAAATTTAGAAACTCCTTCCCTTTATTTTCATGGTACAACTTCCGGAACTCTTCCTGGATTTTCACAACTCCAAGGTTTAATGAATCAAGGTTTATTAAGAGAATCTGGTATAACTCCAATGGCAGGTGAAAATATGATAGGTGCTGGACCTCAAGGTATAAACAACTCTAAGTTATCTATGGTAGATTTTGAAAATATATCTGAAGCTTCAGGATATTCATTACTAGGTGCAGGAGGGGATAACCCTTCTCAAGCATTTGCAAACTGGTGGGATGGGGGTAGACAAAACTATTTAGATTATTACAAAGGTGATTTATTACCTCCTCCTGAGTATTATGATAAACTATATACACAAGGTTGGGAGCAATATGAAAAAGCTGATGATTTAGAAAAATCTTTATTTGA
>Ga0098059_1001345_pt1 | contig 12454 bp, 7 predicted proteins | sample 20_taG_FD_92580 | JGI IMG/M metagenome (GOLD analysis project Ga0098059, IMG submission 92580) | Marine viral communities from the Subarctic Pacific Ocean - 20_ETSP_OMZ_AT15318 metaG | ecosystem: Environmental > Aquatic > Marine > Oceanic | place: Subarctic Pacific Ocean | collected 2015-01-19
AGGGCGAAGCCGAACCCCACGAACAGCATGGGCAAGGTCACCGAGGTTTGACCGAGGCGCCGCGACACCAGCGCCCAGGCCACGATGCCGACGCAGACCAGCACAATTTGAGAAGGTGCGTTCATGGTGGCCCCTGGGAATTGACGCCGGTCGCCGGCACGCGTGCCGGCCGGCCATTATTCCACCGCGGCGGCCAAACAAAAGCCGCCCCGGTGAGGGGGCGGCTTGCGGTGTCGCGACGCCCGCCCTTCCGGGCATGACGTTTCAGGCCTGAAAACCTGAGGGCTTACTGGTCGTTCTTCTTGTCGTCGTCATCGCCGACCTTGACCGTCGTGCTGGAGCCGCCCTTGTCGTCGCTTTCGTACGACATCGAACCGCTGTCGCCATCGATGTTGATGGTCGTGCTGCTTTCGGATTTTTCCGCGGCGGGTGCAGCGGCAGCGGGGGCCTCTTCTTTCGAGCAGGCACCCAGCAGCAGGGCCAGGGCGGCGGCGGTAGGCAGAACAAAATGGCGCATCGGTAACTCCCTTGAGTGGAACAAGGCGCGGACGCTATCACGCGCTGCCTGAACGCCAACTTTGACGACCGCCGCGTGATTCGCGGACGCAGGGCTTGGTGATGGATGTTCGACGGTCACCCATCGTGGGCGACACCTGAATAACGACCCGTTCGGATGCGCGGCATAAGCGGCAAGCCGGCAATGGCTATGCTGCAGACCAGATCGCTCACGAATCGGTGTTGATGACCCACCCCAGCCAGTTCCACCTGCTGCGCCAGCGCCGCTTTGGGCCCTACTTCGTGACCCAGCTGCTCGGCGCCTTCAATGACAACGTGTATCGCAGCGCGGTGGTGGTGGTGCTGGCCGTCGGGGTTGCCGGGCTGTCGCCGCAGCAGCTTGACCTGTACGCGAGCGCGGCGGCGGCGCTGTTCATACTGCCGTTTCTGCTGTTTTCGGCGACGGCGGGACAGATCGCCGAAAAGTACGAGAAGGCGGCGTTGATCCGCAGGCTCAAGCTCTTCGAGCTGGGTCTGATGGGACTGGCCGCCCTTGCGCTGATGCGGCCCAGCGTGCCCGGTCTGATGGCGCTGCTGTTTCTGCTGGGCACGCAGTCGGCGCTGTTCGGGCCGGTCAAGTACTCGATACTGCCGCAGACCCTGCGACCCGCAGAGTTGGTGGGCGGCAATGCGCTGGTGGCCGTCGTCACCTTTCTGGCCATTCTGCTGGGGGGCGTGCTCGGCGGCTGGCTGATGACGCGGGCGGGCGGGCCCCGATGGGTGGCGGCCGCCGTCCTGGCGCTGGCGGTGCTGGGGTACGCGGTGTCGTTGGCCATTCCCGAGGCCGCTGCTGCCGCCCCGCGTCTGCGGCTCAACTGGAATCCGTTCACCGAAACCTGGCGCACCTTCCAGTTCGTGCGCGGCGACCGCACGGTGATGCTGGCGGTGCTGGGCATTTCCTGGTTCTGGTGCTTCGGCGCGGTGTTTCTGACGCAGTTGCCACAGTATTTCCGGCTGCATCTGGGCGCCGACGTGGTGGTCATGACGGTGATGCTCAGCGTGTCGGCGCTGGGCATGGCGGCGGGGGCGCTGCTGTGCGAGCGGCTGTCGGGGCACAAGCTGGAGATTGGTCTGGTGCCGCTGGGTTCGCTGGGCCTCACCTGGTTCGGCATCGATCTGTACTTCGCCATGCCGGAAACCCGCGTCGAGGGCGTGGTGCGCATCGCGACCTTCATCACCTCGGTGGCCAATCACCGCATCCTCTGGGATCTGGGCCTGATGGGCGCGTTCGGCGGCCTCTACATCGTGCCGCTGTATGCACTGATCCAGACACGCGCGGCGCCGGCGCACCTGTCGCGGGTGGTGGCCGGCAACAACATTCTCAATGCGGCGTTCATGGTCGGGGCGGCGGTGATGTCGCTGCTGCTGCTGCGCTGGGCCGGGCTGAGCATTCCCCAGTTGCTGCTGCTCACGGTGCTGGTCAACGCAGGCGTGGCGATCTTCATCTACGCGCAGGTGCCCGAGTTCGTGATGCGCTTTCTGGCGTGGATCATCATCAACACGCTGTACCGCATCGACAAATCGGGGCTTGAGCACATTCCGGATGAAGGCCCGGCGGTCATCGTCTGCAACCACGTGAGCTTCGTCGACCCGGTGATCCTCGGCGGCAACATCCGGCGCCCGGTGCGCTTTGTGATGTATCACAGGATCTACAACCTTCCGCTGCTCAAGGTCTTTTTCCGCACGGCCAAGGCCATCCCAATTGCCGGTGCCAAGGAGAATGCGGCGCTGATGGAGCGCGCCTTCGTCGAAATCGAGGCCGAGCTGCGGGCCGGCAACGTGGTGTGCATTTTCCCCGAAGGCGGGCTGACGACGAACGGTGACCTCCAGCACTTCCGCAGTGGCATCGAGCGCATCGTCAAGACCACGCCGGTGCCGGTGGTGCCCATGGCCCTGCAGGGCCTGTGGGGCAGTTTTTTCAGCCGGCGGGACAACGCCCTGAAACGGGCGCGGCTGCCGCGCCGGGTTTGGACGCGCATTGGCCTGGTGGCGGGCGAACCGGTGCCCGCCGATCAGGTCAGCGCCGCCGATCTGCAGCAGCGGGTGCAGGCGCTGCGCGGCGACCGCGCCTGAGCGGCCGTGCCGGCCCCGCGCCTGCGCCGGGCGCGCTCAGCCCTGCAGCGCCTCGATCAGCAGCCGCTGCACCACCCGTTCTTGCAGGGACGCGGGCTGCGTCAGGTTCATTCGCGCCAGATGCGGCTTTACGGCCTCGGGCACCGCGCCGCCGCGCAGCGCCTTGAGCAGCAGCTTCCATTTTGGCGTGCCCGCGGCCACCGCCTTGACCTGGGGCAATGCGCGCGCCAGATCGCGCTCGATGTCGGTGAAGTCGTGGCCGAAGGGAAAATCGGGGAACAGTCCGCGCTGCCGCAGTTCGGCCATGCGCTGACCCAGCCGCTCCGGGGTGTTGTGCCGGGCGTGGTCGGGAATGCGCCAGCCCGCATCGATCTTGCCGGCGGCCTGCGCCTGCTTGAGCAGCTCATCCTGAAAGCGCGCGTCGGCAATCCCGATCAACGCCTTGGCGACATCGCTGTCGGTTTTAGCGCGCAGATCGGCCATGCCGTATTCGGTGATGACCACGTCGCGCAGGTGGCGCGGAATGGTGCAGTGGCCGTAATTGAACACGATGTTGGAGCGTGGCTCGCCGCCCGCCTCCCGGGCGGCGCGCACCATGATCACGCTGCGCCCGGTGGGCAGCTGGTGCGCCATGGCCACGAAGTTGTATTGCCCGCCCACGCCCGAGACGACGCGGTGGTCTTCCAGCCCGTCAGACACCGCCGCGCCGCCGAGCGTCACCATCATCGCGGTGTTGATGAAGCGGGCATGGACGCGCTGGGCGCGGTACAGGCGCGGGTTGAGATCGAGCTGATTGACCTTGTCGACCCCGGCCATGGCGATACGCCGCCGCTCGGCCTCCGGCATGTCGCGCAGCGCGTCGTAGAAGGCATTGGGGCCCAGGAAGAAGCCGCCGTGCAGCACCACGCCGCCGTGCAGGGCGCTGCCCAGGCAGGTGGCGGCGATGGCGGCGCGCGCGGCGGGGTCGGCCATGTTGGCGCGGATGCGCGCGCCGCTCGGCGCAATCAGTTCGCCGGCCTCGTAGCGGGTGTCGGCCGTGAACAGGCCGTGGGCCTGCAGGCGCGCGAAGTCATGGCCGCGAATCATGCGTACGCCCAGCGCGTCGAAGCCTTCGAGCACGCCAATGTCGAGCCGCGCCGGGTTGCAGCGGCCGTCGTTCACCAGGTGTTGCAGGGCCCAGAAGTCATAGACCGGGCGGCGCAGCACGCCGGCCTGCATCAGGTGCAAAAAGCCGTCCACGAACATTTCGCTGGCGCCGTACAGCCCCTGCTCGAAGGGCGCGCTGCCGCCCTCGCGGGCCAGCCAGTCGCCGTAGCGGGTGTCGATGCCGAAGGCGCTGAGGGCGGCGCGATAGTCGGCGTTGCGCTGGTGGCGGGCCAGCGCCGAATGGACGATGGCATCGCCGAGTTGGCCGATGCCGATCTGCAGGGTGCCGCCGTCCTTGAGCAGCGTCGAGGCATGCAGGCCGATGGCGTGGTCGGCGTCGCTGACCGGCTGCTTGGGCGCGCAGAACAGCGCGTGCTGAAGGCCAGGCGCGTCGATGACGTGATCGAAGGTCGTCGCCGCCACCTCGGCATCGTGGAACATGAACGGCAGGCGGCGGTTGACCTGCGCCACCACCGCCACCTTGCGCTCGCCGCGCGCCTCGGCGTCGCGCATCAGGGCGATCAGCTCCGGGCCGGTGTCGGGGTTGCACGACAGCGAGTAGCGCGTCCCGCCGTCGCTGTCGGGTCGATCGATGCACGCCACCATCTGCGCGGTCACATTGCAGCCTTGGGCAAACACGTCACGCGCGGCGAAGGTGTAGTTGGTGCTGATGTAGTCCTGCTGCGCGCGCGGGTTGCCGAGCTGGCTGCCCGGGGCGAAGAAGAACTCGCGAATCGAGACGTTGCCCGGCACCGTGCCGGCACGCTGGTCGCGCACGTAGTCCAGCTCGGGCGCATCGCCAAACACCCGCTCGATGAACGGGGCCAGAAAGGCCTTCTCGACCGCGCTGCCGGGCACCGGCCGGGCCAGTGACAGGGCGGTGAGCAGGGTCAGGCGCAGCGTGGGATCGGCCTTGGCGCGGGCGTACAAGGCATTGACCAGCGCCACCGGCTTGCCCAGCCCCAGGGGCACGCCCACGCGCAGGTCGTTGCCGACGTGGGCCAGAATCGCGTCGACGCAGGGTTCAAGTGAGACGTGGTGCTGTGGCATGGCGGCGCCCGAAAAGGTGTGCCTCATTGTTCCTCATGCGCGCCCGGCCGGGTACGATAGGTCCGGTCGGACGCCGCACTCCGCACCCGGACGGGTAGGGTGCGTACCCGCCCGGGGACCCTACACTCCCGAAGCGTAAGGCTCGTCAGAAGCTTGTGTGTCGGTTTACGTCAATCAGAATCTCAGGAGAACACCACGATGTTGATTCGATCCCTCTGGGCGCCTGCCCTGCTGTGCGCATTGCTCGCGGCCTGCGGTGGCCCCAAGACCGATGCCCCTGCCGCCAAGGCCGAAGCCGACGCCGCGTCCCCGAAGGCCGCCCAGGCCGAGCCCTCGCCCACCGCCGCGCCGGTCGCTGCCGTCGATGGCGCGCGCATCATCGCGGCCAATGAAGAACCCGGCGCCTGGCTGGCCCATGGCCGCACCTACAGCGAGCAGCGCTTCAGCCCGCTGTCGCGCATCACCAGCGACAACGTGGACGAACTGGGCCTGACCTGGGCCTACAAACTCGATTACGACCGCGCCACGGAAGCCACGCCCATCGTGGTCGACGGCGTGATGTACGTCACCGGCCCCTACTCGGTGGTGTCGGCGCTGAACCCGGTCACCGGCACGGAGCTGTGGAAATACGACCCCAAGGTGGCGTTGACCAAGGCGCGTGAAGGCTGCTGCGGACCTGCCAACCGGGGCGTCGCGGTGTGGAAGGGCAAGGTCTACGTCGGCATCTACGACGGCCGCCTGGCGGCGCTCGATGCCAAGACCGGCAAGGTGGTGTGGGAAGTCAACACCATCGTTGATGAAAACCGCAGCTACACCATCACCGGCGCGCCGCGCGTCGTCAAAGACATGGTGATCATCGGCAACGGCGGCGCCGAGCTGGGGGTGCGCGGCTACATCACCGCCTACGACACCGAAACCGGCGCACAGAAATGGCGCTTCTTCACGGTGCCCGGCAATCCCGAAAACCCGCCCGAAAACAAGGCGATGGAACTGGCCCTGCCCACCTGGACCGGCAAATGGTGGGAATTTGGCGGCGGCGGCACCGTGTGGGACGCCATGGCCTACGACCCCGAGCTGGACCTGTTCTACATCGGCGTTGGCAACGGCTCGACCTGGAACCGCGCGGTGCGCAGCCCGGAAGGCGGCGACAACCTGTTCGTCTCGTCCATCGTCGCGCTCAAGCCTGACACCGGCGAATACGTGTGGCACTACCAGACCACCCCCGGTGACAACTGGGATTACACCGCCACCCAGCACATGGTGCTGGCCGAACTGCAGATTGACGGCAAGCCGCGCAAGGTGCTGATGCAGGCGCCGAAAAATGGCTTCTTCTATGTGCTGGACCGTGAAACCGGCGAGCTGCTGTCGGCCGAGAAATTTGCCCCGGCCAACTGGGCCTCGCACGTCGACATGGAAACCGGCCGGCCGGTCGAGACCGAAAACGCCGACTGGTCGAAGGAAGGCAAGCTGGTGTCGCCCGGCCCGCTGGGCGCACACAACTGGATGCCCATGTCGTTCAACCCGCAGACCGGGCTGGTCTACATTCCCATGCAGGAGGCCATCGCCTATCTGGCGCCCGCACCCGACGAGCAATACGCCGGCAAGGGCACCTGGCACCTGGGCGCCCAACCACTGGCATTGCCTGAAAACAAGAAAGAATTCGACGGCGCCGTGGCCGCGCACCGAGGCCATCTCATCGCCTGGGACCCGGTGGCGCAGAAGGAAGTGTGGCGCCAGAGCCACGTGACCGTGTGGAACGGCGGCACCCTGAGCACCGCCGGCAACCTGGTGTTTCAGGGCACGGCCGACGGGCGCTTCGTCGCCTACACCGCCGACAAGGGCGAAAAGCTGTGGGAATCCCCCGCCAACAGCGGCGTCATGGCCGGTCCGATCACCTACGAAATCGACGGTGAGCAGTACGTCACCGTGGCCGCCGGTTGGGGCGGCGCGTTCCCGCTGGCGCTGGGCGGCCTGTCGCTGGCCGCCAAGGTGCAGCCGGATTCACGCATCCTCACCTACAAGCTGGGCGGCACCGCCAAACTGCCCCCCCCCAAACCGGGCCTGATCGAACAGCCCGCACCGCCCAAAGTCACGGGCACCGAAGCCCAGATCGCCGCCGGTCGCGACCTGTACAACAGCCATTGCGGCATGTGCCACGGCCCCAACGCCATCGGCAGCTCGATGGTGCCGGACCTGCGTTACATGACGGCCGAAACGCACGCCATGTTCCCCGGCATTCTTGCCGGCGCCCGTGCCCAGCAGGGCATGCCGCCGATGATGGACGTGCTCAAGCCTGAAGATGTGCAGGCCATCCATCAGTACCTGATCAAGCGTGCCAACGACCTGCACGACGGACTCAAGGCGGCCGCCAAGGCCCCCGAGGGCGAAGGCGGCTGAACCACGACGCTGCGCAGCTTACAAACCCGGCCCTGTGCCGGGTTTTTTGGTGGTGGGGATCAGGGCGCCCGCGGCGGCGCATCGAGCCGCGGTGGCAGCGGCTCGCGACGGGGCTGCCGGGTGATGTGGTTGCTGCCGGCTGCAGTGGCGTAGCCGATGGCAAACGTCTCGCTGCTGTCGGGCACGGCCACCGTGGGCACGTACCAGTATTCGCCCACGGTCTCGGTGGGGGTGATGTCCATGAGCAGATAGCCGCGGCGCGTGACCTCGATGTATTGCATGTGCGGATTGAGCAGGCGCAGCGCGTTCGCGAGATTGGGCACGGGCGCAAGCTGGTCCAGACCGGGCGAGGTGACCGAGGTGCCGACAAACTCCACCGCGAAAGACCCGGCGCCGGTCAGCGCGTTGTAGCCCAGCAGACTTTCGGGATCGGGCGTCAGGTCCATCACCCACGAGCTGTGGATGTCACCGGTGAGCACCACGGTGTTGGCGATGTTCTGCGCACTCAGGTGATCAAAGATGGCCCGGCGTTCGGCCTGGTAACCATCCCACTGGTCGGGGTTCAGATAGATGTCGGTCAAGCCCTCGCCGCTGGCCAGCAGCAGCGGTATGGGCAGTCGCGCCAGCGCCCCCAGCGGCAGGTCCGGCAGGGGTGTGAGCTTGAACTGGCCGAACATGACCTGCTGCCCCAGCATCTTCCACGTGGCCGTCGAGGTGCTCAGGCCGCCCAGCAGCCAGTCGCGCTGTTCGGGGCCGATCATGCGGCGGTCCGGGTCGAAACTGTCGCGGTCGTTGCTGCGCAGCTCATCGTCCCGGTCGAACAGCCGGGTGTCGAGCATCCACAGGTCCATGAGTTGGCCAAACTGGAACTGACGCCAGATGCGATTGGGATTGCCCGGCTCGGGCAGGCGAATCGGCATCCATTCGTCATAGGCCTGTTGCGAAAAGCCCTTGCGGACCTGCCAGATGCCTTCGCCGCCGTCGGCGATGGCGCCTTCGGTGTGGTTCTGGGCGCTGTCGCGGCGCGCGTTGTTGGTCGATTCGTGGTCGTCCCAGACCACGATCCACGGATGTTGCCGGTGGGCTTCCTGCAGGTCGGGATCGGTCTTGTACTGCGCGTGGCGCTCGCGATAGTCCTCCAGCAACAGAATTTCGCGACGCGGCTCGTGCGGGCGCCCCACCTCACCGGCGCTGCCGGTTTCATACAGGTAATCGCCCAGGTGCAGCACCAGATCGAGGTCGGCGCGCTCGGCGATGCGGGCGTAGGCGTTGAAGAAGCCGTCCGGATAGCTTGAGCAGCTCACCACCGCCATGCGCATGCGCTGCGGGTTCAGCCCGGCGGTTCGCGTTCGGCCCACGGGCGAACTGAAGCCCAGGGCATCGAATCGGTAGTAGTAGGTGGCGCCCGGAATCAGGCCGGTGGCGTCGTGCTTCACGGTCCAGTCGCGATCGGCCCGCGCGGTGACGGCCAGGGCGCGCGCGTTGATCTGCAGCGCAGGGTCGTCGGCCACCGTGACCGTGGCGGGGATGTCGAGGGTCATGCCGGGCGGCGGCGTGACGCGGGTCCAGAGCATCACCCGGTCGGTCAGCGGGTCGCCCGAGGCGACGCCGTGGTTGAAGGGGTTCACGCCCGCCCTCAGCCCGTCGAGCACCGCCGACGACGAGCAGGCCGCCAGCGGCGCGACCGCCGCCCCGGCACCCGCCCGCTTCAGAAAGTCACGCCGTGACCAGCCCCCGACATCGCCCCCGACATTGCCCCTGACCTTGCCCATGTTGCCGCGTCCCCGCTGATCTCAAGACGCAGGAGCGTATGCGGCGACCGCGACAATTCTGTGTCAACGCGGCTGCGCCCGGCCGGGCGCGGGCCAGACGAAGCTGGACGCAAGGCCGCACGGCGCCCTCGGGTGTCACCGCGGCTTCACCAGGCTGGATTGATGCCAGGGGTTGGCCTTGGCCGGCGCGCTGGCCACCGGCGCCGGCGCGGCCTCAATCTGGGCGGATGCGGGGGTGGGCGGGTTGGCCAGCAATCCGGCCAGCTCGTCGGCCGTCAGGTCGCGCCACTGGCCACGGGCAAGGCCGTCGAGCCGGATGTTGACGATGCGCACCCGTTGCAGCCGGCGAACGACATAGCCAAAGGTGTCGCACATGCGGCGAATCTGCCGGTTCAGCCCCTGGGTGAGCACGATGCGGAAGATGGTCCGGTCGACCCGCGTCACGTCGCAGGGCTGGGTCACGGTGTCGAGTATCGCCACGCCGCTGGCCATGCCACGCAGAAAATCGTCGGTCACGGGCTTGTCGACGGTGACGATGTATTCCTTCTCGTGGCCATTCTCGCTGCGCAGGATGGGATTGACGATGTCGCCGTTGTTGGTCAGCAGGATCAGCCCTTCGGAGTCCTTGTCGAGCCGCCCGATGGGGAAGATGCGCTGCGGATGGTTGATGAAGTCGATGATGTTGCCGCGCACGTGGCGCTCGGTGGTGCAGGTGATGCCCACCGGCTTGTGAAAGGCGATGCACACGTCTTTTTTCGCGGTGCCGATGGGGTTGCCGTCGACCCGCACCTCGTCACCGGCCTCGACCTGCGTGCCCAGGGTGGCGACGGCACCGTTGACCTCGACCCGCCCGGCCTCGATCCAGGCATCGGCGCCGCGCCGCGAGCAGATGCCGGTTTCACTGATGAATTTGTTGAGCCGCATGACACGATCCGAAATGCGCTGACGCGCGTTGGGGCGGCAGTGTGCCGAATCTGCAGCCAACATCAACTCGCGCCGTGCCGGCGACGACAGGCGGCCGCCGATCTGATGCGGATGTACTGATATTGTTGTTACGTTATAACAATGCTAATGTCACCGGCATGCCCCGCCTCATCCGCCCACTCCCGACCGTGTTGCTGGCCCTGGTACTGCTGCTGGGCCAATGGCTGGCCGTGGTGCACGCGGCCGAGCACCCAAGCGCATCGCTTGACCATGGGGCGGACTGTGCGCTGTGCCTGGGCGCGCTCAAATCGGGCGACAGCCTTCTCCCGGCGGCCGTCGCGCTGCCCGGCCGCGGGGTCACGGCCGGTGACCGGACCCCGGTCGCGGCCCGATCAACACCCTCGACCGTTTCCCCTGAACCTGCCATTCGCGGTCCGCCTGCGGGCGCGGCCTGAGCGCCGCCGCCTCGCCCGTACCTGAGCGGTGCCCGCCTCCGGGCATCGCACGCGTTTGCCTGATCTGTTGAGGATGTGTTGATGAAGCGTTTCCCCCCCGCGCGCCTGACGCTGTTGGCGCTGGCTGCGACATGCCTGCCCCCGGCGGCCATGGCCGATACGCCTGCCGAACCCACCACCGAACCCGTGGCCGCAAGCGCCCCTGCCGCCACCGACGAGACAGCGCGACTGCCCACCATCACCGTGCGCACCGGCCTGTTCCGCCAATCCGCCGATGAACTGGTGCATCCGGTCGATATCGTGACCGGCGACGAACTTGAAAGCCGACGCCGCGGCACGCTGGGCGAAGTGCTGGAGCATCGCCCCGGCATCGCCAACGGCAGCTTCGGCCCCGGCGCCGGGCGTCCGATCATTCGCGGCCAGGGTGGGCCGCGCGTGCAGGTGCTCGACAACGGCATCAGCACCATGGATGCGTCCTCGATCAGCCCCGATCACGCCGTGGCCGTCGATCCCCTCAACGCCGATCGGGTGGAAATCGTCAAGGGCCCCGCCACCCTCATCTACGGCGGCGCGGCGTCGGCCGGGGTGGTCAACGTGATCGACGACCGCCTGCCCGACACCGTCACGCCGGGCTTTCGCCTCAAGGGCGATGGGTCGTATGGCGACAACGGCCATGAAACCAACACCGCATTCCGCGCCCGCTATGGCGTGGGTCCACTCCAGTTTGGCGGCAACTATGCGCGGCGCGATGCCAACGACTTCGAGATCCCCGGCGACGCCACCCGCGTCGCTGCGGACGGCGGTGACCACGCGCCCGACGCGGCCGGGCATCGCAACGTGCTGGAGAACAGCGCACTGAGCTCCGAAAGCTACGGCGGCGGATTGACCTGGGTCGGCCGTCGCGGGTCGTTGGGTGGGGTGATCAGCCGCTTTGAAACCGACTACGGCATCCCCGGCAGTGCCCATGCGCATGACCCTGAAGCCGAGGCTGAGCCGGCGACGGAGGCCGAACACGGCGACGAGGGCGTGCGCATTCAGCTTGAGCAGACCCGCGTCGATCTGCGCGGCGTGCTGCACGATCCGCTGCCCGGCTTTGAACGCCTGGAAACGCGGATCGGCCTCAACGACTACCGGCATCAGGAGGTGGAGCCGGACGGCGGCATCGGCACCACCTTCGACGTGCAGGAGCACGAGGGGCGGGTTGAACTGGCCCATCTGCCGGTCGCTGGCTGGGCCGGGGTGGTCGGCCTGCAGGTGAGCGACCGCGCCTTCGAAGCGGTGGGCGACGAAGCCTTCGTTCCGCCGGTGGACACGCGCGGCGTCGGCCTGTTCTGGGTGGAGGGACGCGACGTGGGCGCGCACCGCCTCGAACTGGGCGCCCGTGTCGATCGCATTCGCCACCAGCCGCAGGACGGCGGCAACCCCAACCGGGACTTCACCCCGGTCAGCCTGTCGGCCGGCGTCAACCTGCTGCTGGCCGAGCACCTGCACCTGAGACTCAATGCCCAGCGGGCACAGCGCGCGCCGGCCGCCGAAGCGCTCTACGCCTTCGGCCCGCATCTGGCAACGCGGGCCTTCGAGCGCGGCAACCAGAACCTGGACCCGGAAACGGCGAACAACCTCGATGTGAGTCTGGCGCTGGATCAGGGCCGCTGGACCTGGGAAGCCGGGGTGTTCTACAACCGCATCAATGACTACATCTTCCTGCGGGAAGTGGACCTGGGCCTCAATGCCGACGGCAGCGGCGCGCCCACCTCGGACCGCGTCGGCGACCGTGTGAATGACGCCGGCATCTTCGATCCCGACGGCGAACTGCTGCTGCTCGACATGGCCCAGCGCAACGCCGAGTTCTACGGCGCCGAGCTGTCATCACGCTTCCGCGTCATCGAGCAGGGGCCGCTGCGGCTCAGCCTGCGCGGTTTTGCCGACACCGTACGCGGCAAGCTGAAGGGCGACGGCAGCCAGAACCTGCCGCGCATCACCCCCAGCCGTTTCGGCATGACCGCCGACGCGCGTTATCAAAGGCTCAGCGGCAGCCTCGGGTACACCCGGGTGTTCGAGCAGGACCGTCTGGCGCCGCTG
>Ga0098059_1001346_pt1 | contig 12453 bp, 21 predicted proteins | sample 20_taG_FD_92580 | JGI IMG/M metagenome (GOLD analysis project Ga0098059, IMG submission 92580) | Marine viral communities from the Subarctic Pacific Ocean - 20_ETSP_OMZ_AT15318 metaG | ecosystem: Environmental > Aquatic > Marine > Oceanic | place: Subarctic Pacific Ocean | collected 2015-01-19
TATCGCCATAGTCTTTTTGACGTTGACCACCTACTAATCTAACTGCCTCTTCTAAAAAATCTTTTGTTTTTTCACTCATTTCTTTTTCTTTTTAAACTTTCTACCTACAAAAAATACTATTGTATTTATACAAGTATTTATAGTAACCATAACTAATATCCACCATTGCCAAAACTCTACTGTCATACTGATACTAAGTCTATTATAGGAACTAAATAACCTTTTGATGTTCTATAGTCACCTCCTAGAACAGTAGAATATTTGTTATGTACTAATTTTTTTAATCTGTCAAGAGGTATCTCAATAGAAAATAAATGTTTATCTTTTTTATCTACAATTTTAAATATCCATAAATTAGATTTACTTGTTGTTATACCACTATCCTTACCTCTAGATTGATACTCAATATATAAGTTACCTGTTTTATGAGCTAATCTATCTGTTTTAAGTTCATAGTCTAATCTAGACTCCATAACAAGTTTCTCATGTTTCTTACCATACTTTAAATCTTTATTAAATTTAGTTACAGAAAAATCATGTGTTTTTAATTGCTTTATAGTTTTACCACTATTAGGTTCTATTTTACTCAATGTTTTTTACCTATGTCTATTTGTTCTACATCTGAATCTAATAATTCAGTAGTTGGAGATTTACCATTGCCTTGAAGTTCTACAACTTTATCTATTACAGCCATTTGCCCTAGCTGTACTAATCTATCTAAATCAATTTCTAAAGTTTCCATTATGCCTTTTAGTACATAAAACGTAGCATCAACTGGTTTAGCAGGATGAGTAGTATCATAAGCGGAAACATCAAAACTACCATCACCTCTAGGTTTAAGTATTAGATAAAATCTATCTGGTAATAAAGATAACTTTTCAGTTTCGTTTGCTAAAGTGTTTATATCAGCCATTCGTTAGGTATCCTTTTCTCTGCCCAGAGTATTTTATGCTTATCACACCATTGACCATAAGTTGTTTTACTCGATTTGTTAAGTTTATTATTAGCATTTACAAATAAAAATCTAATATCAATATCTGGATTTTGTTCTCTAATTAATAAATGTTTTTGTCTATCTGCTAAATCAAAAAATCCTTTTGTCTCTATGTATATATCTTGTTTTGAAAGATAAAAATCTGGAGTATATTTTTTTACTTTAGGTTGATACTCTATAAAAAATTTTTCATAATCATACTTAATATTGTTCTTTATTAGCCAGTGAGCAAAGCCCCTTTCAAACTCAGAACGAAATCCTTTTCTTTTCATATTAAACTTTTTGTTCTATATCTATTTGTAATTTCAATATTTTTTACAAAAACAGAGTGTAAACTAGGTGCGTTTTTTTCTAATTCTATTAATGCTTCATTTATTTCTATTGTAGGTAATATAGCTAATTTACCTGTTTTTATTTTTATAAACAAAGAATTAAAATATCTTTCCATTACTTGCGTAGTTCTAAGTATGTTATCTTCCTTATAAAAACCATCACTACCATAGTGCTGTCTTACCATTAATGGATGACAATTTTCTGTTGACCTCATAAACTCAGTAACTTCACCCCCACCTTTTTGTTCTTCATTTTCTGTATATACCCAAACAACATCTTTATTAGACATTATATCATCTTTTCTATAGGGTGCCGATAACCATAGTACATTCATAAGTTTTTAACCTCTGTATTTTTTAATTTATTATACCAAACCAATGGTTTTGATTTAGCTTTAGATGTAACCTTTTCATTTAAAGTTGCTTTTGGCCAACAGTGTTTTCTAAAATCACAATAACCACATATACCTTCTAATAGGGTATTTCCAGTTTCTATTCTTATTCCTTTATTTTTACCAGATTTAGGAACATAAGTCTCTGGTATATCATTATATAACTTTTCAAATTTCTTGTTTGATTTTAAAGTTTTTATAGTTTCACTGGCAGTTTTCACCATTTCTTCTCTATCTTCTTTTTGATTTTCTGGTGCCTCACATACAGCAAACTCTCCTGTAACTTTATTTACTGCTATCCACCCTCCAAAATCAGAATTATCTGCCTCTCCATAAAGATGACCTTGCATTATATACCCAAAAGGGTCATTATCTTTTATTTTATTGTAACTACCATACTGACCAAACTTACTCATAAAGCTAGCAGGACTAGCAGATTTTATATCCCAGACCTTACCATCTATTTTAACATCGTATGTTCCTTGTAATTCTATACCACCTATTTTTAATTTTACAGGTTCTTGTATTTTTTCAATATCTATACCTGCACCCTTCATAACAGCTATTGCAACTGCTTCAAGTAAATCTCCCATAAGAAATTTAATTATAGTATTGTATTGTAATTCTTTTTCTTTACCTTTTTTTTCTAATTGTTGTTGGCATAAAGGCTTGCCTAGACCGGACATACGCATACGCCAATCCATCTTTTCATTAAATTGTTTTTCTAAAGCTTTTTCACAGGATTTACCAAATTCTTTAATAATTTCAGGGGGAAGTTTTCCTTCCCCCCGAACTGCATCATAGAGAAAATTCTCTATTAGAGTATATAACACGCTATTACCCGTCTAACTCAATAGCTAGGGAGTGGTCGCCATCTTTTGTTTTTTGTTTAACAGCAGTTTTATGTTTCTCCATGACACTTTCGTTTACGGATTTTATCGCAACCGAAAATTCTTTTAATAACTCTTTATCTTTATCAGATAGAGAGTCTACTGAATCACCTATTTTGGCATTTACTGAAAAGTATGAATTACCTCCAGACTTTTGTTTATTGGTAGATAACAAAAGATTTGTCCTTATCATAGGTTTATTTTGTTTTGCTAAACTAGCAAGCGTTGTACTAAATGGAACATAGTTTGTACCTTTTGCGTAGTAAACACATGGAACTTCATCAATCTTGGCTTCTTTACCATCAGATTTTTTACCTTCCATACTTGCTACACCATATAAAACTTGATTACATTTAATAGAACTTTGTATCACACGCTGTGGGTCATCATCTTTTAAGCTTTCTACTTGCTCTCTAGATAACTTTCCACATTTATACGAACCAGAAGAGTCTGCAAATTGGTCTCCTAATGACGGCATTTGAACACTAGATGTAAATTCTTGTGAAGAGTTATCCCAATAACTGTAAGCGTATAACCTAATAAAAGGTCTAAACTTTACATTTTTAGAATAAATATTTTCACCATCAAGTTTTAAAGCAAAATGCCCTCTAGGCAACGGATTTTCATTCTCATCTTCCGTATCGTAGTTTATTGATAGTCTTGACAAAACCGAACCCGATGGCCCACCACCATCTGTTTGTCCAGTTAAACGCATTAAGTCAGCGTCACTTAAATTGTCAAAATTAGTAGTGACCGACAATGCTTGTGTTTCTGTATTTTCAACCATTGGTTTTATAAACCTCCTCCATATTTAGCCAATCATTACCTAGTTTAAGCTCGATACCAACTGGCATTGTATATTTAAAACCATAACGCTTTATGCACTCATCTGATAAAGACATCATAGCATCTTTTAAAGTTGTGATAGCTTGTTTTTCTTCGCCCGGATAAACATCCAAAACGACACTATCATGTACTGTATTGCAGATAATAGTTTTTAGTTTACGATTTGTCAACAACTTTTTTAAGTTAATTAAAGCAATAGGAAGTAAATCAGCCGTAGCAAAACCTTGAACTGGATAGTTTTTTATAGCTGTAGAGTTGGTAACACTACCACTTCTCAATCTTTCTACATTAGCAAAAAAGTATTGTCTACCGCTTGGCAATCTAATTTTATTAGTAATTAGTGCCTCATTCTGTAACTCTTTATGCCACCTAGTAATACCATCGTACTTAGATTTAAAAGCACGATAGTATTGCATCTGTTTTGGAGTACCTAATATACCGCCGTATAAAGGTTTAAAAGTATCAGACTTTGCTTTTTGTCGAGAAACGCCTAAAATTCTTGCTGTGTAACTATGAACATCTACTTCATTTTTTACATCTTTAAATACTTGTTTGTCATTAGCTAAAAATCCTGCAACTCTAAATTCTAATTGAGAGTAATCACCTTCTAGTATTTTACCACCTTCCCACCTTGATGTAATACACTCTCTAACAGGAAAAGTATTACCCCTAGGCATGTTTTGGAAGTTTGGACTACGAGATGATAGTCTACCTGTGCTTGTTACACACTGCATAAATTGCGGATGTACCATACCATCTTTGCTTATTGCTTTCTGCATACCATCAACAAAAGTTCGTAGATACGTTCTTATAGCAGAATAGCGTACATACTTAATTAAAAATTCATGCTCTACTCCTTTAGTAGATGTCAAATGACTTTCTAAAACTTCTTTGTCAGTTTTAAATCCCATAGCAGAACAATCAATAGAGTTTCTAGGTTTTAATCGTAAACCCGCTCTTTCATTTTTATTAGTAAATAGTAAACCTTTTTCATTACAAGTTTTGCATTTTCTTTTTACATTACTAGGCGTGCCATCTTTTTTCATGTAAGTGTATTTACCAGTTCCTTGACAGTTATGGCATACAGTTCCATGTGTTTTTAATTCAGCACGAGCCATAGTATTTATTTCTGTATAAAATTCTCTCATATCAGAAAACTCAGTTCTTCTTTTAGGTTTTCTTGTATTACCTCTCATTTCAAAACCAATATTAAATCTTGAAGCCCATACCTTTTTGTCAACAATACGCATTGAATAAAAAAGTATTGACCTATCTTCTGGTGAATCTAAATTTATTGGTGTGTCTCCCATAAAATGTTTTACTTTTTCTTGTAAGTAAGTTTGTAAATCAATTAATTCTTTTTCAAATTTATTTTTTATATTTGTTAATATGTCAGCATCAATATGCAATCCATTCATTTCAATGTCAGCTAAAACTTTTGTTAGCTCCATAGAAAGTTTTATAGTAGGTAGTATACCATTAGACATATAAATCCCCCCATCCTATTTTTAATTTACTTAACTGTGCAATCGCAAGTTGATATGTACTTTCAACATCTTGTTTACCATATTCATGCACAATGTTCCAAGGTATTTTTTCATAAGATATTTTATTAGTCATAAATGGTTGAATTAGTTCACTTTTTTTAAGTGCAACACCTTTTCTTTTACAACAATCTTCTAATGAAAATCCCCACTTGACACCTCTTGCCATGATGTACTCCATGACCATAGTGTCATGTAATTTATTATCGTAAGTAAAACCACATTGAATTAACCAACTGTAGTCAAACTTTATATTATGTCCTACTAAGACATCAGTTTTATCTAAAACTTTTTGTAAAATGTTTTTTGCATTTGGTGTCGGTGGTTCATCCCTATGATAGAAACATAAATACTCAACTGGATTGTCATCAATTTTATATCCAACTGAAACTAATGTGTTACCATTAAAAGGACTAGACGTTATTTTATTGTCAGCATCAACATCAAATGTTGTTTCAACATCAAGTGTCGTTATCACTTTCAAACACTCCTCTCTGTATACTTATCCGTGCATGTCTTGAGCCATGCCATCCGTTTAATTTATTTTTACTTATTGTTATACAACGATAAGGGTCAGATAAATCAATATTGTCAGCACCTCTTCCGATACCAATAATTAAATCTGCTTCACCCGCCTTACCTGTTCTTGAATTATCTAACATAGAGTAATCTATAATTGATTTACCTTCTGCCTCATAACTAGCTTGAGATACCGCCCAAACTAAACACTCATGCCTTTTTGCAATTTCTCTTGTTCTAACATAAACATCTTTTAATTTTTCATCTGTTCTATTGTACTGCCCAGTAATGTGAACTTTATCTAACTGGTCAACAAACATTACATCTGGTTTGTAAATTCTAGCATACTCATTTATCTCATCAATGTGTGTACCTACACTATCAAAAACTGTTAAGTAAGGTTTTATTTTTGTTAGGTACTCTTCTTTGTAGTTTTCTATGTTGTCAGCAATTTCTTCTTTTGTTTGATTAAAATATGATTGTACTATTCTAAGTTTAATTCTTACTGCGGGTTCTTCGTTTGCCCAGTATGTTACTTTCTTTCCTTGTTTTATGTAGCCAGACGCATTAAAACTAGAAAATGTTGTCTTACCAATCTCTGGTCTAGCAAAAAGAATAACAAAGTGACCTCTATCTAGTGCGGGAACATTGTCAGCCATTGTTAACAGCCTATGAGTAAACTCCCCACTACCACCATTTAAAGTAAATAACTCTTCAATATCTTCTTCAACAAGATTGTAGGTTTCGCTACCTACCATATTCTGTTCATCTAACATTTCTACTAATCTTCTTAATCCACTAATGTCAGAGTCAGACCCTGTATAAATGTCAACAGCTTTTTCTCCTATTTCTTTTGCTTTTTGTCTACCCCAAAAGTTTTTTATAGCATCGTAATTTAGGTCTGAAATAGGACTATTTTCATCCAACTCATCTATCCTATCTAATATATTTTGCCTAGTAGCCTTTGGAACAGCAGGATATAGGTCAGTATACATGACCTTTAAGTCACGAGTAGTTAATACTTTGTTATCATATTTTTCATGTATCTTTTCAATTAGAGTATATACCATACCATACTCATGATTAAACATATCACGATTAATAAACCTACGAACTTTACTGTAGTGTTCATGATTTAGACAAATAGATAAGATTTCAGTATGTATCATTCATCCACCCCCAAGCTTTCTTATCTACCTTATCTACTAACTTTTTAATATCTTCGTCTATCATTTCTTTTATGTCATCTTCTAATAATAAAAACTTTGCGTTTAAATTTAAAGATAAGTCGTCAACTAATTTAACAGCTTTTTTACTTGCATCTTTATCAAGTGCTATTCCTACCTTTTTATATTTCTTTATCACATCAACATGAGTTTGCAATAAATTAGTTCCTAGTAAAGCAATACCGACACAGTATTGACACAAAACTAACGCACTAACGACATCCTCAACAATTATAGCTGTATCACCTTTACCCGCTACAAATGGATAACCAGAACTACCATAACGATACCACTTTGGTTTTGTTTTTTTGTATAAAGCTCTACCAACCGCATCAACAACTTTATTATCTTTCATAATTAAAAATACCGCTCTATGAGTATGGCGGTCGTATCTCATAATCTCATAGTAATCTTCTAAATTATAGTGTTTAACATATTCTCTGTAATCTTTATTTTCTAAACTTTGTTCCCAATGATTTCTAACATAAAATACTTCTGGTTCTTTTTGCCGTTCTATTTCAGCAAATAATTTTTTAGATAGTTCATTACGAGTTTTACCTTTAATATTGCAGTCAGCATGAAAGCAATTATAAATTACTTCTGTGCCTGTATTTAATGCAGAAAAAGTATTTTTATTAAAACAAATAGGACAATCTATTCTTGTTGTTTCATTAACAGATAGATTTAAATTCTTTAAAAAGTTTTGTAACATACTCCCCTTACTTAGATACTGACCTCCCTTTTTAAAGCACTTGACGGAACGCTAGTCGGTGGCGGTTTTATCCACTTTCACAGTATCTAAAACAACCCTTAAAGAAATAAAAATTAATGTCAACTATTTTTTTTTGTTGACAGATTTTTTTTTATCAGTAAAAAGGGAGAACCCCCACCACGGGACACTTTATATACTTATGGATAGAAATCTTTTACATGTACCAACGGAAATGAAAAAATGGGAAAATAAAATGTATGATGCAGAATTTGAGGGTAGAATGCGTAGTTACCATGAGTGCAAAAGTGTGTATCTACACTATAAAAAATTACATGATGCGGGAGTAGAATATGAACCAACCTTTTAAGTGGACAGATGATAACTTTAAAAAGGCTCTTGAGTTATCTAAAACTAATATGACTATGACAGAGATAGGTAAAGAATTAGGTATTACTAAAAATGCCGTATTAGGTAAATTACATAGAGAAAAGAAAAAGGGTGGATACAAAGTAAAAACAAAAAAACAAACAAGGGGGCCAAGCCATAACTACTACTTTAAAACAATAGGTAAGGGAACTTGTTATCTATGTAAAAAACAATTTGATATACAAAGTAAGTTTGATAGGTTTTGTATACCTTGTAAAAAAACTGATATGTATGTAGGGAGTTAAAATGTCGGAGTTAGTTATACAAACAGCAATAAACAATGGAGACTTAGTTATTAAGTTAATTTATAGTGTATAGAATAATTTTTATAACCTTATTATTTTTTACTTGTACAGGATGTACATTAATGATAGCTAAAGAAACTGTTGGTGTTTTGGATGAGGTGTTAGAGAGTGACCCAAATCCAGAAAAGAAAAAGAAGATACTAAAAAAACAAAAAACATTAAAAGATAAATCTAGGGAGTTTTACTGTAGTAAAGTAAAGGATAAGGAGAAATGTCAATGAGTAAAAGAAAATACGAAGTAGAAGTTATGGTAGTAGAAAATAAAGTTTACCATGTATACGCTAAAGATGAAGCTGATTTATTAAAGAAACAAGATAGTATAACTGATGAGGGTAAACTTGTTAGAACAGAGAGTGCAGAAAATACTGTAGGTAGTTGGAAGTTTTTAGAAAATGTCAGCGAATAAAAAAATAGTTAATCTACCAAAACATGTCACTATAGGTGCATTTAAAGTAGAACTTGTCAGAATACCCCATGATATAGCGTATGAGAGTTCAGATTATCAAGGTAGTTTTGTCAGCAAACCACCATTAAAAATTTATTTAGATGAAGAAATAATTGATATGGGAGGTATGGATGCTGTCAATCTTATACTACATGAACTTTGTCATGTCGGCTTTTATCAATATGGAATGAAAGAAAAAGAAGAAGAGCATATTGTCAATAGTTATGGAAATTTCTTAACTGAGGTGCTAATGAGAAGTGAAATAAAGGAGTGGTTAGTATGGCAGATAACAAAAAGTGTATGAGTTGTAAAGTTAGTGTACCTACAATAAGAGCAACAGATACTAAATGGTATTGTACTGTATGTTACATAAAAAAGTTTCATCCTGTGGATAACTTTGCTAAAATTTTATTGACGGCAAAAAACAAAGCAGATAAACGAGATAGTGTTTAGTTGTGTTCCCCAACATAAGAAACAGAGGAGTTGTGGTAGACAATAGGGTGGCAACTACATAACTAGACGCTTGGGTGGTTGTTCTAGACAACACAAAAAACTAGAAACATGTTTAGGAGTGGGCATGGTAGATATATCTGTAAGTCCTTTTCCTAACACAAGAATAAAAAAGATGTACCAAGTTTGGTAGACGATTTGGTAAGCCTTTATTCTTGTTAAGTCTACCAACAAGATAAGCCGTGTTAGAGCGTGTGCTGTCTTGGTAGGTACGATAATCTTACTTAGTAAGCTCTTCGGACAAAGTGTGTCTATCGTACTTACAGTAGGTAATGACAATGTAAAACTGGTTTGAAACGTTTTTGTTGTTACCTACACTAAGTTTACGTTAGTACCAAATAACCTTAACAATTCTTAATTAGAGCCGTGGGTTAGGGTTGGCTGTTGTAAGAGTTCTAGGCAGATTCCAGAAACCCTTTGGTACTAACGTAAGTTTAGAAAGAAAGGGAGTAAAATGTCAGCTAATTGGATACTTGTCGATGCAGACTTTGGTAGATACCATCACACAAAATTTAAATCGGGTGGTAGGTTATATTTTATAAAAGCGGGCAGAAAAAATGTCAGCGTTTATGATTTAGCTTTACGAAAAAATGTCAGCATAAAAATGTCAGCGTTACCTAGCCTCTATTTTAATGAAGAGTATGAGAGTAAACTTTTGCGTAAGTACCCTAATACATTTAAAAACTTACTAAAAACATTTAGGGTATACAAACAAAAAACAGCTATCGAAAAAAATATATTAGATACACTAAAAAATAAATCTAAAATAAATTATAAAATTAATTGACTTGGTTTTTTTTATGTGCAGAGTAAAATAAACATTTTTAAAAGGGAGTTAAAAAAATGGCAACTGTAACTTTAGGGAGTGTACCAAATACAATTCAAGATATTTGCGGAACTCAAGGCATATTCCATATTCGTTGGAATAAAAAAGATAGACGACAATTTATAACAGATAAATTTGGTCATACTGTTATTAATCCTAACTATGGTAAGTACACTATTCCAAGAACTGGAAATTTTCGACTAGGTGTAGTTAAAAATCTAAAGGGGGGTAAACGCACAACTGACCCTAACGAATTTTTAATTGCTTATGATATGAGCAAAAAAGAATATAGAAATATTTATTATAACACTATACAAAAGATAGTAGCTAACAAAAAAAAATATTATGTAAAAGTAATAGACACTAAAAATATTAGATTTGGTTTAGTTGAGAGAGTCAACAATGATTAAGTTTACTAAATCAAAACAGCTACTTAATATTGATAATAACGCTAAAACAGTTAAAGGGCAAAAATACGGATATTTAACGGCTATTCTTTACCTTGCCCCTTCTAATCAATCGGGCTTTAATGTATGCCCGCAAGCTTCAAAAGGTTGTAAAAGGGCTTGTTTATATACGGCGGGTAATGGCTCTTATCCTAGCGTAAAATTAGGGCGTATAAATAAAACTTTATGGTATATACAAGAAAGAGAAACTTTTTTAAATCAACTAAGAAAAGAGATAAACGCTTTTATTAAAAAGGCTAAATCTAAAAAGCTAATCCCTTGTATTAGATTAAATGGCACTAGTGATATATCATGGGAGAATACGGGCTTAATAGACGAATTTAAAAGTATTCAATGGTATGACTACACCAAGGTTTACAAAAGGGCGTTAAAATTTGTCAATGGTTCACTACCCAAAAATTATCATATAACCTACAGTTTAAATGAAGATAACAAAAAACAAGCTTTTGATATATTAAAAAAAGGTGGCAATATATCAGCAGTATTTAGAAAAAGCTTACCTACACAATTTAAAGGTTTTAAAGTTGTCAATGCAGATACTAATGATTTAAGATTTCTTGACCCTTTAAACAGTATAGCGGGCTTAGTTGCTAAGGGTAAAGCTAAAAATGATTATTCGGGGTTTGTTTTAGATGTCTAAAAAAATTTCAAATTATCCTTTTGGCAAAAATACTGAAAGCCCTAATTATTATCTTACACAAGATATTTACGGGGATGGCTCGGGGATAACAGGTCGCAAAAAAAAGAGAAAAAAAAACTTTGTATCTAACAAAAAAACTGATAAAGAAAATATATTGCAGATAAGCAATAAAAAAATTAACGCATAAAAAAGGGAGTTTTATTATGCATTATCAACACAATAATTTACTAGATGTTTCAGCTTTTGAAATGCCTATTAAATCAATAAAAGACCCCGTTTTATTATTAAAAGATAATAACGGAATAGAAAAGCCAACTAAAATGAATAATCAAGTGGTTGTTTATAGACCCGATACAATGGAGATTTTAGGGCGTTCACGCAGTAACCAATATAAAATAGTTAATCCAGTGGAGCTTTTTAGCAATCACGCTAAAAAATTAGTTGAGCAAAAAAATTTACCTCAATCTAATATTACTGTAGATGATTATGTATTTGAGGGCGGGCGTAAACAAAAAAGAACTGTTACTTTTCACGACTTATCCAAGGATATGGGAGACGGCTCTATTGTTAATATGAGGAGTGATATTTTTAATTCTGTTGATATGTCCTGGCTTTATCAAGCGTTTGCGGGTGCTTATAGGAACTTATGCCAAAATGGTTTAGTTTTTGGCGGTCAGAGAATGTACCATGTAAGAAAAAAGCACACTACGGGCTTAAACGTTAACGCTACACTTAAAAGCATAAGCGGAACTTTTACAATGTTTAACGAAAATAAAGAACTAATGCAGAAAATGATGCAGCAAAAAATTTCATTAAAAGGTATGGCTCATATTCTCGCTAATAATATTTGTAAAACTAAAGGCACTAGTAAACAATTACTTGATGACACTAGTATTTCAGTAAATTATAAACTGTTAGATTATTTCATTGACCAAATAGAGCGTGAAAGCGGATCCCTAGGTTATACAGTTTGGAACTTATTTAATGCCCTTACTTATTGGAGTAGTCATATTGACGATACATTTGAGCGGGTCAATAAGGATACAGGCAAAATTACTGAGGTAAAAATGAGCCGTGAAGGGTCTAAAACCCATACAGCACAGGTTAAAAGGGAGGATAAAATAAGGGAGTTTATGAATAGTGATGATTGGCAAGCACTAATGAATAATACCTACGTTTTTACTAATATTCACCCTTCTATTCAAGAGAGATTATAAATGGTTTGTAATCTCATAATAATAGCTTTAATTTTAATAATTTAATGAAAAGGGGAATATATGGAAAGCCTATTAGTAATAATATCACGAATACTTTGGATAATAGTTTTAATAGGAGTAATAATATTACTTTTTTAGTATATACCCAAAAACAAACAATGA
>Ga0098059_1001347_pt1 | contig 12453 bp, 26 predicted proteins | sample 20_taG_FD_92580 | JGI IMG/M metagenome (GOLD analysis project Ga0098059, IMG submission 92580) | Marine viral communities from the Subarctic Pacific Ocean - 20_ETSP_OMZ_AT15318 metaG | ecosystem: Environmental > Aquatic > Marine > Oceanic | place: Subarctic Pacific Ocean | collected 2015-01-19
ACTACAGGCATGGGAATAAATGATGGTCGAACATCCGTGACCAAGAACTGGTAACAACAAGTAACACAGTAATAGAAGGAAATTATTATGCCAAAGAACAATAAAGAAATCGAAGAGCTTGTAGAAAGCTGGAACTGGAACTTAGGTATCTTTGAAATCTATGATGAGATCAAAGATTGGCCCACCGAAGTTCAAACCAAGGTACTGAAGAGGTGTGTGAAAGTTTTTGGAGACGAAAACAAAAACTTTAAAGACCTTAGTTACCACTTAAACGCAGACCTTTAACAGTTACCTAACAACAAGTAACACATTATGATTAGCCATAGAAATACAGATGAATACGAAGTAACGGACGCTTGCCCTGAGGCAATGCAGGCTGGCGGGAAGAAGGAGTTCGATGAAGCGTTTGAGAAATGGAAAGTTAAAGTAGCAAACATGAGGCCGACATGGCGATGGGTAGAGGAGGAAGAAGAATGAGTAACTATATAACACTGCAAGTAATCAAGTAAGCAAGTAAGTAAACCACAATGAGTGAATCAATAGTACAAAGCATGGCGAGTGGTAACCCATCACTCGATCAGAAAAACACAGCAGCCAAGGTGATGGCCAATAAGATTGGCAATCTTCTTGAGCTACGAGGCTTCAAGATAGTTCGCAAGAAGATATTCGTGGACGAGTCTAAGGCTAATTACGGAGTGGACTTCGGCTTTGAGCCGAGCAATCCACTGATGGATGGTAGCGGGATAAACCTCAGCTACAGACCTGATGAAAACCCTAACAGGTTATCGCTGCATTTTGTGCGGCCAAAGTACACAGGAGTTACAGGTAAGACACTTAATGTTCCTATCTACGAAACTCGTTTAGACTACGAACAGAGGAAGGAGAAAGTTAAGGATGATATGCGAGTGAAAGTTCTTAACTCAATCCTTGAGAACTGGAGTGACCAACACATCAAGCAAGTCAGGGCCAATAAGGCTTGGAGAAATTGTGAGAACAATGTGTTAGGTAAGATCGAACTACTGGTGAAGTACATCGAGAGTACCTATCCATTCTACATCTCCCTCTATCAGGAAGGTAAGTGGAAAGCACTGGATTACCAAGCGCAAGCTGATGGGTTCAGCAAGTACGCTGAAAGCCTTGCCCAATCTGCTGGATGCCTCAACAAAATCTACAAAGAATACGGCTCCAGCATGATGTACGAGTGGAATATTGGTGGCCTCAAGGAGGTTAATTTGCAGGTTGATTTAGACCCTGATGGCAAGGTTGTGCTTAATCAGATTACAATCGACAAGAACAAGGCTGAGAAGTTCCTCAAGCACCTTGCGAAATGGAGGAACAACTGATGGATGAATATGTAATTAAGTTAACACCGAGGATGAAGGACAGTCTTAGAGCCGACAGCTTGCAGCCTTGGCTGATCAAGGCTGAAGCAGACGGTCAACCATACTGGACGCACACCATTGCTAATATTATTGAGCAGGTCTGCGAACAGAATAATGTGACACCTCTCACCTATAACGAAAGCGAAGGACAAACATTATGGCTGAGTTAAGCAGAGCAAGTGAGTTTGTTGGCCTTGGATTAGACAAGGGTGATATGTCACTGATAAAAGAAGTGTCTGAAAAGTATCTTGGCCGCGCTGAGTACGCTGATGAGAGCGGTGATCGAATAAAATACGATGCCCATGTGGAGCTCGGCATTGTTGATGCGTTCAGTGTTTCATTTCTGGAAGGATCAATCGTCATATCGAAAGTTAATGATGCCATTGAACGTAAGACGATAGGAGGCAAGAGAAACTATCGGGCTGACAGGTATGTGGTCGAACGGATAGTGGGTGGAAACTATGACAGTGCCACAGGCTATTGGGATAACGATGTTGACTGGGGAGAGCGGCACAAGTTTTTGCGGGACGCACTAACTGAGGCGGCAGGCATTAACATAGGCTGGGAGCTAAAAGGAATAGAGGAAAAATACTATGAAACCACCACGACACACCACACACGTTAGGCTCGACACTGAGTACGAGGGAACAAAGCGGTTTGCATTGCAGCCGATCAAGGACATGGACTGCTTGAAGGGTAGCCCGGGTAGGGTGACCTACCTCAAGCAGTTGCACGGCAAAGATAAGTATAAGGAGTTGGCCACATTCGACTTCGATGGAGCGTGGCCCTTGGTAACTGAGGAGCAGTTACAAGTTAAGGAGAAAGGAAATAAGAATGCCTGAGTTCGTAGTCACAGTTAACAGAAAGATAATTAAAGAGTTTAAGGTTGACGCTAAGAACAGGTGGCAGGCCAAGAACATGGTGAAGAATAAAGTGTTGGACACCAGCATGGACTGCCGAGAGAACTACGGTGACGATATAAGTGAGTTACCATTAATACAATCACGGGACTACATCAGTACCGTGGAACCATACGCTAAATAACATGAAGCATAAAAGTAAACAGAGAAAAAGAAAACATACCACAGCCACAAAACCACGGGGGCATGAGAAGATGCCAAGCGAGCAGAAGAAAGGGTCTGCACCTTGGGCTCATCGAGCCTACTACAAAACATCAATTGGAGTTTACGCGAAAGTCAAAGATCAAAGCGTGAACGGCATAAACTAAAAGTAAACAAGTAACTAACCACAATAAAAACATGGCTAAAGTAAAACTACAATTCACTAAAACTATAGAGTTCACAAGCGAGGTGGAGATAACGGTCACCAAAAAAGAATTAAAAGAGGCAGGGTATGGCCCTTGGCATAATCATTCCACTGGTCAAGCCTACGCCGTAGGTATCACGAGATACCCTGACGATTGGAAGGATGACATTGAGGGTTATATAACAAACATGGCACAGGACGAACTGTCCTTGAGGGAGTTCATGGAAGATAAAGTGCCCAACATTCGCGATGAGAATTTTAATATCGTGGATGTAGCTATCTATTTTGAAGGGGATCATATAGCTATCCATGACGGGCCTTTTAAATGGGAAGCAGAAGACTCTTCACCTGCGCTATGTGATGTTGAGATAACCTCAGCTAGGGAGGGGATGTTCGACGGCAAGGCTCCTGAGTTAACCGACGATGAGATCGGCCTCAGGCAGATGATGAATCACGGAGGGAAAAGACGGGGATCAGCAAGACGGGGATCAGCATGAACCACATTGTTATATCAAACAACTTCCATAATACATCCACTGTTGTTAGACCGCATGGGGTATACGAAATGGTTGTAGTAACTGGGAACTGGGCAGGCAGTACCGTCCTTCAGTTTCCACTAACCCCAAGCCAACGCCGACGAGCCGACAGAAAGTTGTGCGGCATGAAGGATTGCACTTGCGGCGGGGTGTTGCGAGCGAATGCCGTCGATGTTCAAGAGCATCCAGATGGTGGGGTGACAGTTTCGATTAAGAAGGAGGAGGTAACAGCATGAACAAGCTATTAATCCTAGCACTATCCCCTGCCCTGTTACTGTTCAACAAGTCGGACAGTAAGGTGGTAGCCAGCTACTACCATGACAAATACCAAGGCAGGACAACGGCCAGCGGAGAGCCGTTCGACAACGCAGCCATGACGGCAGCGCACAAGACCCTCCCCTTCGGGACGAGGGTGCGCGTTGCCATCACCAAGGATCGGTTCGTGATCGTAAGGATCAATGACCGAGGCCCGTTCATCAAGGGAAGAGAGATCGACCTAAGCCAAGCCGCCTTCAAAAAGTTGTGTCAACTGGAGGCAGGTTTGATTAAGGTGCGGCTTACAGAATTAACAAGTAACAAGTAAGGAGCTAATATGAAAATCGAAACGTGCTCTAAGAAAGCACTAACCGATGCGGTGCTAGATAACTACGCCGCACTACACAGGCCAGTCTCCGTCAAGGAGAAGGGATCAAAGTTCATGCAAGGTGTGCATGGGATTATTCTCAGACCGCATGAGTGTTACATGGATTTGATCGGGCCGTTCAAGGAACCAGAAGACTTCTGGAATATATGTAATGACAAGTTCAGTGGTGACACCTTCATGGTAGTGCCACACTTGTCGGACATTAACCCAACAGAAGTAACGTGCAAGGATGAGCCATTCGTTTGGCAAGGTAACTACGAAGAATTCAAATCAACATGGGAGCTAGACTGACATGAAACAAGTAAGAGTATTAATCATCGACCCATTCAAGCGGCAGATATACGAGAAGCATATCGGTCAGGACAATGTACAAGAGATGCAGGCCATCGTCGGCGGTTACATAGAAGCTGTTGGCAGGTATGAGAACAACGACATCTTGTTCGTGAATGAGAACGGGCTGTACCTTGACGATCAGAAATTCTTTTCGTTTAAGGAGTTCGTTGACCAACCACTAGCTGGGGTCGGATTCCTTGGTGGCCACGATGATGAGGGCATAGCTCAGGATGCGAAGATGACTGAGCTAGACTTGGCAACCAAGGTGGAGTGGGTGGAACCTGCGTTATGATTGACACTAGCAAGGGCTACATTCCCCTGCCCCTCTCCATGCACAACAGGCGCAGCCTGTCAGCCACAGTGGGTGGCGTGATGCGTGCGTTGGGTTACCGGGATGAGGATCGAAAGACTGTCCATGATACTATGGAACAGCTTGATAGTTATCCGCAGGTGGCAGAGTTTGCGGTTGATGTAACCACAAGGATCGGCTGCCCTATCCGACTTGACCCAAGTAAGGATCACCTGCATGATCGGGGCACAATGTAAGGTTGTGGTTGATCTTACTTTGTTTACTTGGACGGGGGGGCTTCGGCCCCCTCGTTTTTTATTTCTTCTTCCTCTTAGCTTTGGGTTTTGTTTCCACTGGCACGATCAGGTTTCCCTTGGTGGTGAGGTCACCCCTCACCAGCATCTGAATGTATTGTGACCGTGTGATTCCAAGGCTCTCCGCTCTTTCATCTATTTCTTCCAGCATCTTAGGCTGACAACTGAATCCTACTGTAGCTCTCATGGCTGGAGGATAGTGACTCTTTGCGCCACAATGTTCAACACAACTTTTTAAAAAAAAATCAAAATAATTGTTGACGGGGCAAGGGTGACCAGTCACCCTCCTTGTGCTTCGAGGAGTAGCGACTAAGAAACGCCATGCCAAGCAGCAGGAATACAAAAAAGAAATCTATTGGAGTTTATGAATGGGAAACCAATATTGATAAACTAAAAGAGATTGCATCAGATGAGGGTATTACCTTCTCTGACTTAATCAAGAAGCTTACTAGGCATCACCTAGAGAAGCACAATAAAACATATAAAACAGATGAGAAATAAAAGCCAAAAGGAGGGGGCCAGCGATGACATCAAAGGTAAGGAATATGTCGAGTCAACCATGTTGACTTCACACTACGAGCAAACCAATAAGGTAGCCGCAAAAATGCTCACCATAAGAGCGGCTGTGATAATCGGCTTAGTATTGGCGGTGGCACAGTGGGCAGCGAGTGCCTCCTATGGAAAATACAGTAGCGGGTACTGGTTCTGGGAAACTAAAGCGGAGGTGTCGAGCTTGAAAAGTGAAAACCGTACTCTTTACCGTAGATACAAATCAGTCAAGACAAAGCTAACCGAAGAAACAAACGCCAAGGTCGATGCCCAAATGGAAGTTGCGAAACTCACAGACCTCCGTGAGCTCGACGAGGTGGAGCGCGGCCTTGCCGATGCTTCGCATGTGAGGCTGGAGGGTGAAGTAACTAGGTTGACCAGTGAAAACGCAGGGCTGGCGTGGAAAAATAGCTGGAAGGAAGAGACGGTGAAAATTATGTACGCCGTTCTACGCGACAACCCCATCGGACTGGAGCGCAGCCGCACCATGAATGTGCTTCGTGATGGGCCACTTGAGTTCATCAACTGGTCACATCCTGACCACATGGTTGAAGCAATGCTGAAGTTGGAGGCATGGAAATGTTTGGAGTGGGTCGTGGAGCAGCCACGTTGGTATAGCTGTCTGAACACGGACACACACTGCGCCCTCGTCAAGTGGGAGGAGGGGCATAAAAAAGACCAAGCGTTGCAAATTTACAACGATCTGCCTTTGTTAACCCAGCAAGCCATTGATCACCTAGCCGAGTCTGTCCGAAAAAACGGGGCGGAAAATACTTTGATTGATCAGGTTCTCCAGAGAGTGATCGACCTTTGACGGAGATTGATTTCTCCTTTTTGGCAAGGGTGACTAGTCACCCACTGTGCTAGTTAGAATTTATTTATTGTTAACCAAATGAAAAAGAGTCGAACGACAAAAACGAATGTGGCCGGGGCAAAGGTTGTCGCCATTGATCCCGGGGCACACCGCCTATTGAAAAGGTGGTGCATTAAATCAGGTGCTAAGATGGGGGCAGTTGCCTCAAAGCTAATCACTAGCGGAGTGAAAAAAGAAAAGAATATATTAACATGAATATTAAAAAAAAGAATGTGACCGTGCATGTAAGCAAGGATGAGAAGTCTGCCATTCAGCGTAGGGCTGGGTTTTATGGCATACCTGTCAGTCAGTATCTAATAAACCTGATCAAGGATGACATGGAGAGTAAAAGGCTAAAGGTGAGCTATGTTTAAAAAAGCAGAGCGGAGTAACCGCAAGCTACGAATGGCTATCGCTGGGGTAAGCGGTGGTGGCAAAACATACACGGCACTAAAGCTTGCCAGCTACTTGGGGAAGAGTACCGCATTACTGGATACCGAGAGGAGCTCGGCTGAAATCTACTCCAACGATTTTGATTTCGATGTTGCCCAACTGGTTAACCACCACCCGCAAAAATATGTGGATGCAATTAATCAGGCTGCTGATGGCAACTACGACACGCTGATCATTGACTCACTGAGTCATGCTTGGATCGGCAAGGACGGGGCGCTCGACCTAGTAAGCAAGCAGGGGCGCAGCTTCAACGCTTGGGGTAAGGTCACGCCACTGCTGGACAAGTTGACAGATACCCTTCTCGCATACCCCGGGCATGTGATTGCCACAATGCGTCAGAAGCAATCGTACTCTCAGGACAAGGATGACAAGGGGAAGACCACGGTAACCAAGGTCGGGTTAGCAACACAACAGCGGGATGGGATAGACTTTGAGTTCGATGTGTTTGGAAGCATGGACACGATGAACACCATGAGCATTGAGAAATCTCGCTGCCCCGATTTGGCTGGCCAGATGTTTGCCATGCCCGGGAAGGAGTTGGCAAAGATACTGATGGGCTGGCTGGAAGGTAGCCCAGCGGAACCAGTTAAATTTGAGCAGGCTAAAGAAGCGCCGAAGGAAAAGGTTAGCAAGTTATCTGACGAGCAGGTTGACAAGTTATCCAAGCTGTTCACTGGTCACGAAGAGAACGTGGAAAAGTTTTTATTGATGCGCGGAAAAATTAACAAAGGTGAAAACTGGAGGATGATAGACCCGCCATCATACGCTGATGAAATTCTGGATAAACCAGATGTTTATATATCTGCTGTGTTAGCACACACTAAGTAATTTTGACGCAGGTTCCCGGGCATAATGAAAGAACATAATGGCAAAGTTCATGTTTGTGTTGAGGAAAACAAAAAAGGTTGCACGCTCACGGCTGTTGTCTACGTCGATTGCAACTACCTGCGTCAAATATTTTTAACATGATTCAAGGTCACATAACAGTAGCCAAGGAGGAACCCGGGGTAGATGAACGAGGAGGGCTGCCATCAGCGAGTGGTTTGGCGCGGGTGGCAGCCTGCCCGGGTTCACACAAACTAGAGGCCAAGGTAATAACCAAGGAGAAATCATCTCCTGCTGCTGAGCGCGGGACTCGCGTTCACGCTAGGATGGAAGGGCTAGAGGTTGAGCTACTACCTGATGAGGAGTTGGTAGCTAAGGAGATGGCTGACTACGATGACATACTTCTCGACTGCGAAGAACTTATCAGGGAGGTGAGGCTTTGGTATTCGTGGAAAGATGGAGATCGCTTGTTCTCAGGGAAGATTGATGTCGGCGGCATCGACAAGGTAAGCGGAGACACCGTGCTTGTTAATTACAAAACTGGCCAAGGTCAGGAGTCAGTCGAGGGTAACTGGCAGGCAATGGCCGAGTCACTACTGTTCCACAAGTTCTACGGTAACGCTGGAAAGGATGTTGTCTACACATTTAACCAACCTGAGTCACCCTATAGCAAGGTGGTGAGTGGTAGGTTTACCGAGAAGGACTTAATGACTTTCGAGAAGAAGATTCTTTCCGCATTGTTCCTGTCAAAGGGAGCCAACCCTGCCCTCTACCCTAGTCAAGACGCATGTAAATGGTGCAAGGCTATTGCCATTTGCCCAGCCGCATCTTGGCGAGTGGACGATGCCTGCAATGATGACAACAAGGCGTTGACTGATATGTCTCCTGCCGACAGGGCGAACACCTTGATGCGATTGCAGGCTGCTGAAAAATTGGTTAAGTCTGCATGGGACACAAGAAAGGAGGAAGCTAGGGATTTAATCTCCTACAACTCCGCAGCTATTCCCGGTTGGAATCTCAGGAAAGGGAGGACAATAACAAAGCTGTCATCAACCGAAGCTGCTTATCATTTTGCGTGCGAGCTAGGAATTTCAGATGAAGATTTTTTTGGAGCTTGCACTATTAGTCTTTCCAAGCTGAATGCATTAGTAGGTGACAAGCAGGTGGTTGCTGGAGCGCTTGGCGGTTCAATAACCCAGAGCCAGTCAGTAAGTAGTTTGGTTAAATCTAAGTGAAGCCTGATTACCCCACAGTCGAGATCAGAAAGCACGAGTTCCAGCTTGCTAAGGACAAAGCGCGTGAACTTTACAATCACTTCAAGCCAAAGATTGAGCAGCGAGGGCGCAGCGGATCACACATTCAAGGAGTGAGTGAAAGATTAAAGAGGCTGGGCAACGATCAGTTAACAGGTCAACTGGCTCAACTGGCTGGAACTATTTACATGACGGGCAGCGACCAGATGTACCGCATCCAGAGATGGCAGTGCATGTTGACACCTGACAGGGGTGATGGTGGCTTCGACATACCCGGGCTTTGCTTGGACTGGAAAGGCTCAAGGCTTCGCCCCGGCTTACAGCCAATGAATTATGTGTTACCTGTTCGCCCAGACGAGAGGAAGGACAAGTGGGTTTACGCACTAGTTGTTGTCGATGTAATCAAGGGCGTCGAGGCAGCATGCCACATAATGGGTTGGTGTTCCGACAATGAACTGGACGGCAAGATACACACAGCGGGTTTATTTGAAGGGGCTTATGTTATTCCTTACCAAGACCTACATCCCCTACCCCAGATGAGGTGGGTGTTATGAGTATTAATTCAAAACAAAAGGGAGCCCGAGGTGAGCGAATGTTTCGTGACGAGCTACGAGCCGCAGGGTTTCACGGAGAAGGAGTGGACGCCACAATACGGGGATGTCAGAACGCAGGTCGAGGAGCAGGAGGAACCGTGGCTCCTGACATTATTGCCCCACTGCTTGCACGGTTTCACTGGGAGGTAAAATTTAGGGAGAAGGGAGCTCCCCGTCAGGCGTACATCCAAGCCAAGGATGACGCGCTTGCGAAACAAATACCCATTGTGGGGTTTAAGAAAAAACACACCGACTGGCTGGTTTGCTTATCACTGGAAGACTTCTTTGAGGTATGCAGGAACCTTCCAGCCAAGTGGTTAAAGGGCTTAGAAGATTGATAAATATACCAGAAAATTCAGATATGGAGCAGGCGCTTCTAGGTTGCATACTCCTAGACAAGGACGGTGTTGTCCTGCCAGAGGTAATCAGTAATCACTCATGTGTCAGGGAGTATTTCCATGACGTTAGGTGTAAGATTATTTTTCAGAACATACTCAGGCTGTTCGACCAAAATAAGAAGGTCGAGGAAATGTTCCTACTTAACTCGATTAAAAAGAACGAGGGGGTGGAAGAGGCTGGTGGTTCAAGTTTCATTCTCGCCTTACAGGACAAGACCCCCTCAGCTTTTAACTGGGAGCACTACGCAAAGGAACTCAAGGATTTCTACATCAAGCGAAAGCTGATCAGCATATCCAATGACACAATTGCAATGGCCAATATGGAACCTGAGGCATCCAAGGCGTTGGACATAGCACAGAAGAACATTCTCGCAGTGGCTCAGGAACATTCCCGGGCAGGCGAAAAGGATACCACGGTACTCGTTCAAGATTATCTGGATCAGTTGAACTATTTAAAGAAGCACGCAGGCGCGATGCTTGGTTTAAGCACGGGGTTTAAATACTTGGACAACGTAATGGGGGGGCTCAAGCCAGCGGAGATAACGATACTGGCGGCACGGCCATCAGTGGGTAAGACATCCTTTGCGCTGTGTATCGCAAAGAACATTGCAGTGAACTCCAGCAAGCCTGTCGGAATCTTCTCATTGGAGATGTCGGCAGCAGCGCTGATTCAAAGATTAATTCATGTGCAGGCTGGCATTGGCAGAAATGCTGCGCTCGACCATGAGTCAGTAATCGCCGCAGCAGCATCCACGATAAGCAATGCACCATTTCATATTGATGACCGAAGCGGATTAACCGTGCAGCAAATAACAGCAGCGGCTAGGCGCATGAAGCATCAACACAATATTGAGGCACTTGTCATAGATTACCTGCAACTGATTCGCTCCACGAGAGAGCGAGGCAGTCGCAACGATGAGGTGACTGAGATCAGCAATGGGTGCAAGGCGTTGGCCAAGGAGCTTAACATTCCCGTCATTGTTCTTTCGCAGCTTAGCCGATCAAGCGTGCAGGAAAACAGAAGGCCAAGGCTCTCCGATCTCAGAGACTCAGGCTCCTTGGAGCAGGATGCTGACCGAGTATGGATGTTGTTCAGACCGATGGATTATGTGGTGAACGACGATGACAAGGTGCAGCCAGTTAACCTAGCAGTTGAGAAAAACAGGGACGGCATCAGCGGGGTAACCATTGACCTAGCTTTTCAAAGAAGCCTGACAAGGTTTGTCGAGGCAAAGGTAGACGCATGAAGAAGGTGATTCACATAAACCAGCATGTCATCAGGAGCAACAAGAAGAACAACGAGGACAAGCCAGTGATAACTGTGAAGACCTACAAGAGTAACGAGTATGCAAAGTCAGTTAAAATTAATGGGCCATCTGTTGTCAGGTATAGCCCTGATAAACCGCTGAGTTGCGGGGCAAGATGCTGGGTGGAAACAGAAGCGGAGGTAGAGATTGGTAGATGAGAGCGAGATACTTTTGGCTGACGGGCTGGAGGAAGCGTTCATTGGTGTGGCCCAGCAGTTCAATAAACACTTCGCCGTTTACGACAGGGAGAAGGCCGTCAAGGTGTTCATGGATCGCGATGATATGACAAGGGAGGACGCCGAGGAGTGGTTTGAGTTTAATGTGGTGGGTGCATGGGTAGGTGAGAATACTCCTGCATTCGTCACGCAGTGTTCGTTTAAGGAATTAGCAACAGGAATAATACATGAGTAAAAAAAGCAAAATAGCAGAGAGCGGAATCAAGCAGGTTCAGAACGATGGCTCCGAGCCACTAACTGACCCAGCCGAAATACAATACCTTGATCGCAGTGCTACGCCGTGGCTAATAGATACCTGCTTCAAGATGCTTCATGTGTGTACCCACATGGCAGACAAGCAGGGTGTGACAGACTTGAGCAAGGTCGCTGAGCAGTTTAACAAAGGGTTCCCAAATCCAATACCTGTGGAGCGCATGGCAGATTTAATAAAGATGGCAAGGACTATGGTGAAATATCCAATGCCCATGTCTGTCAGCAAACAGGCTTTTGTTCTGATGAGTATTTACGAAATCGTAAAGGAAGCTATGGAGCTCGACTCGGTAGATGAGATGAAGGAAAAAATTAACGAGGTGCACAATATAATAGATGATATGTTTCCTGAGCCCGACGAAGAAGAGACTTCCCCTGAGGCAATCGAAGCCTTCAAGAAGGAGATGAAGAAGCGAGGCGTGAAGGTTGAGGAGGTGGCAAAAGATGGAAAGTGATCAACAGTTAACGGTCACTGTCCCGATGTGGGTAAACACCAAGAAGGCAGCCAGTATTATTGGGGTTAGCGATTCATACATATCCGCTATTAAGAGGGGGATGGGGATTTCTCGGGCAAGAATTTTCCGATTGGATCGCCTTCTTGAATGGCTGGAAGAGAACCCTGATTTCCGAGCGGTAGATGCGTACCGCCAAAAGCAGCCTTCAACCCTTGAGCAACCTTCACAATCTCATCAGGTTTAATCTTGATGTAGATGTCATGGACTAGGCTTGATGCGTGATTCACATACCGTCTCGCAAGCTGCTCTGGGATACCTGCCAACGCCATGCGGGTTATGCAGGTTCGCCTTGTGTCATGGAAGCTGTGCTGCCCAAGCCCAATAGACTTAAACAGCGTGCTGAAGTTTGATGTCATTGAGTTCTCAGATACGTCTAAAGCATTTGAGCCATTGTTGATTATCTCCTCAAAGTAAGGGGTAGCTAATGGGCAAATAGGAACTTCATGGTTTGCGTACCCC
>Ga0098059_1001348_pt1 | contig 12449 bp, 6 predicted proteins | sample 20_taG_FD_92580 | JGI IMG/M metagenome (GOLD analysis project Ga0098059, IMG submission 92580) | Marine viral communities from the Subarctic Pacific Ocean - 20_ETSP_OMZ_AT15318 metaG | ecosystem: Environmental > Aquatic > Marine > Oceanic | place: Subarctic Pacific Ocean | collected 2015-01-19
GAGATAATAATTGAAATTAAGCCGTCCCCCTATTCCATTGGAAGCCTTAAATACGTCAGAGTGTCTCGCTCCTGCAACATAGGCAGGCTCCAAGTTGGCGGTTAATGACAGCTGTGCGTTTGACGCCATAATTTCATGGTCATCAAATTTAAGTTTGGCATTACTCGCTGAATAAAACACATCAATATGCCGCGGTTAGAGTTTTTTGGGTTCTCACTATATCGTCTAAACCGGCGCTCATAGATGTTGAAACAATCTTGTATCCCGAAATCCCTATCTCCATACCGGGATAATGAATAACTGGAGTTACCAAACCGGGTATTATCGCAGGAAGGCCACTTACAGTTAGAGTTAGTTGTTGATTCCCCAACCCCTCAAAGGGAAGCCCGGAATTAAAGACATCTTCTGTTATAGTTACCGATTCTTGAGCGTTTGTGTAAAGGCAAGTGGCGGGAAACTCTTGCCCCACCTTATATATAGGGTTATAATTGAGAGACAAAGAGTACTCAGCTCCAAAGACATTAGCTGTATCAGCAGGATCAGTCAACACTGTAGCAAAATTATCTAAATCCGTATAGCGTCCATGAGCAATTCCTGTAGCTAATTTACCTTCGACTCCGTCACTATCAATGACCACTCCATCCGCAGGAGCCAGTCTTCCAGAAAAAGGAAGCTGGTCACCAGATCCAAAAAAACTGAAAGAGGCGTTGGAAGAAGAAACGGAGTTTGCAGCGACACCCAACCCGTAAGAAGTCAAAAAACCTGAACCACTAACCCCCGCAAATTTTATCTCTACCCCGCTTGTTTCCGAACCGTTGGTGACATTATTCTTGATGCCACTAGCCAAGGTGTTAATTATATTTCCCTTGTAGCCGAAAAAATTTCCCGTTATACTAGTTAAAAACGAAAAAGAAACGTCCCCAGCCCTTGCGGCTGACGGAAACTGACCCAAGGACCCCTTAGTCCCTATGGCGTACAGGGGTTGCTGAGAAGCGGTATAATTCAACGAACAATCACTCGCCAGAAGCTGTTCTTTTTGGTCCCCCAATCTCACCTCCACTACCGCCTTGTCATAAAATACCGTTGCCATAACCTTTTTCTCCTTTTTATTACACTGTTTTCATCTTAATATGAAAGATCTTAAATTAAAATTGATTCCCGCATTGGAATCTACCTCAGCCTGAAAAGATTCGGAGGTTAATAACATATTGTTGAACGAATACCTTAATAATTCTACGTCGGAATTGTTTTTTTTCAAAGTTATTGTCGTGTCTTTAAAAACGGTTTGTTCAGGCACAAATCTCATATTTTTTATTTTGTAATCGTCAATATCTAGAGAAAAATTAACATTAACTTCTATAGGAGTACCGGGAACTACCTTTGTCGGCTTATCGTTATTTGTTACGTAAATAGGGACACGGGGAGTTGCGATGTCAACGCTAAAAGAAGTCATGCGATTGGTGGAAAACTCATCCAAATTGACGTCCATAGAATTATAACTAGTCACATTTAAATCCGGCACGGTCTCACTGATGGGGTCTAAAAACGTTCCAGTATTCCAAGAATCAAACAAACCGGTCCCCAAATCCCCAAAAATTACAGAAGTTGTTGAACTTTGTGGAATTTCCCCTATCGAACAGGAAACCGAATAGGTTTCCAAGTAGGCCTGTGTAAAATAAAGATTTTCTGTTCCGTAGTCGATTATCCCACTGAAAGGGACATCTCCGGTAAAATTCTGCATCGTATCAACAGAGGTGTAACCGTATCCCCCTGAAGAAAGAGTATGCGTAAGAAGCGTATCTAGCTGCAAAGTGGCGGTTTGGGGCCCTTCAGGAGCGTATTGAATCTCGTTTATCCCTAAATTCCTGAGGGGGGAACCTCCAACCGAATCGTATTGTGCGGAGATAGACTGAGCTCCCTGTATCCCACTACCATTAATGGTGATTTTCTCAGCCTCTCTCCTAATTCTTCCTAACATTACCTTATCTTTATTTTACACTTCTTTTTAAGTGTAATACAATAAATAAAGGATTAAGGAGAAATGGCATTCGCTAATAGTATTTATAACGTAGCCGCATGGGAATCAGGGGTAGCCTATGTGAAGAATGATATTGTGTCTAAAATAGAGTTTGTCGGAGACTCTGCGACCAACAAAGTCCCCAAAGAAATAAAATATTATTACGCGACTCGTGACTCCACCGGACAAGACCCGGAAGACTCAAACGAAAACCCCAAAACTGATAGCATCTATTGGAAAGGATACTCCCAAATAGGGAAGGAGTATAAACCCAATTTCTTTTGGCTTCCCTCCTACAACATCTCAACCAAACACGACCCCTCTGTAAACCTGACCAAATTCGGAAACGGATATGAACAGAGAACTCCCGACGGCCTTTTCTCCAGTTTAATCAAAATGGAAGTAACCTTCGATAAACGTTCAGAAAGAGAAGCTCGAGTCATTGCGCATTTTCTCAAAGCGAGAAAAGCTGTTGAAAGTTTTGTTTTCGAAACGTTACCCAACTTATACGCAGATGATATCCTAACTGGAGGATGGCGTAAGCGCTTTGTATGTTCCACTTTTAATACCTCCTTTGTTTATTTTGACAATTATACGGTAACAGCCTCGTTCTCTCAGGAAAACAATTAAAAAAAGATGCCACAAGACTGCACCCCATCCAAGACGGTAACTTCAGCTCAAGCTAGAGCCTCAATAAAATCACTACAATTTGAGCTTAGCAACCTGACCCCGTCTTCTCTAGTTACTCTTTTTGAAATAGATTTAAGCGACATCGTAAAAGCCAACAACGCAGTAAGCCTAACGTCAGAAGCTATAAAAAAAGGCGGCAATATCGGCATCGGGACTACTGCCGACAGTAACACCTCGGGGGCAGTTGATAACACTTTGAGATTTCACAATAACATAAAGGTTTTTAATTCTGAAATTCAGTGGCAGGGAAAAAGATATTATCCAGCCCCCATAGACGCAACCGGCTTTGAAAACTCAAGCAAAGGTACTCTTCCCACTCCGATACTGTCTATTTCCAGTCAATCAAAGGAGGGAATGGAACAGTTAAGCCTGCTGAAATATCAACTTCTAAAATTTGGTGATATAATTGGAGCTAAAGTCACTCGTCATCGCACTTTTGCAAAATATTTGGATTGGAGTAATTTCAGATTCAACCCAGACACCGCTAAACTTTCCCCTAACGCCCAAGAATTACCTCAAGGGTACGAACCCGATCCAAACGCAGAACTTCCACTGGATGTATATTACATTGAAAGAAAAACAGCGGAAAATAAATCCACAATTCAATACCAACTTTCTTCTATTTTAGATTTAGAAGGAACCAAAATTCCCCGCAGAACAATAATTGCAGATAAATGCAACTGGCAATACAGAGGGCCCGGATGTTGGTATCAACACGCTTACAGCACAGAACTGCTAAAGAACAAAATACCGATTCTTCAAAAAGCAGATTTGACAAAAAAAGATTTTACTCTTCCAGACAGAGCTCCTGCTGTAGCCTCGGACAAAGACGAAAAAATTTACACCGCGTTAGATATACCACTTCAAGCTGTCGGAGAGAGTCACGATAAAGGTCCTTGGAAAAGAGAGTTCAAAGGGCAGCCTGAAAGGGACTATGCTTACGAGAAAGGAGACTATGTTTATATTGAAAAAGATAAAATAAAGTATTATTATGTAGCTAAAGAAAACTTGCCTGAAGACATTAACGAAAAAAATCCGCCACCCAACCCAACCTATTGGATGGCAGACCAATGTTCCAAGTCCCTAAACGGATGTCGTTTAAGGTGGGGCGCAGACGCAACCGTTTCCAAAGGCAGCTGTCCCATATCGACTGGGTTACCTTTTGGAGGCTTTCCTGCCGCAAGAAAAGTAGCAGGAGGGAGATAAACCATGAATATCACTCCAGAAATTAAAAAAACCATCAGAAAACACGCCCTCGAGGAAAACCCAAAGGAATGTTGCGGTATACTTTTCCAGCAAAAGGAAAACTTGGAAGTTTTCAAATGCGCCAACTACTCCGAAAACCCATCCAAACATTTTTATATTACAGCTAAGGATTATCTCAACGCATCTTTTTGTGGACCCTTTCGAGCCATTTACCATTCCCATACGTCGGAAAATGAAACTTTTTCTGAAAACGATAAAATCAACAGCAACAATCACCAGATCCCCTTTGTTTTGTATAACACAGTAAAAGATTCTTTCTTCTCCTACGATCCTGCTAAGGAGAAAACGGTGGAATTAAATAAAAATTTCGCAATAGGAAAATCTGACTGCTACACTCTGGTTAAGGATTACTATAAAAAATTAAAAATAACCTTGTCGGGGGGAAATTCCCTAGGGAACGATTGGCATAAAAAAAATCCCCATTTAATTCAGGAACTATTCAACCTCAACGAAACAAACCCGTCTCTCCCCATAGAAGAATTGGGCAAAGACGTTCCCCTCAAGAAACATGACGTTCTAGTTTTCGAATTCCGAAAAGGGCTAGGACCGAATCACGTTGGGGTTTATATTGGTGACGGAACTCTCTACCATCACCCAAGAAATAAGTATCCAACCATAGAGAAGCTAGGAAAACACCACTTAGCTAAAGTGTGTAAGGTATATAGGCATAAGGAGTTAAATGAATAAGGTAAAAGTTAAACTGCACGGAATTTTAGGAGAACAAATGGAACAAAACGAATGGAGTTTTGTTGTCCAAAATGTAGGGGAGGCTGTTAGAGGAATTCAAGCTACCTGTAAAAGTTTTTATCCTGCTTTACTAAAAAATGACAAAAAAAATATAAAATACAGGATTTTAATAAACGGAAAGGATTTTATAGCCAGCGACCCCTCCAAACTTAACACTAGAGAAGGATTAAAAAACTCAGAATTATGTATGAATAAAATATCAAATCTTAAAACCCTAGATATTATCCCAGTCATAGAGGGGTCTGACGATTGGATGGATTGGCTAATGATTATCGTGGGAGTTGCTTTAATTGCTGTGGGGGGACTGGCCATAGCCGGAGGCGCGGCTTGGGCAAGCACGTCAGGCATGATGGTCATAGCCGGTATCGGACTAGTGGCGGCAGGAGTGGCTAATTTATTAACGCCCGACCCCGAATTTGATGACTTTAGAGAAGTAGAAGGGGGAGGGAGGCCTCCCTATATTTTTTCGGGCCCTCAAAACGTCGTGCAAGAAGGGGGCCCTGTTTTTGTTGGTTACGGCAGGCTGCTTGTAGGAAGTCAAGTTGTCCAAACCACAATAGACTACTTTGATGAAGATGCTGGGGTAGATAAAAACAAAGACTCCTCAGGAGGTGTAATTTGGGGAGAAAGAAAGTACGGGTTAAAATATAATATTCCTAATATCGAAGGAACAATAAGCACCAGAATGGAACCGGAAGAATAAAAATGGGAGGCGGAGAAGAAACACAAGCACGGCCCGTAATAGTTGATCAGGCAGGGGTATCTTTTCCCGACAAGGGAGATAACCTGTATGTCTCCAGCGCTGACGCTGAAATAGCTGATCTTCTATGCGAAGGAGTTATAGAAGGTTTAGTAAGCGGCAAATATACCTACGAAGGTAACGTGAATCAAACCGGCTATAATAGTGCGGTTTACACCGCCTATCAGGCCACAGGAATAGACAATAATTATGATACTGATTTAGGCTTCTTGCAGTCTGTTTACTGGAATGATGTTCCCGTGGTGGATTCGAATGGGTTTTATAACTTTACCAATATTAACATTGAATATGTTAAAGGGGATCCAGCAGGAAGCCTTCCGGAATTAAGTAGTAAACTCCCAGCTCAGGAAACACTAGACCTCAGCGTATTAAGAACCATCGGGGAAAGACTTTATGGAATATCAACCCAAGGAGGGAGCTCCCCTACTGAACGGACTACTTCTGACAAGATAGTTACCGATGCCGCAATAGACACAGTGGCTAAAACCTATACTATCCTCAACAAGGAATGCTCAAAAATTCAAGTAAGAATAAAAGTCGCAGGATTATACGAAAACATTCGAAGCGAAAACGCCCCCAAAACTTATGAAGACAGTAAGGAGCTTAAGAAGGGTCACGTAGCTTCAACAGGCTACGGAGATACAAAAGCGCGTGCGGTAGAATACTGGATATACTTCAAACCGCTTTTCGACCAAAGATTCATTAGTGTAGCGAGTGGAGAGGAAGGTAAAGAAGTACAAACCAAAGACATTAAATGGTCGTCGCCACGTAAAGAAGTCATTGAAGGTAAAATAGAGCAAATATATATCAGAAACACCACAATAGATCTTAAATCAGACTATGTTTACGACCCGGCATTTTCAGGATGGACTATTAAAATTATAAGGGTAACTCCCGAATCTCTCACCTCCTACCTAAGGAACCCAACTTATGTGGATTCTATTGTCGAAATTTACGGAACCAAACTAAGACACCCTTATAGTTCAATGGTATACTCCAAGTTTGATGCTGAATTTTTTACCCGAATTCCGGCGCGTTCTTACGACACTAAACTAATAAAAGTTCAAGTCCCAAATAACTATGACCCAATAAAGAAAACTTACGGCATAAGTGACGCCTTAAGTCTAGACCTACTTGACGGAGATGGGAATGCCGCCGTATGGCCCCAAAGCGTAAAAGTAAAATCTCGCCTTAGGAGCGGTCAAGTGGTTACGTTCGAAGGGGGAGGAAAATTTACGTTAACCCAAAACACTCCCGACATAACCTATCCAACCAACTTTTATCAAAAGCCCAATACTCACACCCTCTTGCATTTTGACGGAGAAAACGACGCAACCTCTACAAGCGACTCAAGTACTTACCAAATACCCATCGCTTTAAATGGAAGCGCTAAACTTTCCACAACACAAGAAAAATTTGAACCTTCCAGCCTTTACCTAGACGGAACCGGAGATAGCGCAACATTAGGAGCAAGCAACGGTTCTTCATTTGCGTGGAGCAATTCCAGCTGGGGAATTGAATGCTGGGTAAGACCAGACAGTGGATCTTTATCTGCTGACCGGATGGTTTTTGATTCGGGCGGGGTAATTTACATACAAACAAACACGGCTGGAAAAGTAGTCTTGCGTGCCAAAGACCAGACAACTGGCAACCAGTTTTTAAGTATCACTACCACCCAAGCCCTAACTGTAAACACATGGCACCACATAGCGGCTGTAAGAAATGGTAACGACTTTAAAATTTATATAGATGGAACGAGTTACGCAAACGCCACCGCAACGAACACTGTCAAAACCGCTGCTGTAGCTTCTACAATAGGAGAATATGAGGCGGGTTCTTCACAGTACTTCAAAGGATACATGGATGAATTCCGCATAACAATCGGAGAAGCCCCTTATACTGCGAACTTTACACCACAAACAACAGCCTTCCCTAACCCTTATCTCATTACTAATTACGGTGCTCTTACTGGAACTGTTCACTCAAACCAAACAGGGGCCACAACCGAAGGCTATTCAGAAGGAACTGATGATGACAATTTTTGGGATGGAGGTTTCAAGCAAATAGAAAACTGGCCCACGACTTTAGCCCTACCTCTTGGAGACCCTCAAATAACAAAAGAATGGACAGATAACCCAGCATGGGGCTTCTATGACCTTCTCACCAACCCGCGCTATGGTTTGGGGGATTATATTGATACATGCCAAGTCGACAAATGGGCTCTTTATGAAATAGCCCAGTACTGCGATGTTCTAGTCGACGACGGTTACGGCGGCATAGAACCACGGTTCACAATGAACCATATAATAACCTCAAGAGAAGAGGCGTATAAGGTTATTAATGATTTATCTTCAATTTTTCGTGGTATTGCATATTACTCCAATGGCCTTATACACCCCGTACAAGACGCTTACAAAAAACCCATCTACCAATTTAATAACACCAACGTCGTAGAAGGAAATTTCACATACGCTTCTTCGGCCAAAAAGACCCGACACAGCGTCGCTTTAATTAGGTACATCAACAGAAGAGATTTTTACAAACCTGCTGTAGAATATGTGGAAGACGAAGAGGCTATCAAAAGATACGGTATCAGGGAAATACAAACAACTGCCTTGGGCGCTACCAGCCGGGGCCAAGCAAGAAGATTTGGTACATGGCTGTTGGCGAGTGAATTTGAAGAAACCGAAACCATTTCTTTTTCAGTAGGTCAAGACGGAGCCTATCTTAAGCCGGGAGATATTTTTCAGGTTTACGATCAATATCGTACCCCATTGAAGTTCGGGGGACGGACAAACAATGTGGAGAAGAATGATGGGGTTGGTAATAATTTAGCGGCGGCCCCCAACACCGTAAGTTACACAAACCAAGGGCTGACTTTTCCCGCAGGACAAAACGGATCGGTTACGGGGAATAGTGTCACCATTGATAACGCCGTAAGCTTTGACACAGACCAAGTATATAAATTCTCCCTACTTACCCCTACCTATTCCTACGACGCCACACAAATTTCCGACATGGATTCGGACGACATTAGCCAAATAAGAAGGCCCCAAATCCAAAACCTATATTTCTTAGGAGGCCACACCAGAACCGTAACAGGTACTTACCATTCTGACTACCAACAAGGGGGAAGCGGAATTTGCACACAAATTTACTTTCATACAGGCTTAGAATTAACCGACGGAAGTGTTATAGGTACTGGAAATCAACTAGATTTCGATAATTATGTAATAACTGGATACACCAATAACTATATTCAAGGACCAAAAGGAGATATCACGGAATCTTATTCGGGAGGGTGCTTCTCTGGCCAGAATCTAATATGGAGCCTTGAACCAAATGATCCCAACAACCCCAAATTAATAAGTGGAAACTTTTCTAATTATAGAGCTATTAATATTTCCGAAAACGACGACAACTCCACCTACAACATTTCCGCCCTAGCTTATTCGACAGGAAAATATTCAAACGTTGAATCACGCCAGTCCTTTGTGTCCCCCACCTACAGCAAGCCTATCCATTGGCCTTATATCGAGATCGGGGGCACCAAAAAAACCAAAGACGCTTATTCAATAATAAAAGGTTTTCCTCAAGAATATGAAAAATCCGAAAAACCAATCAACGGGCAAGATTTTCAATATCCCACTGTTGAAATTAGGTTTCCTGAAGCTGGGGCGAAGCTCCTAGAATCAGCGCAAGGTAATAATAAAGAGTTTTCAGTAGATCCCCTTACCACAAATCCCTCCAAAACAACTTACCTTATTTGCCACCATGCAGCAAGTCCTACTGAAGCGGGGTTTGGTCTTGCAGGACTTAGCATAGCCAATGCATCAACTCTCTTCGCCGCTACAGATACAACCCTTTACAATGTATCATCGAATGCAGATTTTCAGAAATTCACCAAAGACCCCCTAGGTAACAGCAGAGAATATTTTATTGTTCCCGGCAATTATTATGACGCAAACGATCCGGAAAACTTTTCTCAATATATCGACGCAACAAAAAAGCCCCAAAACGATATGTTAGCAGGTTATTTCTTTGAGGCGCTGCTGCAAAAAGACGCCAACCATTGGTTTGCAGTCTTTGCGCTCAACAACAATGTTCGTTCGGAAAACGCAGTAATAGGGCTCATTCCGGGAACCAACTACAACGGTTTAGCTACCCCACCTCCGGGGATAAGAGATAACCAACTCATTGAAACAGAAGTTTTTTCTCAAATAAAATTAGTTGAGATAAGCGATCTAACAACCCAACAACTACCCACCGATGCGCTTCATGATAATAGACTAAACAGGCTCGAATCAACAGAACCAACCTTTACTTGGCAAATCGGAGATGCCATAAAAACCTTTGACGACCAAGATAATCGGCTTTATATTCCTATCCCTTATAATGACTATAGGATAACTATAAGAAAGCACCAAAAGGGCTCAGTTCCTAGTTCCCATATCTTTGTAGAGCTAACTGGACAGAGTAATCCGGCGGCAGAAGGAAGCTTTACGTTTTTTAAAGAATACAATGACCCCAACACTATAGTAAGCCTCGGAGAAAATCCTGATTCCAACATCAAATGGTACGACGCTAATGGAGAAATAACCGCTGTCCAAAACGAAATAGAATGGTTTCGCTCGGATACAAGTGGAATTCTTCTTAGAAATGCCCCTAACGATTACCCAATAAGGGAATTTGATATCGTAGTTGAGGCTCATGACTCAAATGGAGTTACAAGTGCTGGAGGCGCGAATGGTGTCGGTCACATATGGAACAACACTATAATTCCCCATGCTGAAGAGGGGTACGGGAGTGAGCAGAACGGCTTTGACAAGTTTTCAGCTCAGCTTGCGGTTCCAAGTGGTATCACTTTTGGCTATGCCCCCTATATTACCGGAAGACAAGGAGCCAAAAAACAATTTCTAATCTCTGAAGAGGCCTACGTTCGACAATATCCCTATTTGGCAACGGCTGCCGTATATAGTGACGGTACACTTTCTCTTTCTTTCGAACCATCAATCGATGCGGCAGGAAACCGAGTTACAGCTGAAAATGATTTAAGGGATGTTTTTTCGGATGTGGCTGGTATAGTTTATTACTATACGACTGGAGACAATACGGTGGTAGACCAACTTGACGTAGACACGGCACAAGTCAACTACCTGCCAAACAATCTTTCCCCCATTTTTGAACTCCAGACCGCAAACGTTCTTGCAGCCAAGGTCATAAACGTAAACAGTGCTAAATATACCAATCTAGACTTAGGCTTTCAGGGTAACGCTAGATTCGATAATGTGGATGGAGTTTATCAAAACTGGGATTACGATGGGGAAAATCCCCAAGTCCCAGCCATATTAAAAAAGGTTGAAGGTGCGGAGCTCAAGCATAAGTATTCTCACATTCATAGAAACTATTATATTCTTCCCGGTAATGTAAACCCCGGAGACATAAGAATTCCTTTCCCGAAGATCGGTCTTGGGGGTGTCCAGAACATAAGACTAACTCTTGCGTTTTTCGACAACCTTTCTCTTTCTCAACATTTTACTTCCGACGGAAGACCAAAAACCAAAACAGTAAACAACCCTAAAACAAAGGACACCGATCAAGCGGTACCCACTATATTCGGAGACAACAGCATGGCATTTTCCACCATCCCACAACAACTTTTTGGGGATAGACAAACATGGTATGAAGGGACAAAAAATGGTAAGCTCTTTACCGAAGAACCGGGACACCCCATGTTACTTATGGAACAAAGTGTGTTGGCAGAAAGTGAACGAGCCCTGCATTACCGAGCATGGTTTGATGTAACTATAGATCCCGGAGAAGGTCCTTGGTTTACTGAGTTCACAAGCAATCTATGGTGTTTTGAATCATTTTATTGGAATGGTAACAGTTTAAATTTTAATGCGGATTTCGATTATCGGTATAAAGATGTACCGCTGAATCCTGACGACGGGGGTTGGCGATCGGCCAATAGTACTTATAACGAAGCTCTTCCCATCGCTTGGTTCGAACGTGTTCCCAATGACCTGCCTCACTGGTGGAATTCATCAACTAGGTCTAACGCTAATACAAGAAGTCCTGCTGTTGCCACCTATCGAGGACCTCACAGACCAAACATGTCTGAGACGGTTACGAAAGACACCCTTCATACACAGTGGGGGGGAGAACCCAAAGGGGGCCCCCAAGAAACAGATGGTGACAATGGTAATAAGCCTTATTTGGAATCTACAACATCCCAACCTAACGGGCCTTACAGCCACGGCGATGCCCCTCCGACATATTATTCAATAAATGGCGCTGATGCCGCAGTCACGAGAAAAAGATTAGTGCACAAGACGTCCTCTGTTTTGTATCCACCCAAGGTGAAGTTGAAAGGTTTTTCAAAAATTGAAGTGACCGACATTCAGATAAGCCCGACTCACCAATTCGCGGAGTCCTGCTATGTAACACTCACTCTCGAAAAACCACTGGATCCGGCCTTTTATAGTGTGGATGTAGAATTCTATCAATCAAACATGTCTTGCCCACTCGTTAATGTGGGGGGCGATGGAACCAACATTAACCTAAGGGACCTAGCGCCTGCCGATTTCCCGATAAAAAGTTATGTATGTGAAAAAACAGAAAACCATGTCAAATTCTTTCTTTCCCCCTTTTACGTAGGGGGTAATTCTGGCGGAGGACCAGCATTAACAGAGGGCCTTCAAAAAGAAATGGAAGAAGGAACCTTTATCTTACATTATATAAGTCAGCAGGATGAGGGTGGTAAAAAAGAAAAGCATAGTTGGGATTATATCCCTCCGGGTGTGTTTGAAATAGAACCATTTGAACCAGAAGACTTTCAGTATCAAGCCGACACGCGGAGAGATTATTGGTATATCACAAAAGTTCCCAAAAACGGAAAAGGACTAGGTTTCTCAACTAAAGAAACCGTGAAAGAGGTTGGCGACTGGGTTGCCCCACATAATAAGA
>Ga0098059_1001349_pt1 | contig 12448 bp, 30 predicted proteins | sample 20_taG_FD_92580 | JGI IMG/M metagenome (GOLD analysis project Ga0098059, IMG submission 92580) | Marine viral communities from the Subarctic Pacific Ocean - 20_ETSP_OMZ_AT15318 metaG | ecosystem: Environmental > Aquatic > Marine > Oceanic | place: Subarctic Pacific Ocean | collected 2015-01-19
ATATACCAATAAACGGGATAAGTAATAGAAACATACTTAGACTAGGAACAAGGAATAGTTTTCTTGCCTTAATCATTTTTCAGTTAGCCAACTCCATTCAGGTCTTTCCTCATATTCAGAATCAATCAACATAATATTTCCTCAATTATATTATATATTGATTTACACATAGGACATTGAACAGTATTTTTTGTTCCTCTTTTCTTTATCCATTTCATGTGTTTTTCACAGTTAGGACATTTATCGGGAATCATTTCAAGTCCTCTACATATATTGGACATTCATGACATACTCCTGACATATCACTATCATCCATAGTTTCAAGTATAAAACATTCAGGTCGTCTTATTGTTTTACAAATTCTACAAATATGTTTTGACATTATTTCAAGTCCTCAATTCTACCCATAGCAACATAGTCGTTATAACATAATTGACAATCTATTTTTTCATTTTTACTGCTACATGGATCGCCATATCCACAATCAAATGTTACACCACAAGTCCTGCATATATGGTCACTCATTTTATTCTCCTTATAAGTTCAAAAGCGTGTGCATATCCCTCGGCAAGTCCGTTATAATATGCGTGATCTTCCGTACTTATTTCCCTTGAAATTGAATCTTTGTTCGCTGTATCTCTTGCTTCTTTTAATATATCCTTTATAGTTTTCAAGTGTAATCGATCTTCTCTATTCATTTTTAATTACCTCAAATGTGATCTTAAATAATTCACCGTCAATTTTTTGTATCATAGCACCAAAGTCTTTTTCAAACCAATCAATATCTAATGTATCTATTGTTATTTTCATATTACACTATACTCATTACTTAATATAAATCTTTATTTTCCAATCTCATTTTTAATATTCTAAGTTGAATATCATATCCTTTTTTTAAACGTGCATGAGATTGCCAAGTTTTACGTTTAGGATAACAATTTTTGTTACAATATATATTCAATGACAATGAACCGCAAGTTTTACATTCAACTTGTTTTGTTCTTTTTGTACTTTTTCTATTATTGTTATTATATTTATCCTTACATTTTTGACTACACCATGTTTTAGGTCGCCCATAATCTCTTTGAATTTCCTTTCTACATAATTTACATTTGTTATCTCTTATTTTCATTTTTTCTCTTTTTTAATTTGTCTTTTACATATAATATTATAGTTTCATTTGTGTTAAGATCCATTTATTATTGATCGCAGTTTCTACATATAAACCCTTTTGTTATATACAATATCAAGTTCTGATCTTCTGTTTCTTTTTTACATTCGGTGCAGATCAATCTTCGTCATAATCCTCGTCTTCTTCTTCTTCGTCTTCCTCATATCTTGCTTTAAGGTATGAATCTATAAGATAATTTACGTCAGGCATTAGTCTAAGTCATACCTCATATCTTCATAGTTTGATATATAATCCTCATATTCGTCTTGTTCCAATTCTTCATTTCTTAGTTCTGTATATTTTGCTTGACATTCGGTACAACGCCACACATAAGGAACAGATTTTATAATTTTGTCACACCATGAGCAAAACTCAAATCCCATTGGGTTTAATATATTTTTGTTTATTTTATGTTTGGCTTTGCACTTTAGTTGGTGTTTTGTTTTATAACTTAACATTTTATATTCTCCATTTTTATACAATCACAATCTTTAGTACTTAATGATTTTTCTTGATTATCCCATGATTTAGGCATTATATTGAGTGCAGGTATGTTATTAGAATTTGGCAAGTCCTTGAAATTATATCCACGATTGGTTGCTTCATTTACAAGTTTAATATGTCTATATACAAGTGCATTAAGATTATCTCTAAACCTGACAGTTTCGGGGTGTTTTGAGTAACCTTTTTTATTATTAGTAATAACTGACCATACACATAATGTTTCTCTATGTTCTGCTAACAAATGCTTTTTGCATAGTCGACTAGGATCTATTTCATTCCAAACTCTCATGTATTATATTATCAGTTGTTTAATATAAATCTTTACTCAAATTCTTTTATTATAGAACCAACTTTCTCTACTGATACTTTACTTAATTCGTTTTTAGGATTTGCTATATATTTTTTCAAAACATTAACTGAATCAACAAGTCTTAAAGGCTCATATTCTTTTAATAGTTTAAGGTTTTGTCGTAACATTCCCAAGCCCTCGTTTGTAGGATCTTTGGCTAATCTGATCTCCCAATTCTTGTGTGCAGGACAAGAAGCACAACCCATTCTTTCCATATTATGTGCCTTGTATGCAGGATTTTTTGGGATATTATATCGGGAATAATACTCGTATATATCCCCCTTAGTCCAAAAACTTAACGGAGTAACTGCTCTTATATGATAAGGAAACAAAGTAGTAATAACATAACTTCTACACCTTTGTAGAACTGACATAGCCCTCATTCTTGATTCCTCAGCTCTTGTTCCAATGAAATGACAATCATATCTTTCTTCCACAGGCAGTTTCTTCAAGAAATTCTTCATAGATTTCTTTTTTAATATATTGCAACATTCAGGTGTCTTACCTTTACTACCGCCCATTTCTTCAGCAGTTTTTTTATTTTTACCCCTTGTTGATCTAAAACTTGGCAAGTGCTTATATTTTTTGGCAATACTCCAAACCGTTTGTTGTTTGCCCTCTTTATCTACCGGTGGCTTAAACATTCTAAACTGTTTTTCAATTCCAAATAGATCTGTAATGGTTTTCCAATATGCTTTTTCTTCCTTGAATGTGTTTAAAGTATCATTCAAAAACATATCAGGAATTTCACAACCTACATTTTCGGAAGCCCTAATTGCTAGGTGCATTAAAACAATGGAATCCATGCCAAATGAAGTGGCAACAAATGTCCTTTTATGGTTCTTTAAATGTTGTTCCATTATGTATAATGTTTCTTTTTCCTTTTCTTCAAAGGTTTTCTTTTGATTATAAAATAATTCAAACGGGTAAAGTATGAAAGTTTTAGCGTTTAACGACTTTGCTTTTTTTTCTTCTGATTGCTTGTGAAATTCTTCTCTAGCAACAGGATCAAATAATCTCATATTATCGTCTAATTCGTAGTCGTCTTCCATTATAATACTTAGTATTACTACTACTTATAAATTTATGGTGCAGGTTTTGTTACAATACAAACATATATATTAAACATACACTATACTATTGTTATCAAGCAGAAAGCTATATGTCGAGTCATTCTCGATAGGTTTAACACACCGATAATCAGGAGCTAAAGTGTTAATGCTTGACGTAAGTATGAGAAGACTATAATTCTCAAAAATCAACCATAGACAGTATAAAGTCTATAAAACCGTAAACACCTAGCGTGAAAGGCAAAGTGGAAAAAACCACTTTAAAAATTACCCCCTAAGTTTAAGGGATTTCTCTTTTGGGGGTTATTATTAATTAAAATAAAAAACTCTCAGTATAACTTAACATATTCTGCACCACCAGAAATTCTGAACTAAAAAACATACTCTCCTGCACCACCAGAAAAACACGGATATATTATGTTCCTCTGATGTTATATATTCATCATGATGATCATCTTGCTGGTATTGTTCGTTCAATGGTTCCATATATAGATGCAAGGTTCGCAAATGCTGGAACAAAAGATGATGCATGGTTCCATATATAGATGCAAGGTTCGATATATTGTTCGTTCAATAAAATTTTTTGGAACAAAATTTTAATTTTTAGGCGTATATATATTTTAATTGTTCGTTCGATAAAAATTGTTCGGTAATATATTGTTCGTTCAATAAAATTTTTTGGAACAAAATACACCACAGGTTTCTGCACAACAATAAATAAAAAAAATATATAAAATTCTTAGTTGATATTTCTTTGATCAAATGTTATAAACTCGTTAACTTGATTCCAACAAGGCTCACAAAGAAAAAAAACACCTTCTTGAATACAGTTTGATCTATCTTCGTTACACTTGTTACAAGTGCCTTTTTGATCAAATTCTTCTTGACTCATTAATTACATATTGTTTTTTTAATATAAATATCTTTGGATTATTTATAATCTATGTCGTCTTTGTTATTTTCCAACATATTTGCCAAAATAAAAGCTATGGTTTTGTCCAAGTCAGCAATTATAGTTTGCATTTCTTCTTCATTTAAGCCAAAACTTTTACCGGCTTGGTGTATAAGTTTTGATTTGTTGGAACCTGATATGGTATCAATCATAGTCAATGCACCAAACAAAGTACAAAACATTTCTTTGTCACTTATCATATAAATTGACCACCATTGTTATTATTTTGACTTTCATAACTCATATCAAAGTCTTCGCCATATTTTAATATATCTTGGCATAACTGTTTGGAAGGTTCCCATTCGTCTTCGTCATTTTCTCCGTCAGATTTTACTTCAATATCTGCACCAAAATGTTTTTTGGCTATGATCAAGGCACAACATACCGATATATCATAGGGTTTTCGTGCAGTTTTGCAACAGGAGAAAAGTTTAGAGCTGTTATCGTCTTTTTGATAATCCTGTATATCTTTCTCTACTCTAGAAAAATAAAAGGTTTCATGGCTATTTTCGCCAATACCATTCAGGAACAACTCGTCACTATTTATATAAAATTTTTGATCCGTTGTGCTATCTAATTCCTTATAAAAATGTGGTAAGACTTTAACAAAATCATTTGCAAAATCAAACCATTTTTTTTGGGATAATGTTGGCTCTTTATACCAATAATGAGTATAACCCATTATACATACCCCTCAATTTTAGGTAAAATATCTTTTATTGACTTTTTACATATTTTGACCTGCTCTTGATTGTGTTTTAGATATTTTTTTATGCCATTATATACTAAAATATCACTATATTTTTTAAGTGGTATTTTACCAAAACTTGACAAAGTTTTGATTACTGCACTTTGGTTTTTATATCCAATTTGATTCCAAGAGTGAGAGCTGTTAACGTCTTGGCTCCAACCGTCACTACCCCACGTTTTTTTAAGTTGTGTAGTTTCGATTATTTCTACTCTAGCCATTAAATCAACGGTATTCCAAATATATTTGGCTTCAGTTCTTGTTAATATATGTGAAGACATTTAAAAAATTATCTCCATTTTCTTAACATTACCTTCTTTATCTTTGGTCACATATACAGGGTAAGAACCGTCACCATGTCTTGTGCGAGTCATTACACCATTATACATTTCACAAGGTAAACTTGTATCTTTATGGAATATTTTATCGCACAAATCATTCCATTTATCAGGCAAATTCCACCCTTTAGCCTTGTTTGTATTGTCTATATATGGGAAATATGGATTGCTTTTATCGGGAGTTTCCCTTACTGTTTGACCGCCACAATATAGTGCAGGACTAGATTTTATATAACATGGATCACCAATAAAAATCATGCCACTATCCACGCCACAATGACCAACAAGTTCTCTAGCCATTAGTCAAAGCCCTCAAATATAATAGGTTTTGCCAAATCGGTTTTGCTCAAGTCCTCATTTTTAAATATACTTCGGATCAAGACTTGATCAGTTCCGTCTTCGTGATATTTTTTATCACAATCGGTGCAGTATAACCAACCCTCGTACCAACTAAGATCTTCGAGAGCAACAAATTTTTGGTCACTTACTTGTTTATTACATACGTCACATAATAAACACTCTTTTGGGATTTCTGTAAATTCCATACTATACTATTATAATACTTTAATATAAATCTTGTTATATTATAGGTTCCTAAAAACATATTATATAAGTCTTAAAAACCGTATGGTTATTCCGTATAGTTTTAACTGTTCTGCCAACATTCAACAAATAAAACGTCTAATATATCCTTGTTAGATTTTTTACTTTTTGATATTTCGGGGGAAGTTTTATGATATAATTCTAAGTGAGATAATCTAGTTTTAATATTATATTCCCTGCACAATCTACAAAAGTGAGGTAATTTTCTCATTATATATCCCTTGTTTTTTGCCAACAACTTAAACAAATTTCAACGTTTTCTTTTCCACGCCTTACATATATAACGCCTTTTTCTGTTATAGTTGTTCCATTACAATCTATACAAATGTTATTCATTTTTATTTCTCGTTTTAACTGCAAGTTCTGTTATATATTCGTAACCGCTTGGGTTATCTGCTTCACGCCAAATTGAAATATATATTGAATCTTTTTTAAAGTCTAAATCTACTATTCTTTTCCCGTACTGCACCGTTTTTTTCATTACAGAACCTCGTATATATCTCCGGTTTCAGGAACAATCGCAAAGTTTGATCCATTATCAAAACTGCACCAAATTTGGGTAAATCCATTGTCAAAATTTACTCTTTTAACGTCATAAACTGTGCCTATATATTCATTATTTACTAAATCAGTATAAGGATCATTAGTTTTTACTAACTTAACACGTTTTCCAATTAAACTTTCAATATAATCTTGATTCATTATTGATCAATCTCCATTCGATCATATATTTCCTCGTAATTTTTCAACCACTCAAGAACAATAGGATCTGCTTCTTCCTGTGTAAGTCCAAATCTTTTCTGCACATATATACCTGAATTGAGCATATTAGGTGCATTATTGCTTACTTGTAATCTAAAAAGATATTTAAAAACCCTATCTTTATCAAATCCGTCAAAATAAGGCATTATTTAAACTCCTCTTGGAAAGTTTTTACGTTGTCTTTTTCCATTTTTTCAATAGTGTTTTCAACGGTATTATATATCGCATTTAATGTTAATTGTTTTAATAATGCTATTTTATCATGATCGTTTAAATTTGCAGTATCTATTAATTCTTGGATCATACCATGTAACATTATGGTTCGTTTTGGGTTTTCTACGTCTTCAATATTTATATCACCTAAATCATGATATGCTCTTTGAGTAGCTGAACCTTTTACGTTTTCTTTCATTTGATCTTCAATGTTAGACATATTATTACTAGTATCAAAGTTATTTATATTTCTTTTGTTTTTTGGTGCAGATTCGTTGGAACCTTCAAAACATTTTTTACAAATCTTTAAGTCATTTTTTGGGAACCAATCATGAGAATATATGTATTCTGCACATATATCGCATTTCATTTTAAATCTTCTCGCATTTTATTCAATTCTTTATTTTCTAAATTATCTAAATTCTTTAAACTATTATAATAAATATAATTTAAAGTAATATTTTTTAATAATTTTTCAGTATCTTTAACACTAAAACCGTTTAATAATTTTATAATACTATCTCTAGTTTTCTCTATTTTTTTAGCATTAGTAAAAACATTAAGATCACTAAGATCTTGATAATTTTTATAACAATTTTCTAAAGCTTTTTTCTCTTTTAATCCTTTTAATTCTTCATTCAATTTTGATTTAACCTCTCTATTGCTTGAATTAGATTTTTTTGTAATATTTTTTCTATTGTTTTAAAGTCCTTAGATTCATACATACGATTTTTAAATATTGATCTCATTTTTTCGGTAATATCTGAAGTTTGAGATCCGCAATATTCCCAATTTTGATAAAACATAGTAAAAAAGTTGATTTTATCATTAGTCATTTTTACAATTTGTTTTTTAACCTCATGCTGAAGATCTTCATAGCCATAATTGCAAGATTCAGGCAAACCATCTGTGAACAATATAACTAGTTTTTTGTCTTCACTTTTTCTTATTTTATCGTGGACATAATTTAAAACTAAATCAGTAGGAGTAAGGCGATCAATATCGTCAGGAACAATATATTTAACGTCTTCAATTTTATTTATTTCTTGTAATTTTACATGGTGACCTAATCGATTAGATCCTGAATATGCTATAACTTTAAAGTCTATAAATGGGCATTTTTCGAGAGCTTTAAAAATAGTTGCGGTAATATTTCTTAAGTTATCTCTGGCATAAGTCATTGATAAAGAAGAATCTACAACAAAATAAACAGTTAAACCACGTTTTTCAATGTCTTCAGCAAATAAATTCAAGTTTGGTATTTTTTTAGCCTTTCGATCTACTCTAAAATTTATGTACTCCTGCACATCTAAAATACCGCTTTGTGTAAATTCTTGATCTACTTTTCCTTTTACTTTGTTTAATGTATCTGATAATTTATTTGCTAAATTTTGATTAACTTTAAAATTTTCTGTATTTCTTACTTTAAAAGAAAAAAGATCGCCTGATAATGTCATTATTCAAAGATCTCCATTATCAGGTCTTTTACTATTTCCTCATGATCAGGATCGTCATATTTAGCAACTAATGTTTGATTTAATGCTCTATTAATGGCATTAGGTATGTTATCAGCTTCTAAATCTTCCAAAATTTCTAAAAATGAAATTTGGGATCTAGTTGAAAAAACTACGTCATTAGCAATAGTATTATTATTTGCTAAATCTTCTAAACGATCACACAAGCGAATCAAATTATGCTCTAAATCGTCACTAATACTAAACTTTGAGTAAATTTTATGTTTTGTATCTCGTGACATTTTAGGCATTTTGATTATTGAAAAACGATCCTTAAATTCAGGATTTAATGGATTTGTACCGGCATAAGATTGATTCATGGTTCCAACGATTATAAATTTAGAACCTTTATTTTTACTTAATCTGCCAATATTAGGCAAATCAATAAATCCGGTACTATCTCCAATTCCATTAACATTTTTTTGGATTTTATCTCCTAAAGTGTTAATTTCGTCTAATAGGATCATAGCTCCATTTTCATATTCATTAGCCGTTAACATGGCTTTTGTTAACATACCCGCTTCAAATTTGATTTCGCCTTTTTCGTCAAAAGTTTTAGATCCGATTAAATCCGCCATTCGCATATCGCTAGAGCATGATAATTTAAAAATTGCCATGTTATGCTCTTGAGCGTATTTTATAGCTAATTCAGTTTTTCCGCTTCCTGCACTACCTTTCATTATTACGTGTTTTAACATATCACAAGATCGATAAAAATCGTCTTTTTCGTTTTCTTGTGCGTAATAATCTTTTGAAGTTTTAGGAATATTAACGGTATAATCAAAAGGTATTATTGAATCCGGTATTTTTTGAGATTCAAAACCTTCAGATCGTGCTTTTATTCGTTGTATTCTTAATTCTTCTTTTTGTTGTGCTAATTCTTCAGCTTTCTTTTTAGCTAAAGCAATTTTTGCTTTCTCTAATTCTTCAACTTGTGCTAATTCTTCAGCTTTTGTTTTGGCTAATTCTTCAGCTTGAATTATTGCTAATTGTTGCTTTTGTCTTAATTCTTCTTTTTGTTTTTCTAAATCAGAATCGCTCAAGTCAGCGGAACAATCGGTTTGATCGTTTTGTTGTGTTTGATCGTTTTGTTGTGTTTGATCGTTTACTTGTGGTTTTTGATCATGAGAATTTTTTTGATTCATAAATGATTCAAATCCGGTAATTAGTGATTTATTCAAGTTGTAAGATCCTTTTGATTTGATACTTATGCCAAATCTTGAATAGAATACTTTACTAATTGATTCTTCAAAATTACCCTCATTAAAAAAATTCATGAATTTTTCCATTATTGAAAAACTAGGTTGAGAATTTTTTAAATTCTTTTGATCTATGTATTCCCTAATTTCACTATATTGGATTTCTCTTAAAGTCATTACTTAACCCCCGATTAAATGATATATAATAATATGGTTTTACGGTGCAAAAGCCGGTTTTTTTACGCCTAAAAAATATATCAAAATTCGGGTATTTTTTTAAAATATATAAAAAATAAAAAATTGTAGGCTTTAACAATAATAGCCGGTATTTTTTCCATTTAATTCTAAGGTTTCCATTTTTGCCATTTTTGCTTCAATCTTAGAAATTAACTGATTTTTTGTTTTTTGATCCAAATTTGGATTAAAGGAAATTTTTGATATTTCCATTGAATCAATTTCGTAATTATTCATTAATTTATAATTAATTTAGATATTAATAAATAATTTTTATCAGATCAGATTATAGGTTTTTTTGATTTTATTATAATTATTTTTTAATTTTTGTGACTAGAATTTTTTAACCCCTTATTTTATGAGGTTATTAATCTTTAGATTTTTTTTTTGAGATTTGATCCATTTTTGGGTATAATTGATATTGTTTTATCATGGGTAATTGAATAATATTATTTTGTGCCTAGATTTTAATTTTTGTTTATAAATGAATTTTTATTTTTGATATTGTTTGATATTGTTTGATATTGTTTTGATATTGTTTGATTATTGTTTGAAATTAATTATAATTGATTTTTTAAAAATTGTATTAAATGGTTCCAAAAATTTTTTTTGAAATTTTTTTTACTGCACATAGATTTTTTTATAATTCATTTTTTGAAATTAATTATAATTGAAATTTTAATTTAGAAAAATTTTTTGAAAATCGGGTTATTTCTTGGCAGGAACAACTGATTAATTTATTGGTAAAATTGGGATTTATAATTAAAAAATAAAGAAGAATAAGAGAATTAAAAGTTAAGAGAATTTTTTAATTTCTTAGTTGCTATTGGTTTAGCCAATTTATAAAAAACCATGACATTTTGGCATATTGCGTACTTATCAGATTTTGATAAAAATTGGTTTTGTTGTACTTGTGAAATTTGATTATCACAAGAAGTTAAGAAATTATCAATTTCTTTAAAGTCCATTTTTGAAAATATGGATTTTATCTCTTTTTTTGTTGGTAATTTGTCAATATTTCCTACTTCAAATTGAGAAATTTGATTTAAAAAATCAATGATTAAGACCATTTTAAACCAAATTCTCCATTTTTAATTTTTGTTTTGCTTCTTGGATTTCTTCTTTTGTCATGTTGTGATCGTTTTTCATGTGTCGATTTAAGGCTCCTGAATAGCCATAAACCGGATAACCTTCGGAATTTCTGTTTTTTAGGCATTGTTTTACTTGATCTAATCTTGTTTGGTCTTCAGTATCCAAGATAATTTTGCAACATGGGCAAATTTCTTGATTTGTTGAAGTTTTAGAATAATTGAAAGTCATTTTAGATTCTTACCTCTAAAACTTCAATCAATTTTTCTAATTGGGCTTTTGTTGTGTTTTCTGTTAATGTGGATTGAATAAATTTACCACTTTGGGAGATCATGTCTTTTTTGCTTAAGATTTTCCAAACTGGGCAACCTTTAGACATGAAATATTGTTGTCTTGTGTATTTTGCTAAATCAATTCCTCTTTTTGATTTTCCTATTTTTACAAGGACTTTAACGATTTCTTCTTTTGTAATTTCTTCGTTTTTCAATTCAGCTTGTAAGACTTGTACCATAGTAACGAGTTGATAATTTGATTGATCGCAATTTATTTGATCGCACTTATCAAAAATCTCGTTAAAACTTTGGGATTTCATGCTTTTTTCAGGAATGAATTATATATAAAATTATATTCGAAAATTAGGCACGAATTTTGATTTTTTTGATTTTTTCGTGTTTTTTTGTCATTTTCAGATTTTTTTTATTTTTGGGAATTTTTGTATTTTTTCAATTAGTAAGATCAAAAATAGGATCATTTTCAAGGTGCATTTTTTTGAAATTCGTGCCTAATTTTAAAATTTTTCGTGTTTTTTTGTTGTAAAATTCACGCCTAAGAGATCGCAAAATCGGGGATAATTTTAATTAAAAATGACTAGTGAAAACCCTTGGATCGTTGTCCTATTTTCTTTTAAGCTCTCAATGATTGATAATTGCTTTAGGTATCTAGTCAATTTTGATATATTTTTTATTTTATGATCTAAAGTGTTAATTTTTGTTGAGTAAATATATAATTCAATTAAAGCTCGTGTTATTAAGAAATATCAAAATGTTAATAATTGTTATTAAAAATCGGGCAATTAGTTATTAATAAAGGATTTATGTAGAATTATGGTATTGTACCTAAAGCGTACCGTACTTTACGGTTATATATTATATATATACGGTACAGTACCGTAATTTACAGCAGATTTCCACGAGCGATAGGTTTATATATACCCTATTCAGATGCATACATCTAGAACTTATAAACAGAAAAATAGATTTATAAATCAATGTATATATATGAAAAAAAATTAAAATGCAGGAAAATAGATATATAAATAAGTTATTAACATTTGGTCAATTTCTTAATAAGTTATTAACATTTGACTAAATTCTTAATAACAGGCGGGGGTATATTTAAATAACTAATAATAGTAATTAATGTATGTTTGGGGAAAATGTTCAGGTTAAATTAACAGATAAGATTTTTGAACATTGTAAAAGCATAGAAGATTATGACAGGTGTAATCGGTGCAGGATTGTTACTGTATTAATAATGGTTCTATTAAAGAGGAAAATACAATGATTGGGCTTTGCCACAGGTGTTTTGAATCAAACTGTAATACCGAACTAGTCGAGGGTTCTGCAATATGCCTAAAGTGCAGGGTGGTTGGCGAATTAAAACATGACTAAATTATACCACACCTGTGACGACTGTAAGGAAA
>Ga0098059_1001350_pt1 | contig 12447 bp, 18 predicted proteins | sample 20_taG_FD_92580 | JGI IMG/M metagenome (GOLD analysis project Ga0098059, IMG submission 92580) | Marine viral communities from the Subarctic Pacific Ocean - 20_ETSP_OMZ_AT15318 metaG | ecosystem: Environmental > Aquatic > Marine > Oceanic | place: Subarctic Pacific Ocean | collected 2015-01-19
AAGGCAGAAGAGCCTGAGATTTCTCCGGAAGTCGGTGTGTCTACTCTAAACTGTACCGCCTGTTCAGGTCCATCAGCTACATTAACTGCACTGGCAGTGATCCCCGTTAGGTTTGAACCATCGCCATAAAAGGAGGATGCAGACATATTAGACGATGCTGAAATGTTAGTTGTAGCTAACTTGGATCCGTCCCATGTGAGGTTGGCGCTGCCACCAAAGGAGCCGCCGTCGTTGTATTGAACCTGTGTGTTGCCGCCACCCGGAGTTCCTCCGCCGGCGGTTGAGCTACTTACATATGCCCAGCCTTGATTAACTAATGGCATCTTTTATTTTATCCTACGCGTGCTGCTAGAGATCCTGACCAGTTTGATCCGGAAGGGGAGATAGCGAGGTTGTCGATCTTGTTTGTTTCGATACTTGTCAGCCCGGCCATAACTCCAACACTGTTAGAGCCCGAAAGCCAGAGTTCGGTCAACTTAAGCTCCAAAACAGGGGTCGACTCTCCGACACCCAGCTCGATAAATGCATTACCAGCATCAACACCCTTTCGCGAGAATCCTATTTTAAGTGTGCCGCCGCCGGGAACGTTACTAATCATTACCCAGCGAGTTACTGCTGGGAATTCCACACCGGTTGCTGTACTTGCGTTGATTGCGCCACGTGCCCAAGGAACACCGGACACCTCGTAGGCTGCTGAATTGCCAAGTCCCGAATTAAAGTTGTATACTGTCATCACTAATATCTCCGTCTACTAAATAGACCCAACACGGTCGTTTTATCTAAACATTTTTGCATCAAGCTTTCTTTGTCTTTTTGCTTGTTCGCGCATTGCTCTTTTTCTTTTAAGTTTTTTCTTCACAGAAGGCTTGATGTGGTGGTCAGTACGCTCCCTGTATTCTTCTACAATTCTTTCTTTTTTACACTTGCGTATAAAACGACGAATCATTCTTTCTTGTGTTTCGCCGCGGCGCGGTCGAACTGTCACGTTGGTAGCCATTATGTCCTCTACTTTCTTTCTTTCATCTCATTCATATGAGCATTCCAGTTCCGCCCAACAGAGCCAAAGAGATTAGAAATATCTACTCCGGGATCTGCCGGAGCGTGACCAGAGAGAGGTGCTGCAGCTGCTGACGGAGATGCTTGCGCCGGCGCTGGCGTTGTACCTTCAAACAGGTTCACTCCATTATAGGCATTGCCGCCGATCGCGGACATAAGTTTCTTTTTGTGTTCCTTGAGTTTGGTCCTCTGTTCGCCATCAAAAGCGTTGCGCTTCATTCGGTTCATCTGGGGGTCAACTTGGGGCTGCTTCGCCTCCACTATAGTCTGAGGAGTGTTCATGCCCCGGACAACCTCTGCGATGATACCAGAGATTAGCCCGTCTTCCATGAGCGATTCTTTGATACACTCGGTAACGAGGGGTTTGAGGATTCTCTTTAGTTCTGATTTTTTCATTTTACGCCTGCTAATACTTTCATTCTTTTTAGTTGTTTGTGCTCCTTAAGGGGGGCTCTCTTTGCTGCTATGGACTTGGCGTGGTCTATCAGCTTCTGTTGAGCATTCTTGATGATCTGTACAATTTCCGGGGCATCGAGTCCCTTTACCAGTTCGGCGTGGGTGAGGAATGCCTCCTGATCAGCGTCTAAAATCCTGCGGGCCTCTCGCATGCGCTCGTGGCTCCATCCGCGTGCCTGTCCTACGATGCTGTAGATGTGGTGTAGGGTTTCGGCTTCAGCGCGGAAGGTCCCCCACTTAAAGTCTTCACGGGGGACGGAATCGTAAAATTCCTTTAGGTCCTCGTCGTCCAAAGATAAGAAAAATTCATTGAAGTCATCATCGTCTTGGGGGTCAAACGTGTTGCTGTAGTGCTCTTGATCCTCCGGATCTAGAACAGGCTCTGCTGCAATAGTGGCTGTTTGGTCTTCATCATCAGGCGCGCCTACTGGTTCTGTTACAATAGTTGCTGTCTGGTCTTCGTCATCAGTGCTTGCGATAGCGTCGGCGGAGGCAGCGACTTCTTGATCGCTTCCTGCTATGTCCCCTATGTCTAGGTCTTCATCATCCGGAGCAACAACAGGTTCTGCTACAATGGTTGCTGTCTGATCTTCGTCATCAGGGGCGTCTACGGGCTCTGCTACGATGGTTGCTGTCTGGTCTTCGTCTGGTTCGAGGTCAGCTACGGTGGTAATCGAGGGGATAATGTTTTTTACAACCGGACTAATATCCAAAGCGCTGCGGTTGAACAAGCCTAGCAGTTGTTTAAAGACTTTAGGGCTCTTTTGTGCAACAGTATCTAAAAACACTTTAAGCTTGGGAGCATTCTGATGTGTAACTACCACATCTTCCTCGCCGGTGAATAGGCGCTCGTTTTCTTTGATGACAAAGCCTTCGTCTTCAAGTACGCCTGTAAGCTCGTCTACAATAGCCTCACGTTGCGACGGGGTAAGCTCTGCTCCCGACATTTTGGACGCATCGTCCAGCCCCCTAATGATGGTCGCCATCTCGGATGCTGGGTATTCTTTAGATGCCTCTTCCTTGCCGAAGCCAAAGATTTCATTAATCTCTGCCTCGATCAGCTGATCTAACTCGTGCCGTGAAATTCTCATTATTAATCCTCTAGAATGCTATCCATTAAGTTGATAATTTTGTTAGTCTTGGCTACCTGCTCGTTCATGAGCCTGCCTTCAGACAGAGCCATGAAAGCATTCGGTGTGGAAGGCTCGGATACAATATCAAAACAAATCAACTGGAAGTCGTCCTCAACGATAGTCTTACCCATCTGCTCTCGTACAGAGCCCATTCCTCTTGAAGAGATACCCGTTTTTACACCAGATTCAACAAGAGCCTTGAGAATCTGTCCGGAAGGGGTCTCCAGCACTTTGATCTTACCCATGACTGCTGGTCCATCCATCCACACTTCAGTTACCATATGGGAAACGTTAACAAGATTAATGATAGAAGAGTCAGGGTGGTCTAGTTCCCCCAGTGCACGGCGGTCATCAACAACGGCTTTGTACTTTTTAACCTCGCGCTCCATGATAGCGTGTGGGTACACTCGCCCGTTGCCATTCTGGACATCTGCTTCTTGCAGTTTCCCTGTCAGCATCATTCCGCCATTGCGGACAAAGGTTTTCTCGGATTCCGTCAGTAGGTCCTGACAGACGCCGCCTTCGCATAGTTCATAAAATTCTCGGAGAAGTTGTGCCATTGTTTATTCTTCAAGCTCTCCGCGGTTCCGGCGGCGAGTGCGGTCGGTGCTTGAGCCTGCGGCGGGTGTATAACTGCCGCGTATATTAGCTATCTCGTCCTCTTTATCCATCCGTCTTCGCCTCTCAAGATCTGCGATATGGTCTGCTTGTTTCTTATCTCTAGCTGCTTTGGCGGCTCTTTCAGCTTTCTCTTCACGGTCGTGCTTGAGGCTCCGTCTTTTCTTCTCGCCAGCTTCCTTGTCTGCGATGCGGCTGCGGCCTTGATCGGACTTATGATACCTAATTGAATCACTTACAGCGGTGGCTATGCCCTTAGCATTGGCGTCTGTGGGGTATTCTATCATGTGCTTTTCGACACGATCCAGAATTTCATTGGCTTCGGGTCCCGAAAAGCCCGCATCAGCAATTGCACTTTCAATCTTTGGTATGTTCTGATTGAAAAAGTTTTGAGCCTTCTCTTCTTTGCTCTTGAACAGCCCAAAGATCTCCTCTAAAGGAGGTCCATCCTCCAAGCGAGAACCATCATCATTACGATTCACTGTCTCGTGCAAGAAGTATCTTGGGTCTATTCGTTTTACATTTTTTCTGCGTGCCATTGTCTTAATTCCCTTGAAGTTTAAAGTTTAACGTGGGGGCTCTCACCCCCACCTAAAGTATGCTACCGGAGCAGCAACGTCGAACTGGTTGGATCATCCATTTTGTCATGATTTCTCACCTCCCTTATGGACCACTCGGATCCCGTAATCCTCGACTAACATACTCAAAAAGTATGAGGTTCCAGCACTAATGCAACCGCACATGAACGCTGTCATGGGCTGATTACTAAAGCTAAATAGTTCTGTATAGGGACTAATGCCCCACAGAAAGACGCCAACCCAGAATCCCATGCACAAATGGCAATGGAATAAGCGACCGAAGCCACCCATTGATTTGCAGGGTGGGCGGATCTTATTGAAGATGTGTCCGTGTATAATAATAAATGTCATGCCGTAAGCGGCAAGTATAAAATGTAATAGTTCCAATGTAACCTCTAACTTTCTTCTGGTACTGTAACCGTTCTCTTATCGTGTTTGCCCTGAATGAAGTTGCTTAACATTTGTGTTATATCCAGTTGAGGGAGCGGAGTTTCATCTGGGATGCCTCCGCTTTTCAACTCAGCCTCTAGTGTTTTTAAAAAATCATTCTCTAGATTATCGTCCACAATGGCTGATACATGATCGTCAACATTCAAGTGTGATAGCCCGGGTCCAGGGTTTACGCTATCGGGAAGTTTGTAGGTTGACTTTATTACTTTCAGGAGATCGGCTCCGCCTAGAGTTGCTACTGATTTAATAGTATCCCCCAGCTCACCTTTCATAGCATTAGTATTTTTAAGTCTTTTGGCTTGTGCTATTAGTTGCTTAAGATCACCTACAGTTTTCAGATCGTCTTCATCTCCAAATGGAACTTCTCCCTGTGTAGCTGCAGCCATATCTCGTCCAAGTGATGCGCGACCTTCGCCGGCTTCGCGCTCGTACTCGGCTTCGGATCTTCCAAAAAGCCCCTCTTTTATGTGCCGTCGCCAGCTTTCCATTATAAGCTTCATACCACTCATAAACTAATACCGGTTGCGGAGTGGATAGTAGTAGTAGCCGGGGCGTTGCCCGCCCTTCGATGCATACTGGGGTACCTCACCATATTCTGTCGAGTCTCGCTCATCAGGGTGTGTATACATATCTTCAAGCTCTTTCTCATACTCGTCGGCAATCTTCTCATGATTGGATTCGTACTGGATGAATTCCGCAATAATATAGACAGCAGCCTGGATTGAGTTTACTTGCTCGTTAGTAAAAACATCAGCCTCTAAAGAGCGAAATACATTTCCGCCTTGGATAGAAGCTCTGTCGATAATTCCCTTATCTGCTAGTAACTCTAGCAAGCGATTCTGATAGTCATACACATCTTCTGTAGCTGTTGTCTTAGGGAACGTTACTATTTTCATCTGTTCGGGCTGGACCGCAATATCAATTTTATTATGGTCCATAATTAGCAACGATCCGTCGAGAGCCTTGCGCGCCTTTAACTCTACAGTCGCTTCTGGTCCGCCAACTTTAATGGAGATCATTTGTTTGGATCTCCTCGATTAGTTCCTGCGCCTTTAAAATCCTGTTGAGGTCTCCATCGACGAATTCCCGCTTTCGGAGAGATTCTAAATACTCTACGACCGCGGTCATTTTTTGAGCGATCGCAGCTTGAGGCTCCTTCTCGGACGATTCTGTAAGATAATTCTTCATTCGGGACAACTCATCGTTAAGATACAGACGCAACTCAAAGCCGTCATCAGCAAAGCTGGTGATATATCGGTTTAGTAAGTTTTGCTGCTCCTGCAGAAGATTCCCGTATTTTTGATTAAACTTGTTAATGAACGTCTTATAGGAGAGAGAATCAAGGGACTTAAGTTCTTGAGATTCTACAAGGCACTCTTGTGCGCTCATTCTCTCAACTACCGACTGCTCAAATAAAACCCTCTTCTTCACAGCGGTTTTAGAATTGAAGACAGAACTAACTGAGGCCAAAGCTTTGAAGTTAGGAACAAAGTTGGACCATACAGTGGCGCCCAGTCCCTTATTAATAGCGGAAATTATCTGCGACTGTGCATCAAAGATCGTCTTCTCATCAAGTCGTGCATGGGCTATTTTCGACTCCTGTAGGATCTTCTCAGCAATCGGACGTTCAAGGTTCTTGGTCTCAAGAAGCACCTTATACAATTCTAACTCTTGCGCTAGAATCTCGCTTGGCGAGAAGAACTCTTTTAAAATAGCAGTAATTTGCTGCTTTCTAGTGCTGTCCTTATCCAGAATAGCTTTGGTGAGTTCGCGGATTAAGGTTTCGTAAATAAATGCCGTGTTGCGCTTCTTATTATGCTTCATCTTTTTTAGCCTCTTTTTTTTCTAACTCTCTTACAAGTTGGCGAACTTTTACAGTATTTTCTAACAAAGTCGTCTCACTATTATTATAAATAGATTCATTTCGCTGTTTCGTTCCAAATGTAACATCACTGACGTATCCATCTGGTCGTGTCGAGCGATCGCTGCTAAAGCTCACCTTCTCTGGGGCAACCATGCTCCGGAGATGGCGCCGGCTAGCCCCGACTGTGCGACGGAGGTCATCCACACCATCCTTGCGTTGGTATTTACCTCCGGCTTTATAATGGCTTACGTGTCCGTCATCTGCCCGGGCTGGGGCGGTGAGGAGGGCGGAATCATCCTCTCCTCCTTCAGCGTCGGCTGTGTCGCCGCCAAGGTCCATAGGCTCATCTCCGCCGAGATCACCACCGAGGTCGTCGCCTAGGTCTCCACCGAGATCGCCAAGACCACCGCCGCCTTCATCGCCGAGTCCGCCTTCGATGTCTGCCTCAGCCATTTGTTCAAGAGACTGCTGCCACTTACGATCGTAGAAAGTCTCGCGTTGGTTGCGCAGGAATTCTTCATCGGAAAGACCCAAAATGTTATGAGCTACCCAACGTTTACTGTAGGTTCCCTCTGGAATGGATGTCGCAGTTTCGAATTTTGTTCGCAAATATTCCAGCTGCTGTAGCTCTGCAAGACGCGAGGGGTTGTTTAGAGTAAGGTTGAATCCTAATAAATCTTGTCCGCGAAAGCCGAGGGTGTAGAGATGTACAATGGCAATCTTTTCCAACTCTGTGATGACAGAGCGCTGGAGTCGTTGGATCGTACGAGCAAAGCGAATATCTTTCTGTGCCAGTGTTGTCTTATCTTCATTGCCGCCCTCAAGATTTGTCAAATAGGACTGTGGGATCTTGATTGCTGCGAATAGCTTGTCGCGCATGTATTTAACGTCATCGATATCATTGAGAGAGCTTGCGCCGACGAGCGACTTAATGTCGGACCCAACACCTCCGCGCATCGGAATAAAGTAGTCCTCTTCAAGAGAAAGCGGGTTGTATCGAAGGTCAACTCGTCCAGTGGCAGAATCTACCAACTGGTTGCGCTTCATTTCTGTTTTAACCTTTTCCATGTATTGCGGGACATCCTGGGGCGGGATGTTGCCAACATCAATATGGAACACTCGGCGTTCCGGAGCACGGACAACACGGTATGCAATCATCGCATCCTCTAACAAACAAAGCTGTCGCCAAATTCTGCGACCGGGGTCGAGTACGGATGTACCATATGGCGCATGTCGATCATTGCCGAGAATGCGGAAGTGAGCAACCTGCCAGTTTTCCAGCGTCATACCAGCACCGTTCCACTGATACTGAATATAGTTAGGGTTCGTGGGATCCTGTCCTTCTAAGCGCTCGACTTCATTGTTGGGCAATCCACTAATGGAGGTTACGCCCATCTTCTCATCAACATCAAGATAGAGGAAGAAGTCGCCGTACTTACACATGGAGCGAGCCCAACCAAAGCAGTTGAACTCAATATTTAATACTTCGTAGAAGAGGGATTCTAAAATAGTTTTAATCTCTAGATTCATGCAGGAGATATTAAGCATCTTTTCGTAAGAGTTAGAAGTTGTCATCTCGTCGGCATAGATATCCAACGCAGAAGCCAATTCGGGCATATACTCCATCTGCTCAAAGTCAATGTAACGTTCGGCTCGGTTCTGGTTGCGAAAAGCGGCCGATGTAAAAAGGTTGTAGTTCTGTGAGAAGTTATTATCGGCGCGTCGGAATTCTTGCCCACTCATGGAGCGGAATCGATAACGGTATTTATCTAGATCTTCTCGTCGCTCCTGACGAGCGATTTGGGCTCGGTAATTAACCAGAGGTCCCGAGAGCATCCGGGTAAGCCGCTTAAATAGCGGTGCTGCTGGGTTGCGAGTGTTTTTGTCGTTTGATGCCATTTTTTATCCTTTTAGCAGCGCAAAATATTTATGATTTTGCGTCTCTGCTTCTTGTTGTCTCTGCGAGTCCTTATTCACCTTATGGTTATTCATGCCGGCAACTGTAGTAGAAATGGATGTCTTAGACGTAGAAATCGAGGCTAACATTTGCTTGTCGTACTCCACATTTTTCTGACTCTCCACAATTACTGTATCTCTAACCCAGCAACCAATCGCAAACGACATAACCAAGTCGTCATTGTAACTCCGCATCGCTTGGGGTCTTCCAGCCTGCCAAATAAAAGTTTTCATTTCTGAAAGTAAGCGATTAGAGTTAATCTTAATTAGTTTGTTTCTCATAAACTCTTCCATCTTCGCAACAATGAGTGGTCTTGTTTTTGAAGAGGTGGTGAATCCCGGTACAACATTTGATTGCCATTGAGCCGTCACAGGGTCCACATACGAATGATCTCCTTTAGCAGAGTAATATAGATTAGGATACTCTTTATCTGCTAACTTTTTAAGTACTGCGAACCCAATATTGTTGTTTTCTATCACCAACATGGGGTTCCCATATTCGGCTGCTACGTTGTATAGAATATCCGCAAAATCGTCTGGTGTGGGTTTTCCTACATATTCAGCTACGACTTCCATTGTTTCTAGTTCAAATATGTGGAATGCACTGTTATCCTTGCCGTCGCCACGGGCAACGTCAGCTACTATGAGGTGCGGCTTCAAAGGATCATACCGCTTCCAAATCCAATAATTTCTATCGAAGCCCGTTCGGTATTCGGGTGTGGCGGCGCGTTCTAAGTACCACTGTATATCATCAGGATGGATGACCGTCTCACCAGAGACGTTGAAGTTACATTCAAGCTCCTGTGCAATTTGGCGCTTAGACATGTTCTTGGTTTCTTTTTCAAACCAAGTCTTATCGCGGTCTGGGTGGACATCCCACATCAGAGTTGTCATGTGAAAGGCGTTTGTGCCGGCTTCCGCTTCAACGCAGTTTTGGTGGAACCAGTTTCCTACACCGTTAGGAGTGGAAAGAGCGATACAGCGACCACCAGTTGACAGTGTGGGATAGAGAGCTGTCCACAGGTCTCCCAGCTTTTCAACGTGAGCAGCCTCATCGACCACTAATAGAGACAAAGCTTCTGAACGACCGGCGTCTCCAGAAGTGGAGGAACCTTTAATCTGTGATCCATTCTTTAGTTCGAATGATGTGCGGTTATCAATCTCAATATCGGAGATCCTCATCCAGTCTGGAAGATTCTTGATAATCGCTTTTACTTTCTTAACAAGGTTCGTGGCAGTCTGAAGCTTGGTGGCAACAACCAGAATGTTTTTATCCCGATGGTAAAGCATGAGCCACGCGATATAGGCTGCTGTAATCGTAGAGATACCAAGCTGGCGCGCTTTAAGAATTATATTGAAGCGGTAGTCATTAAAATCTTTCAGCAACTCTTGCTGGTAATCGTACGCCTTGAATGGGATTAATCCCTTTTGAGGGTGAGAAATGCGACAATAGTTTGTTGTAAAATAAACCGGGTCTTTGCCGGCTTTGACGATCTCTTTGAGTATCTCTTTTTTTGTTAGGGCATTCCCCATAACATATTCTGCTAACCTTTACGAGTATCGTTCTTGGCGCGTCCCTTAGGTCCTAAAGATAACCAGTCACGTACGGCTTGATCTAAACGATCTTCCTTGGTGCCGTCATTAACTTCAACAACATCCGTCAGCCCACCAATACGATAATCACACTGCGCCTGTACATCGGTCCGATAGTTGGACATACGCTGTACTAGAATCCGCGGTTCGCCCTCTTTTGTTAAAGTCAGGGTGTTGCCCGTGATAGCTTTATATTCTTTCTTGAGAAACTTTACAATGTCGGCAATCTGTCCGATAACCTCATTTTCAAAGCCGTTACTCTTAACATCTTTAATAAGAGTCTCTGCTTGATACTTAAGACGCATAAGTGGTCCATGGAACGATACTTTAAAGCCGTCCATGACCCGGCGGTCGTTGATGTAATGTCCGTCTTCGCGCTTGAGTCCTGCAGTGCGTGCTTTATTGTCAGCTGCCAGAGTTGCGTCGTGGGCGCCGTCATAGGCATTCGCTGCTGCCTGATTAATTCCTTGAATGATTTCGTATACAGTTGCCATGTTATTCTTCCTTGTTAGGTCTCCACCCGGTTGTCCATCTTTCTTCTCTTCCTTCAATAAATTGTACGTAACACCTGAAGCATGCTTCAAACTTATTCATATACAAATCATCGCGGGGATGAAAAGAATATTTCTCACACACAGGACAAGTCCTATTATGATCTCTATTAAGTAGTTTTTTGTTTATTAAAAATCCGTCTTGTTCTACTTTGTCTTGGGATTCGGCCAGTTTAGCAAACTTGCGTTGCTCCTCTTGGGACTGAGCAATGTAGCTCTTTTCTTTCTCGTCATCCCAAAATCGGCGTGGATTATAGGTAGCCTCTTCTCCATATTTCTGGGATATAGCTTTCTCCAGTCTTGCTATCTTATCTTGAGCATCACTCACGCACAATCTCCGTTGACAGTGCGAAGATGCCCAACGAAGTTAGGGTACCAATGCCAAACCCCAGAGCGACCAAAAGAGGACCGGTTGCCGGCTTCTGATTGGTCACTAGTTCAGCTAGCCTATCGTTCTCAGCAGTCTTGAGAATCATCATGGATTCATATTTATCTGTCCAACTTTGGATTTCAATGTCCTTGTAATTTAGCTGAAGTTCATAATCTTCTCTCTGAATTTGTAACTCGTACTCTAGTTGGAGATTACACTCAGCGCCGGCGAACTTCTTTTCTGACAAGATTTTGGCGGCGGCGTCTAGAGATAAAAGTACCCCATCAAAGGGGACCGTATCACCAGCTTCAACCGGAATTACCGTGTAGTCAGGGAGAATGACCTCTTCTGTACCTTGAGCTAGTGCCACGGGGGGTACTGCTAAAAATGCGGCTAGATAAACAGCCAATACTTTTTTTATCATATTATAGTCCAAAGGCTTCAGCAATCTGCTTTGCTAACTTCTTTGGATCATTATATCCCTCATCTACTAATTTTTTAAGCTCTGCTTCTTTTTCTTTATCTAATTCTTCGCCACGTTCTGCAAACTTATTCTTGAGTTCTTCTTTTCTCTTAAGATGCTCTTGAAGCCGTAAATTCTTTTCGGCAATCTCTGTATTGTGGATGTGCGCCAATGTTTCCATTTCCTGATCGTGAGCATTACGCTTGGCATCGAGCAAATCTAATACATTAGCCAGCACTCCTGCATTTTTGGTGAGGAGCCCTACCAGACCAGCCACCACAAATAACAGACTCAAGACAATTATCCACCAAAACTTCTTTGCCCACAGTGCAGCTTTCTTTGCAATAAGTTGTAATTTCATCATTAGGAAACTCCTTTGAGCTTGGCAACTGCATCAATCACGGTTTGACCGCCGATGTATACGGTGGTAATTATTACCCAATCGCTTGACGCTAAATCTGCAAACAGTAATAGACACGTAGCTGTTGCCCATGCCATTAGTTTTCGGGAAATAAGCTTATTCAACCCTTTATCAATAATATGTTTCATCACTACCTTCCTCTCTCACTAATTAGCCTGAGTCCACAACTATGTCACGCCAAATTGAACTTAAATTCAAGAAGATGCTTAAAAAGGCGGAGTTTGTGCATGCGGATTTGGAATACCACGAAGAACTCTTAGGGGAAGCAAAAAGCGAATTTTCCACGGCTCTCAACGAAATCGTGGACTCTCTTCCCGATGAAGAGAAAGAAGAGTTCTTGAAACTCAAACAAGAAATACTAGATAAGCGGCGGGCTGCGATGGAGGCAGAAATAAAAGCCAAAGAGGCTGCTGACGCTACGGAGCCACCACTAGAGGCTCCAGCACAAGAAACAGCTGTGGCAGAGTCCGAGGATGAATACATAGTACCCGATGTCGAACCCCAAAGAGATTTGCCTGAAGTTAAGGAGAATACAATTAAAAAGCTCTTTTATAAGATAGCCGCAAAAACCCATCCAGATAAGTTTGCTTCTTCAGATTTAGCTCCAGAAGAAATTAGCCGTATTGAAAGTATTTTTAAAAAAGCAAAGTCTTCCTATGAAAACGGAAACTGGTATGGACTCTATACTATCGCTCTAGACTTGGGGATCGAGATCGAGGATATTACCATGGATCATGTAGACTGGATCGAAGACGATGTTCATCATACCCTGGGGCGTATTGCCCAGATTGCGCAACTAGTTGCATGGGCTTGGTATACGGCCGATGATAAACAAAAGAAAAGTCTTATAAGAAACCACTTTAGTTATACCTATGGCTTTAGCTGGACCCCTCCTACTGATTGACGCGAGCGAAGCCATCCTTCTTATCGATTGTGAT